>PR_CR_10_Liq_1_inCRDRAFT_1000270_pt1 | contig 32885 bp, 38 predicted proteins | sample PRCRCaboRojoPR_3_FD_10241 | JGI IMG/M metagenome (IMG submission 10241)
AGCCGTATCGTCCCGGCGATGCCGCTGCGATAGGCCTCTGCCGCATCGACCAGCCCGCCCATTTCGGCCAGCACACGGCGGGCGCGTTCCAGCACGTCGCGTCCCTCGGGCGACAGGACAGCGCCTTTGCGTCCGCGCTCCACCAGCCTTAGGCGCAACAGTGCCTCCAGGTTCGATATTTGTTGGCTTAGAGACGCCTGTGCGATCCCCAGCCGCTGGGCGGCCCGTCCGTAATGCCCGGTTTCGGCAAGGGTCACGAAATAACGCAACTGTTTCAGTGTCGGTGTGTCTTGCGTCACGGTCACCTCTTTGTTCGGAAAATCCGATCAAAAAATCAGATTGGCGCATATGGAGCCAAAGACAAGGGGACCCCATGTCATTTGGGCGTTCGGATAGGCCGCCGCAGAACGCAAGCTGAACGGAGAAACATATGACGTTGCATTTCACATCCAGAGACCACTCCGTGCGGGCCCGCATCAAGGCCTTGCACGACCGTCACGCACTTCTGGATGCGCAGCTTCATGACGAGGAGCGTCGCGCAGCTCCGGATGCGGCACGGGTGCGGTCTCTCAAACGGCGCAAGCTGCGGCTGAAGGACGAGATTGCCCACCACACACGCGCAGCCCTCGGTGGCGCACCGATCCAGCAAGGAGCCTGAGCCATGGAGAATCCCAAGACACCCTCACCCTGGATGACGCCGGTTGATCTGATGACCGCCGGGCGGGTCTTTCAAAGCAGCGATCTTGACGAGCTGTCAGAAGCGCTGACCGACGGCATCCCGGCGCGCAATCGGGCCGGGTCAGGTGTGGTGGTCCAGGTGGTGACGCACCCGGCGGGCGGTCACTTTCCAGATCGCGCGGCCTGACGCCCCACAGCCGCAGCGGGCCGGGGTCGCGCTGCGGATCAGCCCATCCGGGCCACCCAATCCGCAGCGCCCCATTCGATAAGGTCCAGCGCCTCTTCGAAATCGCGGGTGAAATAGGGATCGGGCACCTCGTCAAAGGATTCATGCGCCTCAAGAAATAGATGCACCGGCGTGGTGTTCCCCGCTGGCCGCAACGCCTCCAGATCCCGCCTGTTCGCTTCGTCCATGGCCAGAATAAGGTCGAAACGCTCGCAATCCAGCGTGCAGACCTGCCGCGCGCGCAAGGAGGACAGGTCATAGCCCCGGGCCTGGGCTGCGTCCTGCATCGGGCCGTACGGTGGCTTGCCTACATGCCAGTCGCCCGTGCCCGCGCTGTCGATCTCGGCCCGCGCACCCAGCCGCGCACGCAGCACCCCTTCGGCGGTGGGGGAGCGGCAGATATTGCCAAGGCAGACGCAGAGAATGCGGGTCATGGGCGATGTCCTGTGCTTCTTTCTGGTTCAAATACCCAAAGACCGGCTGGCGGGCCAGCCTGACCGTTCGGGTCTGGGCAGACAGGGGGCACCCGGCTACCCTGCCCCCATGAAACGCATCGTTTTACTGACCGGGGCTGGCATCTCGGCCGAAAGCGGGCTGGGCACCTTTCGCGACGAAGGCGGGCTTTGGTCCCAGCACCGAATCGAGGATGTGGCGACGCCCGAGGGCTTCGCCCGCGATCCCGCGCTGGTCCACGGCTTCTACAACGCGCGTCGGGCGCAGGCACGGTGGGCACGCCCCAACCCCGCTCACAAGGCGCTGGGGCGCTTGCAGCAAGCCTGGGGGCCCGAGACCGTTCAGATCGTCACGCAGAACGTCGACAGCCTGCACGAAGCGGGCGGCGCATCCCGTGTATGGCATATGCATGGCCAGCTCGACCGGGCGCTTTGCGCAGATTGCGGCCACCGCTGGGACGCACCCAGTGAAATGGCACCCGACGATCACTGCCCACGCTGCCGCGCCCCGGCCACACGCCCCGACGTGGTCTGGTTCGGAGAGATCCCCTATCACATGGTCCTGATCTGGGAGATGCTGCGCGATGCCGATCTCTTCGTGTCGATCGGCACCTCTGGCAACGTCTACCCCGCCGCCGCATTCGCGCAAGACGCCGCGCGGACGGGCGCCCAGACCCTGGAGCTCAATCTCGAACGCTCGGCCATCTCGGATAATTTCGACAACACGCGTCTGGGCAAAGCCAGCGACCTTGTCCCGGCCTGGGTGGACGACCTTCTGGGGGGATAGCCCCCGGCGGTCGCGCCGCCGGAGGCCTGTCTCATCAGTTGCTGGGCGCCATATCGCCGTGGTTCATGTGACCATCGCCCATGCCGTGCTGCATCTGGCCGCCATGCATCGGCTTGCGCTCCAGATCCACGGGGATCTGCACGGTCACATCGCCCGCCTGTTCGAAGGTCAGCGTCACATCGACCATATCGCCATGGTCAAGCTCGCGGGTGAGGCCCAGGAACATGACGTGATCGCCGCCGCGCGCCAGCGCATGGCTGCCGCCTGCGGGGATAACAAAGCCTTCTTCGACCTCGATCATCCGCATCACGCCCATATCGTCTTCCTTGTGGGTGTGCAGCTCGACCTTTTCGGCCACGTCCGAAGAGGCCGCGACAAGCCGGTCATCGGCACCGGCTGCGTTCTCGATCACCATGAAAGCCGCGCCGCTTTTCGCCATCATGGACGACACGCGGGCATAGGGATCGTTGATCGTGATACCGGCGGCAAAGGCCGGGATTGCGGTCAGGGTTGCGGCGACGGCCGCGAAAAGGGTGGTCTTGATCGACATATCGTTTGTCCTGTCTGAAAAGGGATCATGAGTGGCGCAGGCAGCCCGAAGACCATCAAACAGCGCCGTCTGGAAGCGATCCTAGACAGGGGGGCCTCTGGCCGAGGGCGACAAGGCCGGCCGCGAGATGTGACCAGCGGCATGATCGGCAAACACTTGCACCGTCAGCCCGGCATCCCGCAGTGGCATGACCCCGGATGCGTCGACCGCAACAAGCAGCGACATCACGCAATCGGGACAGATATGCGGAGGGCCGGTCGGGGTGCCGGTCTCGTCAAGACGCACCGTCACGGGGCCGGTGCCCGTGCAGATCACCATCTCGCCCGTGGCATCGGGCATGGTGCGCACCGTCGCCATGACCTGTCCGGTCAGGACAACGATCGCCACAAGGGCATAGGCAATCAAGGCGCGCATCCGCATCAGCATGGGGGAGATATACGCATCTCGATCACCACGAAGCACGCGACAAAACGAAACAGCCCCGTCCACCGGGGACGAGGCTGCTCATTGTCGATGAGAAAGGGATCAGGCCTGCGGAGCCTGTGCCTTGGCAATCTCTTTCTTGACCTTCAGCGCGCGGTCCGACAGCGCGGCATCCTTGGCCTTGGCCAGGAAGCGATCCAGCCCGCCACGATGGTCGACGCTCCGCAGGGCCGCGGCCGAGATGCGCAGCTTGATGCCGCGGTTCAGGGCTTCGGACTGCAGGGTCACATCGTTCAGGTTCGGCAGATACCGGCGCTTGGTCTTGTTGTTGGCGTGGCTGACATTGTTGCCAACCATCGGCCGTTTCCCGGTCAGTTCGCACACACGCGACATGTGGTCATCCTCGTCAGATCTGGTCCGGGCAATCGGCCCGAAAACGGATAAAGGGCGCTACGCCATGCAGCGCCCTGTCAAATTCGTTCGGTGTCTTTAGGCAGAGTCGCAAAGCCCGTCAAGGGGTCACGTCCCCTGGGCCCCTTTTTCGACCTCCGTCGCCAGGTCGAGGCCCAGATGCCCCAGCATATCAGCCGCCGCGCCCGCCGGCGTCGCAAGGCCCTCTGCCACGTCCGCTCCAAGCCGCTCCATCTCGGCCCGGGCCGGTCCGGTGGCAAGCCGGGCCAGCAGACCTTGCCGCACCTCTTCCTCGAACCAGAACCGCGCCTGGTCCGCGCGGCGAGCGGCGAAATGCCCGGTCTCGCGCCGCCAGTCGGTGAGCGCGGTCATCTCGTCCCACGCGGTGGCAAGCCCGTCCTCCTCCAGCGCCGACACCGTCATCGCCTTTGGAAACCCTTCCGGATCCTGGGGCCGCTTGCGCAAGAGCCGCAGCGCACCCGCGTAATCCGCACAGGTCCGCATCGCGGCCGGCTTCAGATCGCCATCGGCCTTGTTCACGAGGATGAGGTCCGCAATCTCCATGATGCCCCGCTTGACGCCCTGCAGCTCGTCCCCGCCCGCAGGTGCCAGCAGCAGCACAAAAAGATCCGCCATCTCGGCCACCATGGTCTCGGACTGGCCCACGCCCACGGTTTCGATCAGAACCACCTCGAACCCGGCCGCCTCGCACAGGGCAACCGCCTCGCGCGTGCGGCGGGCGACACCGCCCAGATGGGACTGGCTGGGCGAGGGGCGGATAAAGGCGTCGGGGTCGCGCGACAGCCGGTCCATGCGGGTCTTGTCGCCAAGTATAGACCCGCCCGACCGCGTGCTCGACGGGTCCACGGCCAAAACCGCGACCTTGAGCCCCTGCCCGGTCAGCATCATGCCGAAGCTCTCGATAAAGGTCGATTTGCCCACGCCCGGCGTGCCGGACAGGCCTATGCGCAGCGCCTGCCGCCCGGTATGCTTGAGCCGCTCCAAGAGCTCTGTGGCCTGCGCGCGGTGGTCGGCCCGGCTGCTCTCCACCAGCGTGATGGCGCGGGCCAGCGCGCGGCGGTCCCCGCTGGAGACCCGTTCGGCAAGCTCGGCGATGTCCATGCCTTGTCCCTTCCGCTTTCGCTCTGATGTTCTGCCCTGTCCCGACCGGGGAAGTCCAGACGCGCGATGGACGAAGCGGGACGGTTCGACGATAACGGCGCCGATGACCGACCGCCTGCCCATCGACGACGCACTGCCAGACCTGATCGCCGCGCTGCGCGACCGGAGCCGCGCCGTACTGCAGGCCCCTCCGGGCGCGGGCAAGACGACCCGTGTGCCACTGGCGATGCTTGACGCCGGGCTGACGCAGGGCCGCATCCTGATGCTGGAACCCCGCAGGCTGGCCACCCGCGCCGCCGCCGAGCGCATGGCTGACACGCTGGGCGAGGCCCCGGGCCAGACGGTCGGCTACCGCATGCGCGGTGAGGCCAAGCTGGGCAAAACCACCCGCATCGAAGTCGTGACCGAGGGTATCCTGACCCGCATGATCCAATCCGACCCGGACCTGCCCGGCATCGGTGCGGTGATCTTCGACGAGTTTCACGAACGCTCGCTCAACGCCGATCTGGGGCTTGCGCTCTGCCTCGAGATCGCGGGCGCGCTGCGTGATGACCTGATCCTTCTGGCGATGTCCGCGACGCTTGATGCCGAACCGGTCGCGCGACTGATGGGCGATGCACCGGTCGTGACCTCCGAGGGGCGCAGTTTCCCGGTCGAAACACGCTGGCGCGAGACGCCCGTGCCCAAGGGCCAACGCACCGAGACCGCTGTGGCCGACATGGTCGCCCGCGCCGTTACCGAAACCGAGGGCGGCGTGCTTGTCTTCCTGCCCGGCGAGGGAGAGATCCGGCGCACCGAAGCACTCTTGAAAGATCGCCTGACAAAGGAGTGCGTCCTGCGCCCGCTGTTCGGCGCGCTGTCCTTCGACACCCAGCGCGCAGCGATCCGGCCGGAGAGGGACGCCCGCAAGATCGTGCTGGCCACGTCCATCGCCGAGACCTCGCTCACCATCGAGGATATCCGCGTCGTGGTCGATGCCGGTCTGGCCCGCCGCGCGCGCTTCGATCCCGGCTCCGGCATGTCGCGGCTGGTAACCGAAAAAGTGACTCGCGCCGAAGCCGCCCAACGCGCGGGACGCGCGGGCCGGGTCGCACCCGGTGTGGCCTACCGCATGTGGACAAAGGGGGCAGAGGGCGCGCTGGCCACCTACCCGCCCGCCGAGATCGAGGCTGCGGATCTTGCCGCGCTGGCGCTGGAACTGGCGGTCTGGGGCGCGGTGCCCGCCGATCTGCCCTTTCTGACCCCGCCGCCCGAGGGCGCCTATGCCGAGGCGCAGGCGCTTCTGGCGATGCTGGGCGCACTGGATGACCGGGGCCGCGTGACGGCCCATGGCCGCGACCTGGCCGGGCTGCCGCTGCATCCGCGGTTGGCCCATATGCTGGCCATGGCCGGGCCCGAGGCCGCCGACCTGGCCGCGATCCTCGGCGAACGCGATCCGCTGCCGCGCGGCGCGACGGTCGATCTATCCCTGCGGCTCGAAGCCGTGCGCGCCCCCAAACGCTTTGCAGCCGAGCGCCCCTTTGCGCCCAACCGGGGCGGGATCGAGCGTATCCGGACCGAGGCCAAACGCCTGCGTGCCGCGACCAAAAAGACGAGCAGCCGGTTCAGCCCGGCCGAGATGGCCGCACTTGCCTATCCCGACCGGATCGGCCAGCGCCGCAAGGGCGACGCGCCACGCTTCGTGCTGTCGGGCGGCAAGGGTGCTGTGCTGGAGGACGGCGACCCGCTGGCCACAGCCCCGTTCCTCGTTGTGACCGACACCGACGGCAACCCGCGCGAGGCGCGGATCCGGCAGGCCGTCGCCATCACGGCAGCCGAGATCCGAGCGCTCTATATCGACCAAATCGGCTGGGTCGAGACCTGCGCGTGGTCGAAACGCGACCGCCGCGTGGTGGCCCGGCGCCAGGAGCGCTTCGGTGCCCTTGTGCTCGAGGATCGCATCTGGAAGGACGCCCCGCCCGACGCCAAGGCGGCGGCGATGCTCGACGGTGTGCGCGAGCTTGGGCTTAATTGGTCGGATACCGCCCGCCGCTTTGCAGCGCGGGTCGCATTGGTGCGGGCCAGCGGCACGGACCTGCCCGCAATGGACGACGCGACCCTGTTAGAGACCCTGGAGGACTGGCTCCTGCCCCATCTGACCGGCATCACGACGGCCGAGCACTGGCGCAGCTTTGACATGCTGGATGCGTTGCGCGCCCGGCTTGACTGGCCCCAGATGCAGGCGCTCGACCGCGCGGCGCCAGCGCATTTAGAAACGCCGCTGGGGCGTAGGATCCCCATCGACTACGCAGGAGACGCCCCCGAAATCAGTTTGCGCCTGCAAGAGATGTTCGGCCAGACCACGCATCCGACCGTAGCGGGCCAGCCTCTGCGCGTCACGCTTCTGTCTCCCGCGGGCCGCCCGGTACAGACGACGATGGACCTGCCGGGTTTCTGGTCAGGCTCTTATGCCGATGTCAGGAAAGACATGCGCGCGCGATATCCCAAGCACCCCTGGCCCGAGGACCCGACCCAGGCCGATCCGACCCTGCGCGCCAAACCCCGGGGCGGGCAAAAGTCTTGAGACAAGACTTTTGCCAAGAGTTTTCCTGAAAACTCTTGGCGCTACCCGGCCCAGGGTCCGTGATGCGATCCCTCCGCATCGAGCCGTTCGAACCCGTGCCGCCCGAAGATATCCCGCTGGCCCTGGATGATCGCCGCCGTGCCACGCGCTTGGCGCATTGTGTCGAAAAAGCCCAACGCCGCCGCGAAGGCCGGCACGGGGTGGCCCGCGAGGATTGCCTGCGCCGTCACCCGACGCAGCGCCGGAATGCCCCGGTCCAGCACCGTTTCGAAGGCCGGTGACGGGAGCAGCTGCCCCATGGGCGGACCTGCGCGGAACGCCTCTGCCAGATCGTCGAGCATGGCGGATCGGATGATGCAGCCCGCGCGCCAGATCTCGGCGATGCGGGCCATGTCGAGCGACCAGCCGTAATCCTCCGAGGCCGCCGAGAGAATCCGGAAGCCTTGGGCATGGGTCAGAAAGCGCGCGGCCAGAAGTGCGGCCTCGAGATCCGCATCACCGATCTCGACCCTTTCGCGCGCGCCGCCAAGTGCGTCTTCAGCCTTGGCCCGCAGGTCGGCTTCCGAGGACCAGGCCCGGGCGGCGACTGCCGCTTCGATGATTGTCGCGGACTGGCCCAGCTTGACCGCCTCGATCACCGTCCAGCGCCCGGTGCCCTTTTGGCCTGCGCTGTCGCGGATCACATCGACCATGGGCTGGCCTGTTTCGGGATCGTCGGTGGTCAACAACTGGGCCGTGATTTCCACGAGATAAGAGGCGAACGGACCGTCGTTCCACTGATCGAACAGTGCGCCGATCTCGTGCGGCGTCCCTCCCACGCCTTCGCGCAAAAGGCCGTAGGCTTCGGCGATAAGCTCCATATCCGCGTATTCGATGCCGTTATGCACGGTCTTGACGAAATGACCCGCGCCGTCGGTGCCCAAATGATCGACGCAAGGATCGCCCTCGTATTGCGCAGCAATCTTGGTCAGGAGCGGACGCAGCTGATCCCAACTGTGGTCGGACCCGCCCATCATCATCGACGGGCCGTGACGCGCCCCATCCTCGCCGCCCGACACGCCGAGGCCAACGAAATGCAGGTCGTGTTCCTTGAGACGCGCCGCGCGGGCACGGGTGTCGTGGAAATCCGCATTGCCCGCATCGATCACCGTATCTCCGGGGGCGAGCTGCGGGATCACGCTGTTCAGGAGGTCGTCCATTGGCCCTGTAGAGGGGATCATGGCCAGAAGAACCCGCGGCGTCGGCAGGGCGGCGATCAGGGCCTCGAGCGTGTCATGGCCGCTGATGCGCGCGGCCAGATCGCCGGCCTCGTCCAGAAAGGCCGGCACCGCCTCGGGCGAGCGGTTGGCGACGGCCACCTCGATGCCCTGTTCGGCCATGTTCAGCGCCAACGCGCTGCCCATGGTGCCAAGCCCGTAAACCCCGATCTGCGCCATGCCGCTGTCCCTTCGCCTCTGTCCCGTCGCGATGCGTTCGGCACAGAAGCTAGGGCCTCAGACGCCCAGGCACCACCGCATGATCGCCTTTTGGGCATGCAGCCGGTTCTCGGCCTCGTCAAAGATAACGGAATGGGGTCCATCCATGACCTCGGACGTGGCCTCGTCATCGCGATGGGCGGGCAGGCAATGCATGAAAAGCGCGTCGGGCTTGGCCTTGGCCATCAGCTCGGCATTGACCTGGTAGGGGCGCAGCTGGTTGTGCCGCCGCTCGCGCGCCGATTGGGGATCGTGCATCGAGACCCAGGTATCGGTGACAACCAGATCGGCGCCGTCGACCGCCTTGGCGGGGTCGCGTTCGATGGTAACGGTTGCCCCCTTTGCGCGGGCTTCGTCCAGAAAGCCCGCCTCGGGGTCGAGCGTCGGCGGGCCGGTGAAGGTCAGGTCGAAACCGAACTGCCCTGCGGCATGGGCAAAGGAATTGAAGACGTTGTTGCCGTCGCCGGACCAGACGACCTTCTTGCCCGCGATGTTCCCGCGGTGCTCTTCATAGGTCATCACATCGGCCATGATCTGGCAGGGATGGCTGCGGTTCGTGAGCCCGTTGATCACCGGCACATCGGCATATTCGGCCATCTCGAGAAGCGTGGCCTCTTCGAAGGTGCGGATCATGATCAGGTCCACATAGCGGCTAATGACGCGGGCGGTGTCGGCGATGGTTTCGCCATGGCCCAGCTGCATGTCCGCCCCCGACAGCACCATGGTCTGCCCGCCCATCTGGCGCACGCCCACGTCGAACGACACGCGCGTGCGGGTCGAGGGTTTTTCGAAGATGAGCGCGACCATCTTGCCGGCAAGCGGCTGGTCGTCGTCGGGCGCGCCACGGGACCGGTCGCCGCGGGCGTCCTTCATCGCGCGTGCAGTGTCGATGATGTGCCGCAGGTCCGGGGCGTCGGTTTTGTTGATGTCGATGAAATGGGTCATGTCACTGTCTTTTTTGTCATGGGCGGATCGGGGGGCCAGCCTCCCGAACCCCCCGGAGTATTTCCGGAAAGATGAAGATCAGGCGGCGTTTTCAACATCGGTCGCGGCCCCATCCAGACGCGCCAGCGCCTCGGCGATTTCGTCATCGGTGAGATTGAGCGGCGGCAGGAGGCGCAGGACGTTGTCTGCGGCCGGAACCACGATCACCTCGCGGGCATAGGCGGCCTGCAGCACGTCCGTGTTGGTCATCTTGCACTTGAGGCCGAGCATGAAGCCCGATCCGCGCCCCGCCTCGAACACGTCCGGGTGCGAGGCGACCAGCCCCTCGAGCCCCTGGCGAAGGAGCGCGGATTTCCGGTTTACCTCGGCCAGGAAAGCTGGGTCAGAGACGATCTCCATCATCTTGAGGCCCACGGCACAGGCCAGCGGGTTGCCGCCATAGGTGGATCCGTGCGTGCCCGCCCCCATGCCGGTAGCCGCCTCTTCCGTGGCCAGCACCGCGCCAAGGGGGAAGCCGCCGCCGATGCCCTTGGCGACCATCATGATGTCAGGGTCCACCCCGGCCCATTCATGGGCGAAAAGCCGCCCCGTCCGGCCCACGCCGCATTGCACCTCGTCGAGAATGAGGAGCGCACCGGTCTCGTCACAAAGATCGCGCAAGCCCTTGAGGCATTGATCGGGCAGCGGACGTATGCCGCCCTCGCCCTGAACGGGCTCGATCAGAATCGCGGCGGTGCGGTCGGTAACGGCGGCGCGCAGGGCGTCATGGTCGCCCCATGGCAGATGGGTGAAACCGGGCATCAGGGGGCCGAAGCCCTTGGTCATCTTCTCGGACCCGGCCGCGGCGATGGCCCCGGTGGAGCGGCCGTGGAACGAGCCCTCGAAGGTGATGATCTCGACCCGGTCGGGATCGCCTTTCTCGGACCAGTATTTCCGCGCCATCTTGATCGCCAGTTCGGCGCTTTCGGTGCCGGAATTGGTGAAGAAGACGGTATCGGCAAAACTCTCTTCGACCAGCTTGTCGGCCAGGGCCTGCTGCTGCGGGATCTTGTAGAGGTTCGAGACATGCCAGAGCGCGCCGGCCTGCTCGGTCAGCGCGGCGACCAGCGCGGGATGGGCATGGCCCAGCGCATTCACGGCGATCCCTGCACCCAGATCCAGGAAACGTCGGCCATCCGCCTCGATCAGCCAGGCACCCTCGCCCTTCACGAAGGTCAGGGGCGCGCGGTTATAGGTCGGCAGGATGGACGGGATCATGGGTTTTGTCCTTTGAAATGAAGACCCGCAGGTGCCGTAGCGGCAGGGTGCGAGTCAAGTCCGGTCAGTTGGGAAAGGGGCCGCGGCGCTGTCAAGCCGCAACAGAAGATCACGCGCGGGTCAGGCGCGGCGTCGGATGCGTCGGATATGTGCAAGCGTGATCACGCAAACCTCATAGACGGAAACCGGCACAACGGGAAGCGATGATTTGCACTGGACCCGACGGGCGTTTGACCCGATAGGCGGGGCATGTTCACACCCGCCCCGCAAAACCCGGGCCTCGCCACCCTGTTGATGATCTGCGCGACCGCGTTCATCGCCGCCACGACGCTATGCGCCAAGGCCTTGGGCACCGACACGCTTGGGCCCGCGCTCAATCCGCTGCAGATCAGTCATGGGCGCTTTGTCTTTGCCGCGCTTGCGCTGGGATCGGCCGCGCTGGTGCTGCGCCCGCGCTTCGGCCGGGTGCATCTGCGGCTCCACATCGCACGGACAAGCTGCGGTTGGGGTGGCGTCACGCTGATGTTCACTGCCGTGGCCTTTATCCCGCTGGCCGATGCCACGGCGATCAGTTTCCTGAACCCGGTCTTCGCGATGATCCTCGCGATCCCGCTTCTGGGCGAAACGGTGGGCCGCATCCGCTGGACCGCTGCGGCCATCGCGCTTGTGGGCGCGTTCGTGCTGTTGCGGCCCGGCGGCGGCGCGATCGAGACGGGCGCGCTCTTTGCGCTTGGCGCGGCGGTGGTGCTGGGGCTCGAGGTCATTTTCATCAAACGCCTGTCGGGGCGCGAGGCACCGTTCCAGATCCTTCTGGTGAACAACGCCGTGGGTCTGTGCATCGCGTCCGTGGCGGTGCTGCCGGTCTGGACCATGCCGACGCCCGCGCAATGGGGCGCACTGGCGGCCCTGGGTGTTCTGATGGCGCTTGCGCAGACCTGTTTCCTGAATGCCGTCGCCCGGGCCGAGGCGAGCTTTATCGTGCCCTTCAGCTATCTCACGCTGGTCTTCGCCGCGGTCATGGATGGTGCGGTATTCGGCCTTTGGCCCGACGCCGTGTCGCTGACCGGTGCGGCGATCATCATCGCCGGTGCCGGCCTTCTGGCCTGGCGCGAGGCACGGCTGCGCCGCACCCCTCAGGCCTTGAGACGGTAGCCCACGGAGAACATGCGCCAGCAGACAAGGCAGGCCGCGATCGTGGCCGTGGTGCAGATCACCAACCCCAGGCCCGGCGCACTGTCCGACACGCCCAGCATGCCGTAGCGCACCCCGTCGATCAGGTAGAAGACCGGGTTGAAATGGGTGATCTCGTTCAGGACAGGCGGCAGCGCCTCGACCGAGTAGAACGTGCCCGACAGAAAGGCGAGCGGGGTGACCACGAAATTGGTGATCGCCGCCATCTGGTCGAACTTGTTGGCGTAGATGCCCGCAAGAATGCCCAACGCACCCAGGAAGGCCGAGCCGAGGATGACGAAGACAAGCGCGGTCAACGGATGCTGAGGCACGACCCCTAGGAACACGAACTGCGCAGTGGCAATGGCAATCGCCACCACGACGCCCCGGGCCACTGCCCCGGCAAGATAGCCGACCAACAGCTCGCCGCCATTGAGCGGCGGCATCAGCGTGTCGACGATATTGCCCTGCACCTTCGAGATCATGATCGAGCTCGATGTATTGGCAAAGGCGTTCTGGATCACCGTCATCATCAGGATGCCCGGTGCGATGAAGGACGTGAAATCGACCCCCATCACATCCCCCCGGCGCGGACCGATCGCGATGGAAAAGATCAGCATGAAGAGCCCCGCGGTGACCAACGGCGCCAGCAGCGTCTGGGTCCAGACCGCGCCGAAGCGCATGATCTCGCGCATCGACAGGGTGTAAAGCCCCAGCCAATTGACGCGTCCGAACCGCCGTGTGCCCATGTCTGTGGTGGTGGCCATGCAGTGGTCTTCCTTTCCTTGCGCTGCCGGACGCCTTGTAACTCGCGTCCGAGAACTTATGATAGGGCCTTGACTTCAAAATGCACAAAGCGGCCCCGGGCGTGGCCGCTTTTTAGGTAGGAAAGAACCGATGTCCTGGACCGACGAACGCGTTGAGCTTCTCAAAAAGATGTGGGCCGAAGGCCAGTCGGCCAGCCAGATCGCCAAGGAGCTGGGCGGCGTGACCCGCAACGCCGTGATCGGCAAGGTCCACAGGCTTGGGCTGTCGAACCGTGCGGGTTCGAGCCCGGCACCGGCAAAGCCCGAGCCCAAGGCGAAGGCCGCAAGTGCCGCGCCCAAGCCCAAGGCAGAGCCGAAAACAGCCCCCGCACCCGCCGCGGAAGAGACCGCACCAGCCGCCGAGGCCGCGCCCAAGCCGGTTCCGGCGCGCAAGCAGATCGTGCCGGCAGGCCAACCCCTGCCGCCTCAACCTTCGGCGAACGAGATCAGCCCCGAGGCCCTTGCTCGGGTCAGCGAGATCGAGAAGAAAGCGAAAAAGCTGACCCTGATGGAGCTGACGGAACGGACTTGCAAGTGGCCGGTCGGCGACCCGGCGACCGATGATTTCTGGTTCTGCGGGCTGCCCGTGCAACAGGGCAAACCCTATTGCGAGGCCCATGTGGGCGTCGCGTTCCAGCCGATGTCGAGCCGCCGGGACCGCCGCCGCTAAGCCTGCGGCCTGCGCCTAACGGCCCAGAAGGTTTCTCAGCCCCTCGCCAATCTCGTCCTCGATCCGGTCACGCACGGCATCTTCGACGCTCTGGCCTTCCTCGGGTTCGACGCCCAGTTCCTTGGCCGCCTCGCGCTCGACCTCTTCGCGCGCGGTCTCGCGGATCGCGTTCTCGACGCTTTGTCCCTCTTCCACGGTAACGCCCAGGCGTTCTTCCAATTCGCGGTTCAATCGCTCGCGCGCTTCCTGTTCGAGACGCTCACGCTCTTCGGCCAGGTTCAGGTCGATGGCTTCGCCAAGGTCGGCGCGAATGCTCGGGTCGTCCCAGGACCCCTTGATGCGTACCGGGATCGCCAGTCCGCGCCCACCGCGCGCGGCAAGCGAGACCGGGGTGAACAGGTAATCGAGCGTGCGGTTGCCGATGTCGATGGCGCCTTCGCCACGCGCCTCCAGCCCCGGCAGGGTCAGCAGAAGATCCTCGTTGCGCGCCACGCCGCTTGCGATATCCACCGTCAGGCCGAGACTGTCGAAGATCGTGGTGCCACCGGCCCCGCCGCCCGAGCGCATCAGCTGGTCGAGGTCGATGCCCGAGATCGTGCCCTGCCCCATCTTGACGCTCAGATCGCCCGACAGGCTTTTCATGATAGCGTCGATGCTTTGGCCCACTCCAAGGAAGGACAGGCTCAGATCGGTCCTGCCCGACAACCGCTCGACCCCGGCCAGGTCGGTCAGAAGCCCGTTCAATTCCACCCCGCCCAGCGCCATCTGGCCGCCCACGGACAGACCGTCGCGATTGTTGGCCACGAATTGCCCGGTCCAAGTGCCGCCATATCCCTGCACCTCGCGCAGCTCGAACACGGCGCGCGCCCGGCCTAGGTTCATGTAGAGCCGCGAGGGCCCGAAGGTGACCAGGCCCAGATCCAGCGCCTCGGCCCGCAGGGACAGCTCACCGTCAAAGGCATTCAGCGCGCTGGCGTCCAGCGCGGCGGTCGACCAGCCTTGGGTCGCCGTGCCGCCCCCGTCGCCGCCGCCTGCACCGCCGCCCGAGAGCGGAGACAGGTCCAAAGCGCCTGCGGTCAGCTGCGCGTTGATCCGCGGCTTTTCCGCAAGGATCACGTCGACCGCACCGGCCAGGGCGTTGCCATCGAGCTGCGCCGCGAGATCACGCAGGGTCAGCCGCCCGTCGGCGGTGTAGGTCATCTGCGCCGTGACATCTGCCCGCTGCCCCAATCCTTCGGGCAGATCGGCACCGGGAATGCCCAGCGCGGTCAGGAAGGCCGCCGTATCGCTCAGGTCGACGGCCACCTGCCCGGCAGCCTCGGGCGTGATGCCCGCGCGACCGTCAAAGCGGACGGTACCCCCCTGCGACGCCACCACCGCAGCAAGCGGAGAGATCCCTCCCGCGATCAGATTGGCGAATTCCGGCACGGTCGCGTTCACCTGAACGTCCCGCCCGGCGGGCCGCACCGTGGCGACGATGGTCGCGGGGCCCAGGTAGTCCGGCCATTCCAGCGTCAGGTCCGCATTGGACAGGGCAAAGACCTCGGCCCCGTTGTCCAGCATCCGGATCGACGCGCCGGTCACCTGCAAAAGGTCGAGCCCCGCAAGCGGCGCGCTGGCAGGCCCGTCATCGCCCCCTGCCGGGGCGCTGGCGGGGGCGCCACCTTCACCGAAGGTCCAGTTGCCGCGCCCGTCGGCATCGGTTTCCAGCAGGATGGTTGGACGGTCGGCTTCGATCCGCTGGATCCGAATCTCGCCCCGGATCAGCGCCATCGGATCAATCCCGATAGCCGCCGACTGCGCCTCGAACAGGGGGCCGCGATCCGACCAAGCAGCGTTGCCCAGGGCGATTGGTCCGGTCGTGACACCTAGCACGGGGTAAACGCTCGCGCTGATGTCGCCGCCGATCGACAGGGTGCGGCCGGTGCGCGCCTCGACCTGGTCCGACACGATCCGCGCGATCCGTTCCGCCGGGATCAGGAAAAGCGATGCCACCGCGACAATGGCGAAGACAGCAATCAGTGAAATCAATACGCCGATGATACGCATCGGGTTCTCCTGCTCTGTTTTCGATCAGGATAGCGGTGGCAGGCTTTCGCGCAATACGCCTTGACCGCGCAGTGGGGTTCCACTGCATCGCCCCTTTCTTATGGTGCGGCGCCGGGCTAAAGCATCGCCCATGTCACAGAACCCGCCCAACCTGCGCCCCGATCTTGCCCGTGCCACGGTGTCAGAGACAGCCCGCCCCGGCCAACCGACCATCGGCATGGTGTCGCTGGGCTGTCCCAAGGCGCTGGTGGACAGTGAGCGCATCCTGACGCGGCTTCGGGCCGAGGGCTATGGCATCTCGCCCGACTACAGCGGGGCCGATGCGGTGATCGTGAACACCTGCGGGTTCCTCGACAGTGCCAAGGCCGAAAGCCTCGATGCCATCGGCGAAGCCCTGGCCGAGAACGGCCGCGTTATCGTCACGGGCTGCCTGGGGGCCGAGCCCGAGTTCATCACCGGAACGCACCCCAAGGTTCTGGCCGTCACGGGCCCCCACCAGTATGAACAGGTGCTTGATGCCGTCCATGCCGCCGTGCCGCCCTCGCCGGACCCGTTCGTGGACCTGTTGCCCGCGACCGGCGTCAGCCTGACCCCGCACCACTACAGCTATCTGAAGATCTCGGAGGGCTGTAACCACAAGTGCAAGTTCTGCATCATCCCCGACATGCGCGGACGTCTGGCCAGCCGCCCGCACAAGGGGGTGATGCGCGAGGCCGAAAAGCTGGTCGAGGCCGGGGTGAAAGAGCTGCTGGTCATCAGCCAGGACACCAGCGCCTATGGCACCGACTGGGCAGATCGGGACGCGAAGTTCCCGATCCTGGACCTTGCGCGCGATCTTGGGTCTCTAGGCGCCTGGGTGCGGATGCATTACGTTTACCCCTATCCCCATGTGCGCGAGCTGATCCCGCTCATGGCCGAGGGCGGCGTGCTGCCCTATCTCGACATCCCGTTCCAGCACGCGCATCCCGACACGCTCAAGCGCATGGCGCGGCCCGCCGCGGCGTCGCGCACGCTGGACGAGATCGCGGCCTGGCGCGCAACCTGCCCCGACATCGCGATCCGCTCGACCTTTATCGTGGGCTATCCGGGCGAGACCGAGGACGAGTTTCAGACCCTGCTCGACTGGCTGGACGCCGCGCAACTGGATCGCGTGGGCTGTTTTCAGTACGAGAACGTCGCTGGCGCGCGATCGAACGCGTTACCCGACCATGTGCCCCAAGAGGTCAAGCAGGAGCGCTGGGACCGCTTCATGCAAAAGGCGCAGGCGATTTCCGAGGCCAAGCTGGCGGCCAAGGTGGGCCAGCACCTCGAGGTCATCGTGGACGATATCGACGCTGACGGGATTGCCACCTGTCGGACCAAGGCCGATGCGCCCGAGATCGACGGGTGCCTTTTCATAGACGAGGGCACCGACGCGCTGTCGGTCGGCGATATCGTCACGGTCGAGGTGGACGAGGCCGGGGAATACGACCTTTGGGGGCGTCTGCCGGGCTGAACGTCAGTCGTGCAGCTCGGCGAACAGCGCGCGGTTCTCGCAGAACGCTGGCGCGGCTTCGGCCGTTTCATTGCCTTTTTGCCAGGCCAGGCATTCGCCCACGCTTTGACAGCGGGCACAGCGCAGCACGGCCGCGCGGTAATGCTCGGGACTGAGATGGAAATTCGCCATTTCCTCGCCCAGGTCCAGGCCCAGCTTTTCGGACATGGTGGTCATCAGCTCGGTGCGCTGATCCAGTTTCTTGAACAGGTTCATCGGTTGATCCCTTGTTTTCGAAACCCTTGCGCGGCCCATGGGCGCGGGACCATGACGCAGATCAATTCCGCTCGGATCAGCGCAGTAGCCGCTCGAGCGTCTCGGCGTTGCAACACATCTTCGGTGCGGCACCGGTCGGGCCGGGGTTGTGCGCCAGCCAGTTTTCGCAATCGGCCACATGCGGGCAGGTGCGGCAGCGCGTGACCATGCGGGCGTATTCATCGCTCGTCAGACGGCCATCCGCCATGGCATCGCCCAAGCTCAGCCCCATTGCGCGGGCCACGCCGCGGGTGATCCAGAAATGCCGGGCCGGATCGCCCAGCCTTACCACGGTGTTCATTTCATCGCCTCTTCGAGCTTCGATCTCAGGTCTTCGAACCGGTCCCGGTTCACGCATCGCGACGGCGCGGCATCGGCCGCCTGCGTCCGCTCCATCCAGTGCGGACAGCCATCGGCCCAATCGCATCCACGGCAGGTCTGAACCATCCCAGCCCAATCCTCCTGCCGCAGAACACCAAGATCTTGCGCTTGGGCAAGGTCCACGCCCACAGCCTTGGCCATGCGTTGGACGAGCCAGTAATGCTCGGTCACGTCGCCAAGCGGATGCGGCCGGTTGTCCTGTGCCATCACGCGCCGCGCAATTCCGCGAACAAGTGCGCGTTGCGACAGTAGTCCGGCGGCGCGGTCTCGCCGTTGGTCGGGGTGGCAAGCCAGACCTCGCACTCCGCCGTTCCGGTGCACCCGGTGCATCTAAATACTGCCTCCGAGATCTCGTCGAAGCTCAACGCGCCGCGCATCGCCCTTTCCTCAAGGTCGATGCCCAGTGTGCTGGCCATCCGGTCGACAAGCTGCGCATGGCGCTTCAGGGTCGCATTGCCTTGCATTCTGCGTCCTCCTTTGCTGGTAGGCTAACCCTGCCAGCCCGGCGCGATGGACGCCTTGACACAGGTCAACCGGCTTCGCGGGCCTCAAGATAGGCGCGCACGCAATCCTGCACGCGGCGGAACCGGTCGCCGCCCAGCTTTGTCCCGCCATACCAGCGGGTAACGATGACAAGGTGGTCGGTCAGGCCTTCCCGCTCGAGCATCCTCAGGATGACAAGCCCCGCGCCGGTTTCGCCATCATCGGATTTAAGCGGCGTCCCGTCCGCCAGCAACAGCCCCCAGGTATTATGCGAGGCCTTGGCGAATTTTCGATTTTTCTTCAGTTGCTTCACCAAGCTGTCGGCCTCGTCGCGGCTGTACGCCGGACCGCCCGACACCGCGTATTTCGAGCCCCGGTCGCTCAGCACGCTCTCGAGCATCAGAAGCGCGCCGGTCATCGCTCAGAGCCCCGCCGCCACGCGCCGGACGGTGGCGATCCGCTGCGCATTCGGCGGATGGGTTCCCAGGAAACGGTTCCCCGGGTCCGGGATGCGGTTAAAGAACTCGGCACCGCGCACCGGGTCATACCCTGCGCGCGCCGCGATCACGGTGCCGAGCGCATCCGCCTCGAGCTCGAACTCCTTGGAATATGTGCGCGCGCCAACGGTCGCACCGATCTCCTGCGCGTTACGGACGGCGCCGGCATCGGCCCCCGAAAGCGACGCAAGCCCGCCCAGCAGAACCGCGCCTGTCATCGCGTTGCGCCGCTGGCGTTCGATGTGGTTGGCGATGTGATGCGCCGCTTCGTGGCCCACGACAAAGGCCAGCTCGTCAGGGTTCCGGACACTGGCAATCAGCGGGATGTTGAAAGCCAGGATCGGGCGGCCATCCATGTCGAGCGTCATGAACGCGTTGGGCCCTTGCCCGGGCCGATCATCTATCACGATCAGGAAATCGCAGTTCAGCCCTTGGCTTCTGGCGCGGCATTCCCGCTCTGCCACGGGCTCCATCCGATCGATCACCTGTACGAATTGCTGCGCAGCCTGTCGCGAAGACAGGGCCGAGGTATCGACAGCGGACCGCGGGCCCGAGGGCGCCTGGGCCCCGGACGGCGGAGAGGGCGGTACGGTCGCACAGCCTGTGAGGACGATCAGGGCCAGGGTCAGGATGAAACGCATCGCAGCCTCGAGATACAGTCAGACGCAAAGGATAGGGTGGGTTGCGGCATTGCGCCAGACCGCAACGGGTTGGCAAGTCCCGCTTGACCGCTACCTGCCATCACATGACCGAGAGACTGACTGTGCTTTACAACGGAAGTTGCCCCATCTGCTCGCGCGAAGTGGCGCATTACAGGCGTCGTGCCGAACGCACCGGCGCGTCCCTTCGCTTTGCCGACATCACCGATCCCGGCACCGACCGCCACGGGCTGAGCGTGGATGCCGCCGCTCGCCAGCTGCACGTGGCGCAGGACGGGCATCTGACGGGCGGGCTCGAAGCGTTCCGCCAACTCTGGTCGCGCCTGCCCGGATATCGCTGGCTTGCGCGGCTGACGGGGCTGCCGGGGATTCGTCCATTCGCGGACTGGATCTATCGCAGGATCGCCGCGCCCGCGCTTTATGCCTTGCACCGGCGGCGCGTGGCACGGCAGGGTTGCGCCATCGAGGACCGGCCCTAGGACGACATCCATGTTCAGTATCGAGCACGAGTTCGACGCGACGGTGGTCACGCTTGTCGATGACGGCACCGCTCCCCTGCAGGAGGACGTCACGATCAACGCGTTTGCCGAGTGCATCACGCTCGAACAATACAACGCGCGGCTGGACCGCGTTGAGACGATCACTCTGTCCATGGATCAGATCAAGGATCTTGCTGCGGCGCTGAACCTGCCCGAAGGCGTCTATTCGCTGAAAAAGCCCTGAGGGGCGCGATCGGCCGCGCCGCTTCATGGGGCATTAACCGATGGCACGATACCGTCTGCGCATATCTATGCCGGAGGGTCCATGCCATTCGACCAACGCCAGGCCGTACCGCCGACGGTCTTTCTCCACATCCCGAAGACCGCCGGCCAAACGGTGCACAACGCGCTGTCGGACATGTTCGGCAGGGATCGGACATCGCCGGTCCGGGTACACAGCCAGGTCGCGGACGAAGCGCGGCAATTCCCTACGGGCTATGCGTTCTATTCCGGCCATCTTGATTGGACCACGCTTGAACGTCTTCCAAACCCGCGTTTCGTCTTCACCGTGCTGCGCGACCCGCGCGAGCGGATTGCGTCCTTTTATTTCTACCTGCAGGCCGAGGCACGAAAACTCGGCCCCTCGGCCCTGCAACGACCCGAAAACCTGGGCAAGCGACGTATCCTCGAGGTCAGCGCAGACACTTATTTCTTCGGCGGCGACCCGGCGTGGCGGCGCTTCGTGCGCGACCATTACGACAATTTCTACACCGCGTATTTCGCCACGCGCCGCTTTCGTGGCCACGAGGTGCTCGACACGCTGCCCGAGGCAGAGGTACAGGCCCGTGTCACCCGCAACCTCGCGCTGATCGACCGGATATACAGCACCGAGGCGCTTGCGGACCTCGAGCGCGATATTCTATCGGCCTACCGGAAAGAGGTGCATGTGACTGACCGGTTCGACAACGCCGGAAGCCGTCCGCGCAACCAGCCGCGCTGGCCCGACCTGGTCGCACGCATGGAAAGCGACGCGGCTGCGCGCGCCCTCGAAAGCTATGTGATCCGCGATCTCGACCTGATGGCACGGCTGCGACTGCCCGCTGTCAAATAAGCGTTATGTCGTTGGACAATCCGCCGATATCCGTCACTCCGATCAGCGTCAGCGTGTTCTGCGGAGTAAAGGAGAACACGGTGTTTCCACCGACCACCCGCGCGAAATCAAGCACTTCATTCACCGACAGATACGCGTTTCCGTAGGCCAGGTTGTCGATCCGCAGGCTGTCGAAATCGGCGACGTAGTCCTCGATCACGTCTCGCCCGCCGTCATAGACGAAAGTGTGGAAATTCTGCCCCCCGCGCAGCGTGTCATCGCCGGGTCCGCCGATCAGCGTGTCACGCATAGCGCCGCCGTTGAGGTAGTCGTCTCCCAACCGGCCGTTCAACGTATCGTGCCCCTCGCGCCCGAACAGGCGGTTGTCGCCGGTATTGCCCCAGATCTCGTCGTCGTACCGCCCACCGGCCAAGTCCTCGATGCTGTCATACTGGTCGCCCACGGCCTCACCGGTGTTGCGACCGGGATACTGAAGGTCGAGCACCAGCCCCGTCAGGCTTTCGGAATACTGGGCGCGGTCCCGGTTCTCGCCCCCGCGCAGCACGTCCGCCCCGGGCCCGCCAAAGAGCACGTCATCGCCGATCCCGCCCTCCAGCGTGTCGTCACCGCGGCGGCCGAAAATGTAGTCGACATTGCGCCAGCCGAAGATCTGGTTGTCTTCGAAGGTGCCCCTGAGGTTGTCGAAACCCTGGCTTCCGAACAAATTCTCGATCTCGGAATAGCTGTCGCCTTGCGCGATATTCGTATTCACTTGCGGGAACAGCAGATCGACCCGCAGCGATCCGACCGACCCAAAATAAGAGACGGTGTCGCGCCCGGCCCCTCCCTCGAGCCGGTCTCCGCCCGGACCGCCGGTCAGGATGTCGTTCCCGCCCTGGCCGCGCAACGTGTCGTTGCCGCCCTCTCCATATATGTGATCCTCAGCGCCGGTTCCATTCAGCAGGTTCGCGCCCGCCGATCCGGCCACGGTTGGCGCACCAAGGGGATCCGGGCCCGTGTGGTCCTCCGGATCCGACGGGCGGGTCAGATCCACCACCATCACGTGAGTCAGCTCGAAAAGCTCCGATGACTGGAAATCGGACCGCTGCAGCGACTGCCCGTCAGAGGTATAAAGCTGTAGTTCCTCGGTCCCGAAACGGATGATCGCACCACCGGCCACGGTGGAGACTGACAACGCCGAAACGTCGTAGACCCTCCCGAATCCGGTCAGATCCAGCCTGTCCTGGCCCGGCTCGAAATCCGTGATCCGGTCGGCCGCGCCGTCGCTGCTCAGCACGAAAAGATCGGCCCCGGCATCACCGGTCAGCGTATCGCTGCCGGCTCCATCGACCAGAATGTCGTCACCGGCCCCGCCGGTCAGACGATCGGCACCCCCATCGCCGAAGATCAGGTCGTTCTGGCTGCCGCCGGTCAGCGTGTTCGCGGCCGTCGTCCCGCGGATCGGCGCCGCCAGCGGGCCGGGGTCGTGTCCCAGGCGGGTGATCCCGGCCTCGCGCGCGCTCGCTGCGAAAATCGCGACATCGCCACCGACCTGCGTCCCGGCCACCGCGCTCACGTTGTCGAGCCCGCGGTTGACCGCGTCGGCCACGCTGTCGACATGGGTCAACCGCCCATCTGGCATCAGCTGCATTAGGCTGACCCCGTCATCGCCCCCGCCCGCGGCCAGGAAGACACGCCCTGACATCTCGACCGCAGCGAGGCTTTGAACGCCCTGGAAGCGAGTGTAGAGGTTGTCGACAACATGATCGGTGAGCGTGAGCCGTCCGTCGGTTTCCAACCGCATGACGCTGATCGAACTGCTGTTGGCCCCTGCGGCGAAGACCCATGTTTCGCCCCCCATCCGCGCCGTTGCCAGCGCGGTGCCGCCATTGATCGCGAGGCCCGTCTCCGGGCCGAGGCTGTCCCTCAGGATCAGACTGTTGTTGGAGATTTGCAGGCTCTTGAGAAGGTCACCGCTTGACGCAAGGGCGAGGGCGTATTCATTCGCCCCCGACTGGGCGATCTCGAGTGCCGAAATCTCGGCCCGCGCGGGTGACGCCACTGTCCCAGCGTTCTGTGTGCGCGTCAGCGCCGGGGCGGCCGACACCGTGTTCAGCCCGATCTGGGTGCCCAGCCAGTTGACGTTTACCGCGCGGCCCTCTCCGGCCGTGAAGGCGATATCGGTGATCCCCGATATGCCGCTTCCGACCCAGTCCGTCCCGCTCCCAAGGCTGCCATTGCCAGCCACGACATAGCTCTTGAGCCCCGCCGCCTGCTCCGGGCCTGGCGTGAGCAGATGCACCTGACCGCCCACCGTGGCCAGTACCAGGCGCCCCGGTCCACCCAAAGCGACGGTATCGGAAAAACTGACCTGGTCGCGCAAGACAAGGGATGTGCCCCCCGTGTCGAACTGCAGGCTCATGACCCCGCCGCCGCGACCTGTTGTGGTGAACAAAGTGCCCTGCCCGCCGATCGTGGCGACGATCATATCGGTGATTCCGATACGGTGAGTTTCAGGGCCCACAACCCAGTGGCCGATCAGCTGCAATCCCGACATGCGCTTCGTCCCATCCCGTTCTCCGTCAAACCAGAACGGGACCAGGATGGGCATCTCACGGGTCGAAACCGGGCGATGCCCGGGGCGGCATTTTGGCGTTTACAGCCTGATTTTGCTCAAATGCAGAAAAGACCTCAGTCTGCGGAAAGATCGACCACGCTGGGGTCGAACGGGATCTCGTCCTGCATCCTGAAAACGCCCTGAACGAAACTTTCGGGCTCGGCCGGGTCGAGATGCGCCAGCTGCCAGAGCGCAAAGCGCCACCACCGCGACCGCAGCATCGGCGAAATCAGGGCAGTCGGAAGGCGCATCTTCTTGATCTGCGCCGGGTTGCCGGCAACGACCGCATAGGGCGGCACATCGCGTGTGACCACCGCATGCGCGGCGACGACGGCACCATCCCCCAGCCGGACGCCCGCGCCGATATAGGCCCCATGGCCGATCCAGACATCGTTACCAATATGAGTGATCTGCGCACGGGTCGGCGCCGACGCGCTGCCCGGTCCGAGCTGCGCGAACGCGTCAGCCCCCTCGAACCCGTCGCCGAGATCGAAGAAACCCTTGCCCAGGTAAAAGGCCGGGCTGGTGGATGCCCATGTCGTCGGATGATTCTGGCGACCGATCTGCACCGCCTCGCCAAACGAGCAGTACCGACCGATCCGTGCCGCAAAACAGTAGCCCGACACCTGATAGGAGAAAGCGCCCAAATGCAGCGAATGCTGGATCTGGGTCCATTTGAGGCTGCACGGTGCCGCCAGTCGGGTCTGGACGGGCAGCCTGACCCGGCCGCCGCCGCCACGCGGCAACACCTCGACCCCTCGTGCCCGGAGAGCGGCGATCGAATGGTCCCGGACGCTCATGCGGCGCGCGCCCTGCGGCCGTCGAGCACCGCGAGGATGCGCCCCGCCGCATCTTCGGGCCCGGTCGGATCAAGCACGATCCCGTTGGACGCCGCATTCAGCGCCTCTGCCTGCGCGCCAAGATCGAAACCGATCACCGGCAGTCCCGTCGCGAGCGCCTCCCGCGTGGTGAAGGAAAAGGCTTCGGGCCAGATCGACGGGATGATCCAAGCACCGATACCGTATCGCCGGGCCAGCGCGCCGATCTCATCGGGATCATACGTGCCATGCACGATCGTGCCGTCCCCGACGGGGAAACCGGGGTCCATGGCCCCGATCACGACAACCCGCCGGCCATGCCCGGCCGCCCGGCGCGACAGAGCCGAAACGACGGCAGCGCCTTTCTGAAGGCCGATATTGCCAAGCACGCCGATGGCACCGTCAGGCCGCGGGGCGAGTCGCTCGGGATGCGCGCCGCACCGATGCGGAGAGATCACGATCCGGTCGGTATAGTCCGGCCAGACCCCAGCCACGAGCGCTTTGCTCGCACCCGAGAAGACCTCGATACGGTCGGCCTCGGCGATGAGCCTGCCCCAGCTTGTCTGCCAGTCCGACAGCGGCACGGGGCGCCCGTCCGGCCGGTGCGCGATATGCACCGGATCGGCCGTGTTCCCAGATGGCAGGCCGCGATAGACGGCATCCCCATCGAGCAGGCAATAGGACGGGCTAATCGGAAAATAGTCATGAAATGCTACCTCTAGCGTGTCTCGACCGGGCCGGTAGAGGGACAGCAGAGCCTCGGGCAATGCGACGGGGTCGGGGTCTCCGACACCGCAGGAATAGACAAGGGCGCGACGGTCAATCGGGGCCAGAAGTGTTTCGACGAGGTCGAACGTATCCGTCTCGCCAAGGGTCTGGCCAAGTGCTGTGTGCAATTCGATGCGCCATCGCCTTGCGCCCCCGACCCGAAGCACCACCGCGGCGCCCCCCGTGGCACAAATCCGCTCCAACCGCCGTTTCAGGACCATTCCGGCCCCGCCGCCCATGGAATGGGCCAGGATGACCGGCACCGGCACACCCGCGATGCCCACCCAGGCCAACCCGAGCGAAAGCCGCGCCGTGCGGATCGGATCCGACGCGATGAAGCGTTGAACATCGCGGTCGTAGTCCGGGTAGCGGCCGGAAATCATGCGGTTATGGTCGGAGATCAGCGTCGCTTTCTCGGCTGACCCGAACGAACTTCCGCCCCGATGCTCGACGAAAAGACCGTGCTGGCAAAGATGCACGCCGCCAAGGGCGCGGGTTTTCTGACACCAATCGACCTCTTCGCCATAGCCCCGGCCGAAGGCAGTGTCGAAGTGCGGCACCTTTCGCAGGTAGGCGGGGTTCAGCGCCATGCAGAAACCGACGCCGGTCGGCGCCTGCGCAAGGCCATGATCCGGCGCGAATTGTCTCGCAATCGAGTCTATGCGGTCGACCTCGCCGGGTTGAAGGTCCCGTGGGGCGCAGATTGTCGGCGCCGTGAAGATTTCGGCATCTTGGACATAGGTGTCACGCTCGCCACGTTGTGTCCCGCCAGGATCGGGCGCACGAGCCGCGACGCCCACCCGGGCGGAACGAAGGCATCGGAATTGAGTGGAACGACCGGGCCGTCCCGGGTGAGCGCACGGGCGAAGGCGCGGTTTACGCTGCCGATAAAGCCCAGGTTGGTCGCGTTCTCGATCAGGGTAATCTGGCCGGGGCTATCGGCCTCTTGTTCGGCAACCCATTCGCGCAGAAAAGGACGGACCTTTGCATCGGTCGAACAATCCTCCACCAGGATCAGGTACCAGTCGACATCGGTGTTCCGCAGGACACGCCCCAACATCTCGGGCAAAAGATCCAGCGCATTGAAGACCGGCACGATGATGGTGATCGCCGTGGATTTCGGGAGGACCGGCGCAGGATCGGCTGGCAGGAGCAGCCCAGGATCAAGCGTACCGGACGTTTCTGGTTGCGCAAGGTCCATCCCCGTTTTGACACGCGCCCGCGCAATGCCGTCGCCCCGGATGGCGGCTGGGAGATCGGGCAGAACCCGTGCCAGCCGCATCAGAAATCCAGGCATGTGCCGTGCGCGCGCCAATGCGATCCGCCTTGGGGCAAAGGGCTGGAACGGCATAAGCACCGCGTCATTCCCGTGATCGAAACGGATCGTTCCGCGCAGCGCGTGAAACGGAATCTCAATCACAAAGCCCACATCCGAGGCGCCGCCGGGCAAGGCCCGCGCGACATCCGAACGCGGGATGGACGGCACGGTGACGGCCCGCGTATCCCCTAGCGTCAGGGTCACCTGACCGGCGCGCGCCCACCCTTCGACGCAAAGCCGCCCGTTGGCGAGCGCAATGCGCTCAATCTGCCCGATCTGCTGCCCGTGGGGGCCGCGCACGGCCGCACCGGATGCCGTCATCGCAATGCGCCCGTCGCAATAGCGCAGGAACACGGGCCAGATGCCCGGCAGCCGCGCGATCCAGCCAAAGCGGGTCTTGGGAAGCGTCATGCAGTGGTCCTCCTGACTGGACGGACCCCATGTCCGCGCCTTGTCAGGTGTGTAGTCCACCGCGGTTTAAAGCCCGGTTACCCGTGATGCGTTTCACGGCCCCGACCCAGCATTTCGCCGACGCCGTCCCGTGCCATCAGGGCCTGCCACCAGTCCGTGTTGTCGAGATACCATTGCACGGTGTGGCGCAGCCCGGTCGTGAGATCGTAGGATGGCCGCCAGCCCAGCTCTTCGCGGATCCGTGTCGGGTCGATGGCATAGCGCAGATCGTGGCCGGGGCGGTCGGCGACAAACGTGATCCTTTCGGCATAGGCCGCAGGCCCCGGGTGCAGTTCGTCGAGCACCGCGCAGACCATGCGCACCAGGTCGATATTGCGCGCCTCGCTCTCGGCCCCGATATTATAGCTGCAACCGACCGCGCCGTTCTGCATCGCACACAGCAGCGCATCGGCGTGATCCTCGACATGGAGCCAGTCGCGCACGTTTTCGCCCTGCCCGTAAACCGGTATCGGCGCGCCCTCCAATGCCTTCAGGATCACGACCGGGATCAGCTTTTCGGGAAACTGGTAGGGGCCGTAATTGTTCGAACAATTCGTCATAAGAACCGGCAGCCCGTAGGTCTCGCCCCAGGCGCGCACCAGATGGTCCGACCCCGCCTTGGTCGCTGAATAGGGGCTGTTCGGCGCATAGGGCGTGTCTTCGGTGAACCGGCCCGTGGGGCCGAGCGCGCCGTAGACCTCGTCGGTCGACACATGGTGGAACCGAAAACCGTCCGGGCGGCCACGATTTTCCCAGTAGCTTCGCGCGGCTTCGAGCAGAGTATAGGTGCCGAGGACATTGGTCTCGACAAAGGTGCCAGGGCCGTCGATGGAGCGATCCACATGGCTTTCGGCGGCCAGATGCATCACCGCATCGGGCGCATGATCGGCAAAGATCCGATCGAGCGCGGTGCGATCGCGGATATCCGCCCTCTCGAAACTGTAAAGCGCAGATCCGGCCACCGAGGCCACGTTGTCGAGGCATGCCGCATAGGTCAGCGCATCGACATTGACCACAGCGATGCCGCGCGAAATCGCCAGACGCACCACTGCAGATCCGATAAACCCGGCGCCGCCGGTCACCAAAAGCTTCAAGATCCCGGCCCCCTTGCCGTACTGCACCGCCACATAACCAACGCACCCTTTGCCGAACAACAGACACTGTGCATCGGCAGCGGTTGAAACATCTATCCAAGCACTGACATATCGTGACAACAGATAAGGAGATATTGATGCCCCCGCGCAACGACGCCGCGCTTGATTTTCTGCTCACCCGCCGGTCGCGCCCGGCCAAGACGCTGACCGCTCCGGCCCCGGACAAGACCGCGCTTGTCCCGATCCTGACGGCGGCCGCACGCTCGCCCGATCACGGAAAACTGGAGCCCTGGCGCTTTGTCGTGATCGAGGGCACGGCGCTCGCGCGCCTCGCAGGCCTGGTGCGCGAACGCGGCGCGGCCTTGGGCAAGACGGGCGAAGAGATCGAGAAAGCGCAGGCGCAGTTTCTCAACAGCCCGCTTTGCGTGGCGGTGATCGAAAGCCCCAAGGTGTCGCCCAAGATCCCCGAAATCGAACAGACCTATTCTGCGGGCGCCGTCTGCCTGGCGCTTCTGAACGCAGCCCTCGCGGCGGGTTGGGGGGCGAACTGGCTGTCGGGCTGGGCCTCTCACGATGCAAACTTCCGTAAAGAGGGTCTGAACCTGGCCGAGCATGAGCGGATCGCCGGCCTGATCCATATCGGCACTGAAACCAGCGCACCGCCCGAACGACCGCGCCCGGACCTGGAGGCGATCACCACATGGATCTCGGACTGATCTTCGCATCCTTCCTGCGCGCGCTGGGCCAGATCGGCGACCCGCGTTTCCGCAATGTGCTTTTCCTTGGGATCGCCCTGACGTTGGTGTTGCTGGTCGCGGCCTATGCCGGGCTCTTGTGGGTGATCGAGGCGCTGACCGGCGAGACAACCACACTGCCCATCGTCGGCGAGGTCACATGGGTCGGCGATCTTCTGGGATGGGGCTCTGCGCTGTTGATGATCGGTCTGTCGGTGTTCCTGATGGTGCCGGTCGCATCGGCCATCACGTCGATGTTCCTGGAAACGGTCGCGCAAGCGGTCGAGGAACGGCACTACCCCAGTCTGCCGCAGGTCGCGGGCACACCACTGGGCGAGGCGGTGCGAGATACGGTCAACTTCCTGGGCGTGATCATCTTGGCAAACCTTTTGGCGCTTATTCTATACGCGCTGTTTCCGCCGGCGGCTCTGTTCATTTTCTGGGGCCTGAACGGGTTTCTGCTGGGCCGGGAATACTTCACACTCGCGGCGATGCGCCGGATCGGACGGGCAGAGGCGCGCAAGCTGCGCGGTCGACACGCGGCCACGATCTGGGTTGCGGGCACGTTGATGGCGATCCCGCTATCGGTGCCGCTGGTCAACCTGTTGATCCCGATTCTCGGCGCGGCGACATTCACCCATATCTTCCACGGCGTGAAGGACCGCTAAGGGCGACAGGCGCGCGCTGTCCGCCCGATCTCACTCCGTGGCGGAGGGCGGCCCCATACGGTTGAACATGTCGATATCGCGCACCGTGACCGTGCCCGTCACGATGATGCCCGCGATGATAACCCAAAGCACGAAAGCCACGACCGTGGTAATCCAGGCCTTTTTTTTCAGGTGATGATGCTCGGGCGACCCGGCATGGGTGCCATGCACCACCTTGCCGACATCCCCCTGCGTTTGCAGGCGGATGGGGATCGCGATCAGGAACACCATGAACCAGATCACGGCATAGAGAACGAGTGCGGATGTGATTGCCATGGCGCGCTCAGACCTGTTCCAGCTCGATCAGACAGCCGTTGAAGTCCTTTGGGTGCAGGAACAACACGGGCTTGCCATGGGCGCCGATCTTGGGTTCGCCGGTTCCAAGGACGCGGGCACCGCTGTCTTTCAGGTGGTCGCGCGCCGCGATGATGTCATCGACCTCGTAGCAGACATGGTGAATGCCGCCCGAGGGGTTCTTTTCCAGGAAACCGGCAATCGGGCTGTCTTCGCCCAAGGGGTAGAGCAGCTCGATCTTGGTGTTGGGCAGTTCGATGAACACCACCGTCACACCATGGTCCGGCTCGTCCTGGGGCGCGCCCACCGTGGCGCCGAGTGTGCCGCGATATTGCGCGGACGCGGCCTCCAGATCAGGGACAGCAATGGCGACGTGGTTCAGGCGGCCGATCATGGAAGGTCTCCGAATGGCATGACGATGATGGCCCTGTTTATGGGGCGCGCCGACAGGCTGCACAAGGCGGAGCGACAGTTAACCGCGTGTTCACCAGCTGGGGTCAGAGTGAGTCGCATCACAGCTCTCCGGAACAGAAGGACCAGGACATGGAAGACGTTGCCCAGATGCCGTTCAATCGCTATCCGACGCCGAACCGTCTGCTGCTCGGCCTGACGGTCCTTGTGGTCGAAGACAGCCGGTTCGCATGCGAGGCGATGCGGCTTTTGTGCCTGCGGAGCGGGGCGCGGATCCGGCGTGCGGATTGCCTGGCCTCGGCGCGGCACCATCTTCGCGTCTACCGGCCCTCGGCGATCATCGTCGATCTGGGTCTGCCCGACGGCTCCGGGCTAGACCTGATCGCCGATCTCTCGACGGCCCAGCCGCGGGTGGCGGCCATTCTCGCCACCAGCGGCGATCCTGCACAGGAAGACGGCGCGTTGCGGGTCGGCGCAGACGGGTTCCTGCCAAAGCCGCTTGAAAGCCTGGCCTCGTTCCAACAGGCGATCCTGGATTGCTTGCCGCCGGATCAGCGCCCGAACGGGCCGCGCCCGCTTGTCGATCAATGGGTCGAGCCCGACACCCTGTCGCTCCGCGACGACATGATTCATGCGGCCGAGCTTCTGGCCGATGGGCAAGACACGGCCCAGCTGGCCTATGTCGCCCAGTTTCTGACCGGTGTCGCACGCAGTGCCCGCGATGGCGCGCTGGAAGAGGCCGCCGAAACCCTCGCCCGCGAGCGGCAACAGGGCCGGCCTGTCGGGTCGTCCACGGCGAAACTCGCCGCATTGCTGCAAGAGCGTTTGGCGGTGCGTCTCGCCATCTAGGCAGGGCGCGACCGTGGGCCATGGCCCTGACGGACCGTGGCCATTGGTCCCGCCACCGATCCGTCAGAGCGGGGTTTGGTCGCGCAAGACCGGATCGCTTGCCGCGCGGACCAGCCGTGTCAGATCGCTCAGCCGTTCGATCTGACGACCGTCCCGGTCGAAATTCGCGGGATCGAGCCACAGGCGAAAGGCTTCGTCCAGCGCGGGCCATTCCTTGTCGATCATCGCGAACCACGCGGTGTCCCGGTTGCGACCCTTCACGACCGTCGCCTGCCGAAAAACACCCTCGTAGCTGAAACCAAGCCGCTGTGCCGCGCGCCGCGAGGCCAGATTGAGCGCGTCGCATTTCCACTCGTAACGGCGGTAGCCCGCCTGAAACGCCCAGGCCATCATCAGGTACATCGCGTCGGTCGCGGCGCGCGTTCCCTGGAGACGCGGCGCGAAATTCAGGTGCCCCACCTCGATCGACCCGGCATCGGGCGCAACGCGAAGAAAGGCGCCGACCCCGCCATATTCGCCGCTTTCCAAGTCGAGGATCGCGTAGAAGTGCGGATCTTCCCCACCGGCGCTGTCGCGAACCCAGCGATGGTACTGCGCGGCCGAATGGAACGGCCCGTAAGGCAGGTACGTCCAGACCGCATCGTGCCCCTCGTAAGCGCGAAACAAAAGCGCCGCGTGACGATCCGCCGACAAGGGCTCAAGTCTGGCATAGCGCCCCTCGAGGATCGCACCGTCGGGACGCGGCGGCGGCGTCCAGTCTGCTACGGGGTCGCCAACCGGCATTGCGCGTTCCATGGATCCCTCCTGCGTGGCCCATGATGTCCGCCAAAACCCCGGGCGAAAAGGCACTTTTTCCATACCCCGCCCCGAATTGTCACAGAACCGCCCCGAAGCACCCAACTGGCGCCGCAATCCCCGCCTACGACACGCCCCTGAGCCATGTACCTGTCTAGGGACGATCGAGATGTTCGCGATTTGGAAGAGTGTTGCCCGGTGCCGTATTGTCCGTGCAGGTTTCGTCCGCTCCGAAAACGGCGCGGTCACTGTGGAATGGGTCGTTCTGACGGCCGCCGTGGTCGGGCTGGGCCTGACCGCAGTGGTCGCCACGCAAAGCTCGACCGACACGGTCGCCACAAACGCACGGAGCTTCTTCCAAAACTACACGATCGGTCAGTAGTGGCGCGTCAGACACTCAGGGCGGCCCATCGCATCCGCCCCGGAAATCCGTCCGATCAGTCCTCGCGCGGGATCACCCGAAGCCCCAGTTCCATCAACTGGTCGCTCGTCGGATCAGACGGCGCGCTCATCATCAGGTCTTCGGCGCGCTGGTTCATCGGGAACATGATGACCTCGCGGATGTTCATCTCGTCTGCCAAGAGCATCACGATACGGTCGATGCCGGCCGCGCAGCCGCCATGGGGCGGGGCACCGTACTGGAACGCGTTGACCATGCCGCCGAAGCGCTTGCGCACCTCGTCAGCGCCGTAACCCGCCAGTTCGAACGCCTTGAACATGATCTCGGGGCGGTGGTTCCGGATCGCACCCGACACCAGCTCGTAGCCGTTGCAGGCCAGATCGTACTGGTAGCCCAGAACCTGAAGTGGATCGCCATCGAGCGCGTCCATCCCGCCCTGCGGCATGGAGAACGGGTTGTGCGAAAAGTCGATCGCGCCGGTTTCGTCGTCTTTCTCGTACATCGGGAAATCGACGATCCATGCAAAGGCAAAGCGGTTCTTGTCCGTGAGATCCAGCTCTTCGCCGATCACGTTGCGCGCACGCCCCGCGGCCGCCTCGAAGCTCGACGGCTTGCCGCCGAGGAAGAAGGCCGCGTCACCCTTGCCCAGCTTCAGCCGCTGGCGGATC
>PR_CR_10_Liq_1_inCRDRAFT_1000271_pt1 | contig 32868 bp, 19 predicted proteins | sample PRCRCaboRojoPR_3_FD_10241 | JGI IMG/M metagenome (IMG submission 10241)
AAACGCAGGCATAGCCTCAGCTACGGCGAGGCTTTTCAACGCAGCGAGCGGAAAAAAGAGCAAGTCAAAATGCATTAATCTCGCCTTGGAGAACTATAAATAAAACACTGCCTTTTGCTTTAAAACGGCTGTCATTATTCCCTAAGTAAAGAATTTCAACAATAAATATTTACCAATATGAAAACGACAAGAATACCAGCATTGCTGGTCAGCCTGATCCTAAGTAGTATATTGATGCTATCCTCTTGCGAGAAAGATGACAATACTCCGGAAGTGAATGAGGACGGCCTGACCCGGGACGTGACCGACCTGGTGCCACAGGAGATCCTTGATGAAATGGAGGATCTGGGTTTGCCCATATACGGTGGCATAGACCCACCAAATATAGAAGGCCGTTTTGTTGCATCTCCATTTATTCTTCTGGCAAGTAATCGACAATCAGATATTCCAGGGGATCAATTTCAAGATTACTACGTGACTTTCAAAGAGCAGGACGACCGGGAATTGACCATCATGATGGATTATGAGAACGGATCTGAAATGGGTAATGGGCTTGGGAGCTTCATTGTGGGGGACGGTAACCGCTTCTCTGTATTTGTGGAGGTTATTTCCGAAAATAACGGGGAAACCGCAAGCGTTGTGAATGTTATTTCCGGAGAAATTTCAGAGACTGGAATTAAAGATTTTTATTTTGCCAACTTCATGCTAGACAACAAAGGGAACCCATCTAATTATTGGATCGAAGAAGGCGAAGGACGGGTTGCATTTGACTCGGACGGATTTTCAGAGCGATTGTAATAAGTCCCTCTGCGGAAGCTAGTGGCTCAAGTCCTAAATCCTTGACAACCCAAGCCTTGCCCTTTTGCCCGCTGATGCAACCTAAAAGCCTCGCTATAGCTTCGGCTACGCCTGCGTTTCCAGGCTTCATCAGCGAACAAAATTCCGGTGGCTTAATTATCAGAGACTTAGAACTTGAGCCACTAGGCATTTTTTTCCCTTTGCTGAGGAGTGAGTTGACCAGTTCGGTTTCGTTGATTGCTAACAGAGGTAAATAGTTATGACGGTCAGGTGTTGCTCCAGCCCTTTCGTAGTCGGATGAAGCCATATCCGTTCTATACCGCTTGGTTTAAGTGAAGAACAGACTTAAAAAACTCCCTCACATTATACAATGATCATCCATGCATTCCCAAAAACAATTTCAAAACGCCAATTCTTCTTATTCCAAACCGGGAATAGATTATAGTGAGGTCGCTGCAGTTACAGGGCTTGATTACCAGAAAGCCATCTATACGACAGCTGCTTTTTTGGCTATCAATGTATTTTTTTTGGATTGGCCAATGACGATGCTCGGGATGATAGCCACTACGGTATTGGCTGTACGCTCCTGGAATTATTTTCGGGCTTATTTCGAGAAGACTGATGATGCGTATTCTAATTATGCAGTCTTGGGTATGATAGGCATGCATGTGTTATTCGCCATCATTTATCTGGTGCTCTACGTTACCGATTGGGTAGAAATGCTATACGGAACCAGTGCTGAAGTTATCATTTGTATGATCTCTGGGGATTGCAGCAGGGATAGTTACTCAGGGGAGCTTACAATTTTGCTTTTCTTGATTCAGACCGCGGTTTACGGACCTTTACTAGTATATCTCACGGGAGGAGTCCGGTTGTTGATGGTTCGTCAATCTCTGCCTTTCCCGGTAAAGGGAGTCGCCATTTCTACGATGTTGCTTACTCCGGTACTGTTCCTTCATTATCTGTTGATAGGCCTTTGGGGAGATCCGGATTCAAGCCTTTTCGGAAGGATCGTGCTAATCGCGCCCTATTTTATGCTTTTACATCATTTTTATCAGGTCAGGAAAACTGCTGACTTTGTGCGGCCCGTTCCTCCTAATCCTTCAGAGGTGAAAAACTACAATGAGGAGGATTTGATCTAAGGCTCTTAGTGTAGAGATTGATGTCGTTGTTAATCAATTGCTTAAGCCTTTAACATAGAATTGAAAACCCAGATAGATTAAATAAGTCTGAATCAATGCACACGCTTTTTCTCACAATATAATTATTGCTGATTTTAGCATACTCAGCCCATTTAGTTTAGCGAATTACATGGAGTAATACAGAATATAAGACACCTATTTCTTGACTTACAACAAAAAGCTAACCTCACATGAGACAATTTACAACCCTATTCCTGTTACTCTTCCTGCTGCTGCCAGGGCTTTCAATAGCGCAGAATGAAGTGGAGCCGAATAATGAATTTGCGACTGCGCAGAATATTAACTTCAATGAAACTGTAAACGGAGAGGTGACTAACACACCTAGTGATTTTGACTATTTCCAAGTACAGGTTGGCCAAGCTGGAGTTATTGAAGCAATTATAAATAACGTGCCTCCAAGTATGTCTTATCGATTAAGGATTTTTAATAGCGCAGAAGTTGAAATTGGAGATGTTTCGGGAGCAACAGGCAACTCTGTGAGTTTAAGTAGGCTGGTCTGCGACCCAGGTGATTACTATGTATTAGTGACAGGAGGAGGCTCAAGCACTCCACCATCATACTCCCTTACTGTAAGCTTTAATTTATCAGACATGAATGAGTGTAATAACACTTTTATGTCAGCTACTGAAATAAACTTTGGAGAAACGGTGGTGGCCCCCATTTACGGCAACCAAGATTTGGATTATTACCAATTTCAAGTAGAAAGGCCTGGTGTAATTCGCAGCCTTTTAAATAATATTCCAGAGAACTTTTATAGAATTAGGCTTTATGATACTGGGCAACAAGAGATAACAAATACTACGGGTAACCCAAACTCACCAGCTACCTTTAAGGAAAAGGTTTGTGAGCCTGGAATATATTACGTGAGAATTGAAGGAAGCGGAGACCAAACCCAGGATCCATATGAATTGACTCTATTCTTTAATGGCGACGATGCTTATGAATGTAACGATGGGTTTGGAAATGCAATACCAGTAAATCCATGTAGCAATATTCAAGGAAATATATGGCCAGCAGGAGATGAAGACTGTTTTGAAATCAGCATTAATCAATTAGGAAGTTATTCTCTTACTGTTGATAACGTCCCAGTTCAGTTAGAAATGGACGCAAACGTAAGAGACCCTTTTGGAGCCTCGGTAGCTTCAATCAACAGCTCAGGGGCTGGGGAAACGGTAATGCTTGATTTTGAAGTAAGCAATCTAGGTAACTATGTAGTATGCTTAGATGCTTTTGGCGAAAGCGAAAACCTCTATACCCTAACCTTCAACGACATCCCTTGCAACCCCGTAGCCGAAATCTGCGCTAACGGTGTAGACGATGATGGCGATGGCAACATTGACTGTGAGGATGGCGACTGTGCTGACTTTCTACCTTGTAATAACAGCGTTGGAAATTGCAACCTCTCCCTAGCCACCACCAACCTCACCAACGCTGGCTGCAGCGAACCCACCGGAGCGGTGACCATCGTCCCTTCGGGTGGTATCCCGACGTATAGCTACGACCTGAGCGGGCCCACGCCAGGGACTATCCAAAACGATGGGGCAGGTGTATTTACAGACTTGGCTCCCGGTAGCTATACAGCTACAGTCCTTGACGGAGAGGAGTGTACAGCCTCTATTGACTTTGTGATAGGGAATGACGGGGCTATAACAGCTCCCAGTATAAATACGAATGTTTCTGGCCTGACCGTTGATTTCTCTTTTGATACTTCGATCCTAACAGATGTAAACTCCATCTTATGGGATTTTGGAGACGGCACTACCAGTACGGATACGTTGCCTTCGCATACGTATGCGGCAGAAGGGACTTACACCGTTACTTTGACCCTTACTGATTTTGAGTGTGGACCAGGGATAACACAGGGAAGCGTTACCGTTACCGGCGGTGGCACTACTGCCCCTGCCCCCGAGGCGGGCTTTGAGCCCAGTACAACGCTTGGCTGCGCTCCTTTGACTGTAACTTTTGATAATACCTCTGTCAATGCTGTAGCGTATCAGTGGATCATTGACGGGGTGACGCCGAGTTTATATACCACCGAAGATCCGGGGCCCATCACGTTCACTCAGCCTGGCTTCTACACCGTGCGCCTGGAGGCAGAAAATGCCGATGGCGTGGAGGATGTTACTGAAGTGACCATCGAAGTGCAGGATGTACCGGTAGCGGACTTTGATGCGCAGGTGAACGGTACTACAGTCAGCATCACCAACTTATCCTATCCGGCAACGACCCTGATCGATCAGGTGTCCTGGGATTTTGGAGATGGGAATACTTCCAGTTCTGTTTCATCGGGCTTTAGCCACGTATACGCGGCTCCGGGTATTTATACGATAACCCTGACCCTGACGAATGAGTGTGGTACCGATGAAATTGCCAAAACAGTCACCGTACAGCCTAATGCCGGGCAGGTTGCGCTCGATGTAGGAGAAAATATGGGCTTCGAAGGGCAGGTGGTGCCCGTGCCGGTCATCCTTCTGGAATATACTGGTACGCTGGCTGCGCTGCAGGGCACTCTAAGGTTTGAAACGGCTGGCGTTGGCGAATTTCAGGGCTTTTCCGGCAACCTGATCAGTGCCGGGAATATCCAATTCAATGATGCCAACGGGCAGTTTTCTGCTTTGGCTCCGGGAGGATTAACGACCTCGGGTGGGGCGGATACGCTCTTTTTCGTGAATGTGCTCCTTTCCGGCAATCCGGGCGATTCCACTGATATTTTTATCGACGACGACCCTAATATTTTTACGCGCCTGGAGGTGACCATTTTTGAGAATGGGGTCATTGGCACAATTGATAACATCCTGCTGATTGACGGGCAGGTCAAGATATTTGAAAGCGCGGACCTGGATGGCCTGATTTATTTCTGGGATGCCCCTTTCAGCCCGGTCAACCTGGTCGATGTCAACCTGGATTTTGCGGGCACACCCGTCGATCCGGATTCCACGCAGACTACCGGGCCAGATGGGACCTACTTTTTCGATAATGTGGATGCGGGTCAGGACGTAGAGATTTACTGCGTAAAAGAAACCAACCCGGTCAATGGGGTGACCACCGGTCCGTTGTTCCTGGTACAGCAATACACCGTTTTTGGGCCGGGGCCGGTCGGGCAGTATAACTCTCCTTTCCAGATGGTCGCTTCTGATTCAGATTGCAATGAAACGATCAATGCCGCAGATATCATCCGCGTACAGCAGGTCATTGTAGGCAACCCTAATGTTGATCTTTGCAAGTCGTGGACATTCGTACCGGAGTACTATTCTGAACTGACAGACTTTAACATGAATAATCAGGGATTCGTGCTCACCTATCCGGAAGAAGTGAGTGTCGACCAAATTCAGGATGATACAACTTTCAACTTCGTCGGAGTGAAGGTAGGCGACATTCTGGGCAATGCAGACCCTTCCAGCCTGATGGACGATGATCCCATCGAAGTGCGTAACGCAGCAAGTGTCAAACTACAGCTGACGGACCGGGCAGTCCAGGCAGGCGATTTCTTTGAATTGGTATTCACCAGTGCAGATTTTCAAGACATGGGGGGCCTGCAGTTGGCTTTGGAATACGCCGTTGAAGAACTGGAGTTCCACGGGTTTGTGAGTGCCAGTCAGGCAATCCAGCCTCAGTTCTACCACGATGATGCGGCAGGCAGCCTGCGAATGTCGTGGGTCGACCCATCCGGCAGTGGCTTATCCCTGAGCGGAGAGACTCCGGTCCTGACCCTGCGTTTTAAGGCATTGAACAGCAATATCACCATCAGCGATCTGCTATGGATAAATACAAACACCATGCGGGCCGAAGCCACTGATGTGAACCTTGGCCAGTATCAGGTAGAACTGGACTGGGAGGCATTGACCTCGAATGGCGGAGCAGGTCAGCAGGCAGGTTACTATCTATATCAGAATGTGCCCAACCCGGCAAAAGAAGAGACCCGGATCAGGTTCTCCCTGCCTTTTGCACAGCGGGCAACCCTCGACCTGATCGATCCGCTCGGGCGGGTAGTGGCCAGTTACGAGCAGCTCTTCCCACAGGGCTTTAGCGAGTTGAATATCTCAACGCAACAACTAGAGTCTGGGCTGTATCAATACCGCCTCCGTACGGAAGCGTACACAGAAGCTAAGACCATGATGGTCGTACGGTAATCCAGTCAGACTAAAACCCATGAGCAGCGCAGGGATTCCTGTGCTGCTCCATTTCTTTTTATATGCGGAGAATTACGATACTTTTCCTCTTTTTGGTAAGCGGTATCGGTGCAGTTGCCGGGCAGGCTGTTCGTTTCGAATTAAAAGACACCCTCCTGATCAGCGGTGCACCAACCGGGATCCCCGTTGAGGTCTACAACTTCGAATCGGTGGTCAGCTTTCAGTTTTCTATAGGGTGGGACTCAACCCTTATCCTGCAGGAGACTCAGTTTGATCCGGCTTTCGAAAGCGGGCTGGTTGTCAATACCTTCGATAACCACATCAATATTTCGTGGCTGGGCCCGGTTGGAGGGCTTTCCCTTCCGGACGGTGCCATTTTTGCCGATCTCTTTTTCGATACCCGGGGCTGCCCCGGCGACTCGGCAACAGTAGGGCTCACGGAGGAATATATCCCCTGGGAGGTTGGTGTGTTGGAAGACGGGAACCTCAATCTGGCTCCACCGGATACACTGCCGAACCTTACGACCTGGCGGGCACCTCAGATCCTTCCTTTCCAGGATACCTTGATTTGCGAAGGCAACAGTGTGACCGTCACGGCAGCCTGTGAGGGCTGTGTGGAGTTTGCCTGGGGAGGAGGCGTGGATGGAGCGAGTATTGAAATTGACACTACGGGTGTTTTCCCGTTGACAGCGATATCCGAAAATGATTGTATTTTTCAGGACTCCCTTTCGGTAGAAGTTGACTCCTTCCAGCTGGAAGTGCTTCGCGACACCATATTGTGCCCGGAGGACAGCATCCAACTGGCCTTGCCCGATACCCTGGTTGCCTACAATTGGTCAACCGGTGAAACAGAAGCCAGCATCACCGCTTTTTCCGGTGGGCTTTACGCGGTCACGGTTACCAACTTAAACGGCTGTACGGCTACAGATCAAGCGTCAGTTGAGGCGGAGGACTTACCCATGGGTATCCCCTTCGCGGACCCGCCAACGCTTTGCCCGGGGGATTCCACGCTGCTTACGCTGGATACCGCAAGTGTGGAAATGGTACAATGGCTGGATGCCGAGGGCCGGCTGATTGCTATTGATTCTGTTGCAATCCGTGTCAGCCCGGACAGCACACAAACGTTTAGTGTGATTAGTACGAACGGGTGCGGGGCGGATACCGCAGTCGTTGCCATTGAGCTGGTTGAATTTGAAGGCAGTGCCGGGCAGGACACCTGCATTGCGGAAGGCGCCTCTTTAGAGCTTGGCGCCACCGGAGGCACTTCCTACCGGTGGATCGAACAGGAGTATCCGGTAAACCCGGCCAACATACCCAATCCGGTAGTACAGCCAGCCGACAGCAGTTGGTTTGTGGTTGAAATCACCGGAGCAGCCGGTTGTGTAGTTCTCGATAGCGTTTTTGTGGAAGTCGCTACCAATCCACTTGCTTCCATACGGCCCATCAGCCTGATCACGCCCAATGGAGACGGCATGAACGATCAGCTCTTCTTCCCCAACCTGATGAAGTTCCCCAACAACGAGTTGACGGTTTGGAGCCGCTGGGGGCAGGCTGTTTATCAAAAGTCAGGCTACCAGCAAGATGATGAATTGTGGGAAGGTACGCACAACGGGCGTCCACTGCCCGATGGGGAATATTTTTACCTGCTGGAAGTGAACGGGGAACGCATTCAGCAAACCTTATCAATTATTCGGGAATGAGAATTACAGCAGTCCTCTTTTTTTGTGGTACACTCTTCTTAAGCCTGAATGTTGGTGCGCAGCAGTTGCCCTATCACTATGGTATTGATGCCAATGCTTTTGCCTGGAACCCGGCTTTGGCAGGCCGCTTCAATTTTCGGAGCGCAGGTGCCAGCTACAATCAGCCCTGGAGCGGGTTTGAAGACGCCCCGCGGAATATTCAGGTATTTGCAGAGGCCCCGGTCAAACCACTCCGGATGAGTGCCGGATTGGCGGTGGGCAGAGAATTGTCCAATACGTATGACCGTACAGACATCACCGGAGCCGTAAACTATAAACTGCGGTTCGGGCACCGGGGCAAGCGTCAGCTCGCCATCGGCATCTCCGTCCGCTGGGAGCAGATGCAATTGTCCATCGACAATCCGGTAGTGAATGACCCCGGTGATCCGCTCATCGGCTCCGCACGTCAGGTCTACAGCCGCATGAATGCAGGTGCCGGACTCTTCTTCGCTTCAGACGATGATTACTACGACGAGACCATCTACTTTGCCGGACTGGCAGTGTATCCTGCGATCCCGGGAGGGCTGGGTAATGAACTGCAGCGCTATCGGCCGGAAATCCACGGCAGCTTCATGGCAGGGGGCAGCTTTAAAATGCAGGGCGACTGGTTTTTGGAGCCTGTCCTTTGGGTAGACTACAGCGCACCGCAGCAATTCTACCCACAGCTCTACCTCAAGCTGGAACGCGACCGTTACTACTGGGCAAGGCTCCACCTTACGTCAAATAGTGCCGGCATCGGTATTGGCTACATGATCAGCTTTGGGCGGTTCCTGGATCTTAGGATCGGGGCCACTTCCCGGATATGGTTTGGCAGCATAGGCGCCGTCAATCAGCCCGGTTTGGATGGTGAGCTGATTCTTAGGGAGCAGTTGCCGGGGCGGGATGTGTCGTTTTGATTTGCCAAAGACAGAAAAATCAATACCTGGCATCATTTTTCCCAATGAACACAATAATCTGGATATGCAAATAGTTATTTTGAAAACTTGCAATAAGGCAAAACTATCACAAGGCTTAAAGGCTAACCCTTAGTTATATGAAGAAGTCAATGACTGCTTTCGCCCTGATATTTATCTCTCTGACTACTATTTTGGCGCAGCCTAAAGTGCTGGAAAGAATTTACATGATCAAATCCGATGGTGTTTCCTATCGCCAGTATAATAGTTTTAGATCGGGTTATCCTTCCTTAGGTTTTCATATCCCGAAAGGAAAAACACCATCCAATTATTATCAATATGTTTTTCCAAACACCTATAGTTTTCAAAAGCTGGATAATCAATACTTTGATCTCCTGAACTTCGATGGCGGGGACTATTCGGCTATCGTGGAGTTAGATTTTGAGGCAGATGAGCTGAAAATAGATGAAACGGGTCTCCATACTTACAAGACTCCAAAGAAAGAGATTAATGGCCATTATGGTGTTTATTTAGGCAAGGAGCCACTGGGGTTTTCTCAGCTTGCTTATATCTGGATTATTCCAGAAGACTTTGAGTTTGTCTCCTATGATGTTAATCGCGAAGGGGAATGGGTAGTAAGAGATAATTCCCTGTCCTTTTTTGGATATAATGTCAATGATTTAATTTTCGAGATAAAATATCGAAAGAAAAGGACAACGCCAACGGTTTTTAAAGAGCGTAAGGTAAAGGTGAAAAAACAAATTGCTTTATCTTCAAACAGTCCCGTATTGAAGGTTCGTGATACCGAAAAAGAGGATGGGGATATTATTTCAATCAGTCTTAATGGCGATTGGATCGCCAGAGGTCTACATGTAACCAATCGGGAAGTCGAAATAGATTTACGTTTAAGGAAAGGCAGGAATTATTTGATCATGTATGCAGAAAATGAAGGAGAAATCCCACCGAATACTGCAGCTATGAAGGTTGGGCTTCAAGAAGTTATTTTGAATTCCTCAAAGGATAGTAGCGAAGCTTTGGAGTTGATTGTGAACTGACCAGGCACCGCACTTTAACGTTTTGAAAACCCATAAAATAAAACTTAATTAGCATGGAATCAGCATCTTGGTTAATCGGAGAAATCACAGGTATTTTCGGATCTGCCATTTGGAATTTTTTTACCAGAGGAGCGCTTTATGGCTTCCTTGGTTTTTCACTTGGTCTCATTTTGGTCATCATTGCGAATAAGAGAAAAGCCTTCAACCGCCCCAATCGGGCATGGACGATTATTGCAAAGGCAAATTTGTTCTACATTCCTATTCTCTTGGGTTTCTTATTTGGAGTTTTCGCCTCTGTTTCCAGCATACAAAAAACCACTAACGAATGGATAATGGGCTCTACCGGAGCAATAGAAGAATATGCTGTTGGCTATATCCCTGAGGTGGAGCGAATCGGACAACAACTCTTGGAAACCGGCAATCAGTCCGAAGAGCTTCTTTATGCCAAAATTGTAGAGGGGTCTGGATTTTCTGAAGCATCCTATGCTCAGAAATTTTACTATTGGTTTAACCGTAATATTATTTCCTACTTGCTTAACAAGCTGGGATATTCAAATGATGTAACCGGAATTACGCAAATGGTAGAAGGAGAAAACCTAAAACAACTCAATGCTGGTTTCTTCGGAGGTATTTCAAGTAATTTACAGAATAACCTGGCCGGCAACTATTTTAGAGCGATTTACTATAGCTTGTTCTTGTTTTTTATCCCCTTTATTCTCATTCCAGTAGGTGAGGGCATAGTGCATTATTTGAATCGTAGAGCATTTGGTGCAAAGGTGACTTCTTCAGGTGATTCAGTAGAAGCCTAGTGTTAGTGTGCCGGTTCAATAAGAATTAGTGTTTCTTTGAGCATTATGGTAAACTTAAGCGTCTGGTAAAAGTCCATGTGGACTTTATCAAATGTCAATGATGTTGTTTATATTTGGCACAGACTAATACAAAGACCGCTGCAACAGTTTATGAAAGTGCTAAGGATCTATGTGTATTGTGCTTCCGTCGCTTCTTATGCTGGTTTCTTGATAGCCCAAAAGCAGAGCATACTCAAGTATCTAGCTTGAAAGTAGCCGATTTAGACTTTGTATTTCCCAATTTATTGTAGGCTCTTGTTGATACAAAGACGTTCAAATCTGTAAGAGTCTATGTTAAATTTGTTTACCTGAGCATTCAAAAGGGGGCTAATAAGAAAGCGTACACGATTTAGCCTTTGCTTGCGTATTTTACTCAGGGGTTTCTAAAGGGTAAAGACTATTTTTGCTTTGGGAGATAAACTAATCCCCCTCCTTAAAAAAACACAAATGACTAATTCTATTAATAATACAGCGATTGACCTCATTTCGGATTCCGGGATACAGTTCTACCGAACGGAACTTTCAATAGATCCCAATGAGGAGGTATTGGAACAAGAGCTCGCATTTTGGGAAGTCTTAGATTTTAAAAACAGACAAGTTGTACTTGAATTCGCTCGCTTTATAGAAGACTATGACCTGTATGCCAGAGAGCAGCAAATGCGGCAGGAAGGGTTTATTGATGATCAGGACAATATCGTAGAGGGGGTTAATATCAATCTTTTGGAGACGAAGACAGATGAAGAGGTCTATTCAATTTACGATATTGAAGAAACATTGAAAATTATAGAGAACCAATGGATTCCTCTACCATACTTCCAAAGTAATAATGCAGGTAGTTTTAAGCCTTATCCTGTAAATTGGTGCAGGTTGCGATTAACTTATAAAGAAAAGCACGGACGAGTATTAAAGTACTATGCAGTGCTGGCTTTTGATACCAATACACATTCTGAAGAAGAAGGGCCTAAGATGGAAAGCGGGCGAGGTGTTGAACATTTCGATTTATGTAATAACCGGTCACAAATATTGAATTATTGTAATCCATCAAAAGGCTTTAACTGGTTGGATGAATATTTGCAGAGCCTGGAAGATCGTTGGAGAACGCTTTCTGGTATAACGTTTTCTGATGACGATGAGGAGGAACCAAAATTGAAATACATTGCCCGGTATGTTCATCTTGTCAAGTATCTGGCAGAACTTAATGTTTTCCCCGGAGTAAACCTTTCGAGGTTTGATAATGGTACAGCAATTGATGTAGATTTAATTCTGGATATTGGAAACTCCCGCACTAATGGCATTCTGGTTGAGGAACCACATAGTAACAATAAATCCTTTGACTTTACCAGGGTGGAGACTTTAAAACTTCAGGATCTTACTTCCTTTTTGAATGTTTATGAAAAGCCTTTTTCCATGCGGCTTGCTTTTCAAAAAGTCAACTTTGGAGAAATTGGACATCAATCCAGACAATTCACATGGCCAAGTTTTATCCGTATGGGGGAGGAAGCTAAACATCTGATATATCAGGAGTCTGAGCTTTCTGAAAATGACGGAAAAGAATCTATGAGCTACCATTCAAGCCCCAAGAGGTATTTATGGGATAATGAATTGTCAGAAGTACAGTGGGAGTTAGTGAACCTAGATGGTGATCAACATGCAAACAGAGATCCTTACATTGATGGGATAACACAACAATTTAAAGAAGATGGTACTTTTACTCCTGTTAGTGAATTTGGCGCAAAAACAAATTTCTCAAGGAAGTCTCTAATGACCTTTGTATTTATAGAGCTTTTTGCTCATGCATTTACTCAGGTCAATTCATTTGCCTTTAAACAAAAGCACGGGGCGTTTAAGCGTGCAAGAAGAATCAGAAGGATTGTGGTCACTTGCCCAACGGCAATGACTCAGCAAGAGCAGGTGACCTTACGGCAATGTGCAGAGGATGCGAGCATTGCTATTTCCAGGTTTTATTCAAACACTTACCTTGAGGAGTATAACAAAGAACTGGACGCTCAAAAAATAACGATAGTCCCATCGGTTAGCGACTGCAAAAAAGACCTCTCAAAAATAAGAAACAAAAAAGACTGGAACTATGACGAAGCGACTTGTTGTCAGTTAGTGTTCATGTATGCTGAAATAGCGCAACGCTATAAAAACAAGTGTAAAAAATTCTTTGACTTATATGGAAAAGAGAGAGAGGATATTGATGACTACCGGAAAAAGTCCGTTACGGTAGCTTCCATAGATATTGGAGGAGGCACAACGGACCTAATGATAAATGCTTATAAATATCAGGGAGAGAATACAGCAGCAATTGAACCAATCCCTCTTTATTGGGAAAGTTTTAATACAGCCGGAGATGATCTGCTTAAAGCCATCATTAAAAAAATCATTCTGGATCATAATCCTTCCGATGACAGCAGCAGTGGCTACGCTCTGATAAGTCATTATGCAAGAAAAAATGGGGTTGCTGATGTGTCAATCAAAATGAACACCTTTTTTGGAACAGATAGTAATAATTTTGGTTACAAGTCCATCCAAATGCGGAAAAAATTCAATGTCCAGATACTCATTCCCATTGCGGAGTTTTATTTGGAGCAATTGAGTCAGAATAGTAAAGACGATGTCTACACCTTTAATGATATTTTTTCATATTCCAGGCCCAATAAAAAGCTTCTCGATTATTTTGAAGAGCATTGGGGCTTCAGGTTTGAGGATATTCAATGGCCGGTTAAAAAGAATGTAGTCAATGGCATAGTCGAAGGAGTCTTTAATGATTTAATTAAACACTTAACCATTTTGTCCTTTGTCAAGAAGTGTGATTTCCTTCTTCTTGCAGGCAGACCGACCTCTCTTGAAGTTGTCTACAGATTGTTTTTAAAGTACTTTCCTGTATCTCCGGATAGAATTATCAATTTAAAAGAATACAGAGTTGGCAGGTGGTACCCCTTCCAGGATGGCAATGGTAAATTCAAAGATTATAAGTCTATAGTATCAGTTGGAGCTGCGATTGCATTGATGGGAGGACAACTGGATAAGTTGTCTCCATTCAGGTTGATAATGGATAGTGTCAAACGGAATATTGGACCTACGTCTGAGTATTTTGGGATATTTAATACAGGAACCAATTCTTTCAGTGAAGTTTTTATCAGCCCTGATATCAATCGGGTTAAACTTGTTGTAGAAAGTTTTCCCAAGCAGATAGGCACCAAGCAACTTCCTTCCAATTATTATCCAAGTAAACTAATTTACGAATTAGACCTGGACTATGAGTATATTTATCAAAAGGTAAAAGAACGGAATCCGGATTTGAATCCACAATTATTGAGTAATGAGGTCGACCAATACATTATCAAGTTAAAGAATGGTACACCTTACACGTTCTCGATCGTGCGCCAATACAACAAAAGCAAGGAAGAATTGAAAATTGAGAATGTCCTGAATGGCATTTCTAATTCCCATTTCAAATTGAAACTTAAAACGATTAACGAACGGAAAGGCCACTGGATGGATACAGGAGAGTTTGTACTTAGTGTTAACCCCGATTAGTTCTATGATGAAAGGCAAATCTATGCAAGACAATATATCATATCCGGTTTTAAAACGGATTCAGGAAGAAATAAACGAACTCATTAAAGAGTTGAACAACGCTATTGGCTGGACAGAAAAATATCTTAAGGCAGAAAGCAAACGGAAAACAAGCTATAAGCTAAAAAAAGCTCGCCGGAAACTGAAGAATATCGATGAGGCAATTATACAAAGGCCTTCCGCTGCCTTATTTGGAGAAAGCCAGGTAGGGAAGACTTATTTGATTAAAACTTTTCTGAGTGATCAAACGGGTGGGTTCTACATAACTGCCCCTGACGGTCAGCAAGTATCTTTTTTGGGAGAGGTCGGTCCTTCAGGAGGGGGGGTAGAATCAACCAGTGTGGTTTGCAGGTTTTCAACCAAGTTAGTTGTTCCCGATAAGGACTTCCCACTGGCGGGTAAATTATTATCTGTTAAGGAAGTCGTGTTGATGCTTGCTGATACTTACTTCAATGACGTAAAGAACCATATCAACTTACCCGTAGCTGATAAGATCGAAGAAAAGATAGAACAGTTACAAGAAGAATTTGGCAGCTCTTCTTACAGGCAGAATACTCTTCAGGAGGATGATATATACGATATAAAAGAATATCTGGAGGAACATTTTGGGAGCTTTGTTGGAAGTTTGTCTGATTCAAATTATTGGGATGTACTAAGTAGCTTGGTGCATCGAATAGACTACAAAAACTGGTTCAGAGCTTTAGATATCGTTTTCGGAAGAAATAAGCATATTGAAAGCATATTCAATACACTTATTGAAGAATTACGAGCGCTTGACTTTGTCAAAGAAGTTTACCTTGAGTTTGACTCTGTGCTGGTAAAATATGGGACGATTCTCAATGTAGTAAGGTTAAAGGAGCTTAACAGCCCCCCTAAGTATCAGGATGTAGTTCACAAAGAAGATTTTAAAGCGGAGGTTGCTTTACGGTGGTATTTAAATGGCGAACTCAAAAGCCCTGGTAAGGTTAACAAGAGCATTCTTTGCGCACTACTGGCTGAGATTGCATTCAAGGTAGACGAAAATAAGGAAGAAGATGTTCAGTTTTTAAAGTACTCCGATCTTTTAGATTTTCCGGGCGCCCAACCCCGACTAGAAAATAACGAAAATGAAGTTACGGAGAAGAATATTAGCAATATGGTTCTTCGGGGAAAAGTTGGGTATCTTTTTAACAAGTACAGTTCGCAGTACTTGATTAGCAACTTGCTGCTTTGCCACCACAACAGAGACCTAAAAGCAAAGTCGATTGCATCATTGCTTAATACCTGGATTAACAACTTTATCGGTAGTACACCCTCTAAACGGGAAGCCTTCCTGAATACAGTTCCTGTGCCGCCGTTGTTTAAAATATTCACATATTTCAACATCGACCTTGAGTACAACTCTAATGATTATAGTGATCCTTCAACCTATCCCAAAAAATGGAAGAAACGGCTAGCCACTATTTTTGAAGATCAGATTGTTAATTCGGCAAGCAATACCTGGCATGAACAGTGGACAGAATCGCAAAAGAATTTCCAAAATAATTACCTTCTTAGGGACTTTTACTGGTCTAAAAATATATTCTCAGGGTTCGAAGAATACGGGGAAGAAAAAGAATATGTCAATGTGTCGGCTGTAGAAGGCTACTATGATAAATTAAAGCAATCATTTATCGATTCTGAATTAGTGCAAAAATATTTTCGGGATCCGGAAATTTCCTGGAATGAAGCAGCTACAATGAATAAAGATGGATCAGAATTGATTTTAGCCAACTTGACAAAGGTTTCGGGTAATTATGCAAAAACGTTGAAGTTCGTAAGGGATCTAAACGAAACTTGTGACAGTATCGTAAAGGAGGTTTCAAAGCACTTTCACAGTGATGATTCTGACAAGCAAATTGTTATTGCAAAAAGAAATGCAGATGAATTACGCTTTCATTTAGATAATATTTTTGGGATAAACCCATCCGTATTTGGGGACTTCGTAAAAACGTTCACCATTCGGGAAGACGAGGTCTACGATTTTTACCGAAAAGAGCTCAACTCTATTGATAGGAGTAAGCATAAAAATTTCAGTAGGTACATTGCTATCAGGACCAGATGTGAACGCCTGTCTGCTTCCGCAAGTTATGAAGAAAATATCCAAGTCTTACTTGATACATATACTCATCTGACGAGTCCGGAGGAAGCGGAGCAGGAATTTGAGGCAGAAGGGATCAATTTACGTTTTCTGTTTTACGGTGATGATTCTATTAACATAAAGAACAACTCTGAAATATTGGCTGAAGGTGTAATTGATTTATGGCTGAATCGATTTTCAGAAGAACGCTTTCAGTTTATCATCGACTATGGATTGAAACAACAAGCTCTGGATAACCTGTTTGACAACATTAGAGTTAGTGTCAAAAAGCACGGTGTTCACGAGCATATTGCAAAAGAAATCAGAGACTATGTTGATAGAATTGACAAAGTTGATGAAGTAATTTTTATGATTGCAGATATCAGTGCGGGCATTATCAATAAGTATTTTAACTCAATGGGATGGTTGTATTTGGAAGATGACGAGAGGGACCGGATTTATGAAGCCAACAAAGAAAATAATCTGGGCCTGAAATTTGAGAGGTTGAAAAACAATTTGGATTATCGGGCTAACGAAGAAATTTCTAATTTGTTCGATCAGATGAAAGACTACGCAAAGGAACTTAATAAACCCACTCCAAACCGCGATGTTATCAACCGCTATCCGAACTTCTGGCACTTTAACCGCTGGAGTGAGCTAATGAAGGTTTCATTTGTAGCAAACTGCGATATTCCGACATATGATGTACGTGCAAATGAGGACCTGGGAGAGATTATTGAAGACTTAGACAAATATAAGTTTAGAGAAGAAGTATTGAGTGCTTAATTTGCAGATATGTTTCTGTCCCCAACCCCAAAGAAATGAAACAGCCCCATGTTATATTAACTTACGATCTAAAAACAGTAGATCTCAAATATTGGGAAGGCAAACCTCTCATTTCTTATTTCGATAAAGTTAGAAGTTTCCTCGCTCAACGGAAGGGAGAAGGTGTTGCGGATGTAATTTCAGAACCCAATATAAAGAAGGGCAGTGATCAAATACGCTGGATAGCTACGTCTTCAAAGGATTCGATATTTCCTTTAGGAGCGGCTACTGACAATGAGCTTAAGGAAAAAGGAGCGGCATTACTTCAGGGATTATTAGACTTTGCTGCCCAGTTAAAGAAAGCAAAAGAAGAAGAGGAAAAAGACTGGGGGCGATTATTATCTTTCATATTAGAGGAAGTCTCGCCAGAAAATCTATTTACAGATGGGGAAAAGTTTTTCCTGGGATCTTGGGGCATTGAAAGCTTAGGGGATGGACAATCAGGTGCGTTTGCCACAGGTTTTACACCGCCATCAAAAAAATCTGCTGTCAGTGAATCTTCTGAAGAGCCAGAAGGCATAAATCCAAATCACGAACCGTCATCAGAGCCGGAGGATACCTCTGTGGAGCGCAATTCATCCCCAGACACTTCTTCTTTTCCTAAGGAAGATGCTCCCGAACTTGGATCTGCCAATGAGGATAAAACAGAAAGTGAGGAGGGCATTAAGGGTGAGGAGGAGGTAAAGGATGACAATACTGTCATTATTAATTCCGGCAAAGGAAGATTTAGTAAAAACTGGTGGATGTTTTTACTTGCATTGCTAGCCCTGATTCTCTTATTTGTCTGGTTAAAGGGATGTGGAAAGGAGCCCGCTATTCTGCCCCCGTCTCCTGTTCTGCCCCCTGTCGTTGATTCGACAGATGTTGGGTATAATAGCGATAGCCTTGCATTTATTGTAAAGAATAAAGTCAACGTTGTTATTTCCAGCGATCAAACGATCAAAGAGTTTGCAGAAAAATTCGATGAAGTTTATCCTGACCGGCAACGCTATAAAATTGTTTACTACGGGGAAGAAAGCATCAAGCGGATTCAAATCGAAGTGCCCGAGGAAGAGCGGGAAGACATGATAAAGGAAATCCCGGAAAAATTTCCTGATTTTAAGTTGTTAGTCTACGAAGAGGGATTGTTGCAATCCAATATTTATCCCAGTGATCCATTGTTTTCAGATACCGATTTCAAGTGGTATTTTGATGCTGTAAATGCTCCTGCTGCGTGGAACAAATCATGGGGTAATGATAAGGTTGTGGTTGCTGTCTTAGACGATGGCTTTGACTTAAATCATCCAGAATTTGCAGGAAAAGTAGTAGCGCCATTTAATGTGTATACAGGCAATACCAATGTTTCCTTCGGGAATGGAGGTAAGCATGGTACCCACGTTGCAGGTACTGCAGTGGGAAATCGGGAAAACGATGCCGGGTTGTCTGGAATAGCTCCTGATTGCCTGCTCATGCCTGTACAAGTAGCAGATGGGAGAGGGACTATCTCCCAAACCGCAGTTGTGGACGGTATTTTATATGCCATTAATCAAGGGGCTCACGTCATTAATATGTCACTTGGGATGGTTGTCCCGCCTCATATTGCGGTCTTGCCTGTGGGGATGCAGCGAGATATTGCAGCAAACTCAATGAAGTCACAGGAAGCATTTTGGAAACGATTGTTTCAAATAGCCGATGAAAATAATGTTACTGTTGTAATGGCAGCAGGGAATCAAAATGTGTTGATAGGTTTGGACCCTATGGCCAGGTCTGGATATACTATCAATGTTTCAGCCACAGATAAGCGAAAACTGAAAGCCTCCTTCAGCAATTTTGGAGCACTTTCAACGATATCTGCTCCAGGGGTTCAAATTTACAATAGTACACCAGGCAACAGGTACGAGTTTCTGCAGGGTACCAGTATGGCGGCTCCTATAGTTACAGGCGGGGTCGCTTTACTGAAAAGCATAAACCCTGGTTTGACAAATAGGGAAATCATTGAGTTGTTAGTAAGGACAGGGACTCCGCTTTCAGAGGATATAGGTCCTCTTTTGCAACTGGATCGGGCAATTGGAGTCACGGATAGTACGGGGGTTAATATCCCAAATGATGAATTCTGTGAGGAGGTCAAGGGGCAAATCGATAGTTTGCTTGCTGAACTCGAACGTTTGCGGGAATTATGTCCGGAGGCTTTTGAAAAGGATACCATGCAAATCCCGGATGTTATAGAGGATCTTAACTTTTCACTGGGGGTATGGGAAAGTACAACGTATTTGACCAATGAAAGCAATGAGAAAGTGACTATTCGGTTCGAGTTTAGACCAGGCGGAATTGGGGATTTAAGGTTTATTGAGGAAAATAGCCGGGTATACGAAGCAGAGCTTAGCTTAAGTCATACAGTAAATACTTTTGATATTGAGCAGCTTAACAAAGCAACTTCCCCTGGTTCAGATAAGGAGTACTACCGGTACACTTTCAAATGCCAGGCGGATGCAAATGGGAAGGCTTCCTGTTGGGCTCAAAATAAAACCATTAGTGCTAATAAATTCAATTTCAGACTTATTAAAATAAGGTAATCATGGGGGCAGACAACAAAATTGGTTTAAATGATATCTCCCAGGTGGTTGGAGTTATCCTTCTTGCTTTTGCTTCCTTTCTGGGCATGTTATATATGCGGAGAGGAGATATAATCTTGACAGGCACCATAATAGTAATCGGAGTCTTGGTCCTTTTGGGAGTTGTATATTTTCTATGGAAGGCTAAAGAAGCTAAACGTAACAGAGGGTTCGATTTAAGAGAAGCGATTCTGTTGTTTATCACTGTCGCATTGGTTTTTAGCGCCTATATTCCAATTTTTCATTTTAGCAACCTGGAATTCAACTCTAAAGCCAAAATCATCAATCTTGGTGTGAAGACTGCAGATGAGATTCGGGCTCTTCCATCCAAATTTGATGAACAGGCAGAAGAAGCAATGACGCGTATGGCTGTCCAAATGACAAACAATGGAAAATCATCAAGAAGTATTGCCGCAAGTAAAAAGACGGTTTCTGACATCCTGGCCCTGACGAAAAGGAATTTACTTATTGATTCATTCGATGTGAATAATAATGAGAATTTGATAAAATCATGGAACCGCCTTCGGCTCTATCAGGCTTTTTATGACCTCGATGCAACTTTTGAGGATCATTTAAGTAAACTTGAAAAAGGAATGAAGGAACCCACCACGGAAGAATGGTCCGGGGAGTTTTCTTATGAAAGGCAATATGACGCAGGGGATATCATTTCAGACCCCTGGATAATGATTGACAATAGTGAAGAATACAGTGTGGAATACTTGATACCATTTGCAGTGTGCATGTTTTGCCTGTTACTTATTTTAGTTCCTTATTTTAGGCAAAAAAGAGGCTTGATTTGGAGAGACGACCTTCATGATGTTGATTAAAAAGATTAAAATTTAAATCCAGGTTTAACCATGTGCTTTATACTACAAAACATTAGACAGGCAAGCCCTGAGGATATTGCCAACGCTATCCTGGCTGGCGAATTTACGTTCGAAGAGGCTCAGGAGACAGGAAGGTTCCTCTATGATAAACAAGAGGCTGTCAGGGCCATTATTAACCCGATTCTGCAAGCCAGAGGTCTCTTCAGTAAAATTCAGAGCTGTGAGGATTTCGATGAGGCATTAGCACTTTGCAGGGATTATCAGATTGATTTTCCAAACGGTGAACATCATGAAGAGGTCAGCAGAATTGAGGAACAGCTTAAAGATAAAAAAGCCTTTGAACTGGCAAAAAAAGACCGGGGGAACCGACAGGCTCAAATTGTCGCTTTAGAAAATTATATCCGCAGCCACCCCAATGGGAGATACGTTTCCATGGCAGAAGATACCATCGAAACCTATCAGAGAGAGGTTCAGATGGAAAAAGAACAAATGATAGAGCGGATGCGAGACGGGACGATTTCAAAAAAAGAGGTCCTGGATATGTTCCGAACTGGCCAGCTTCAGGATAGCGACCTTGTACCTCATTATATATCAAAAGCAGGGCTTGATTTCTTCAAAAACGGAGGGCGCAACGTTGATTTAGGTATTAATGATGAACTAGGTCCTATCCGCAAAGATAGCACAGATGTTTACTTTATTGGCGTGCCAAACTCAGGGAAATCGTGTTTGCTTGCTGGGCTATTGTTGTATGCGGAGCGGTATTACCGCCCAACATTAGATATCGAGGCATCAAATATTGCAGGGTTTAAATACGCTCATGGCTTACTTCAGGCTGCACAAAATGGACTCGTGCCGGGTTCAACAGAACAAGATGAACGTAGTATTAACTATATTGCTACAAAGTTACAGGACGAGAAATTCATGGACTACGAGCATCCAATCAACTTTATCGAGATGAGCGGCGAGCATATTGTTCGTACCTATGAAAATTACGATGGAACGTTTGAAAGCATCCCGTTTCATCAGTACCTGAAATCTGATAATGATAAATACTTCTTTATTGTGGTTGACTATTTAAGTGCTAAGAACAAGAGTGATCAAAATATTTATTTGAATACTATAGTTCAGTTTTTTCAGCAATTTGAAAACCATAGTAGGGTGCTTCAGCGGACGAAAGCAATTAATCTTGTACTGACAAAAAGTGATCTTTTAGACGGAGGAACGAATGATCAACAGATGGCAGTCGATTTCATCAATCAGGAAGGAGGTCCGTACCACAATTTATATAGCCAATTGGTACGTTTGTATGAAAGGCATCCCCATATGGGAGGGGGGAAAAGATCAAAATGGACTTCTCTCTTAGGAAGAGGGCCAACACCCAAAAAACCGAAAATTTATCCTTACAGCCTTGGAGCATTTGAGTTGTTTGATGTCTCTTTTAAGTACAATCCGGAGGCTTCGAAGAATTTGTTTTGGGATATCCTGATGCGTACAGCCGCCGTAAAGATTAAGTAGGTGCTTTTCATCTCGGAATCAACATCATTACCATGGAGAAAACAACCGATAGCAATATAGCCATCCTTATTACAGGATATAACAATAATAAAGGCTACAGCGATATTATCTCCTGCTCAGATAAAACGCTTGAGCAAGACATAAGAAGCCAAAAAGTATCTTTGAAGGATTTTCGGTTTAGCCTGAATATCGTTGCTGAAGGAGAACAAATCTACTCCATTGGATTCACAAGAGATTGGAAGGTGTATTCGGTTTATGAGGCCTATGGCTGGAGCGCCCGGAAAGTAATGATAGGTTTGAGCCTGTATATACGGAAAGGGTATGAGTTGCAAGGTGCTCAAAAAGAAGAGGTTAAAAAGCTGCTTGACGAGTTAAAGGCAAAGTATATAAGGATAGTAAATTACCAGTTAGAGGGTATTACACCTGTAGGAGCAGAAAGCACGGCAGGGCTTAGCATCAAACCTGGAACTTCAATTGGCTCATTTCATAATGGGGTATACACAAGGGGTAAGGATGGAAAGGGGTATTATACTTATTCGGGCAGCGAAACCATTAATAAAATCTTTAGCAATGGTTATGCTTCTGAATTGCAGGGGTTTCGGGAGGTTTATTTAATTAGCGAGAGCGTACAGTATATCAAGCCATTAGTAGAGGCACTGCCAACGATTACGCCTAAACCAATTTCCAAAGATATCACAATTCGGTTTTTGGAGGATGGAACCCAAAAGGAAGTACAAGTGGCAAGCCTTGACCGTGTGTCGATTAATGGTGAATCTGTAGCCCGTTCACCGGAGCGAATTACACAGCGAATTTATGAACAGACTCCTTCTTTGAAAATTGAAATAGAGGACAAAAGATATGAGCCAAGTTTCCCGCTGAGAACTCGAAGCTCTAAAGACTTGCTGGCCCAGGACGGACCATATTTGGATATTTTATTAAAGCCCAGGCTTTACGCCTATACTCTAAGATGTGTCGAAGCAGGGACCGGCAAACCAATTCAGGGAGTATTGGTACAAATAGAGTATGATCGGAATGGAGAGCCTGTGCAATATAAGGGGGAAACTGACTACTCGGGGCAAATACACATCCTCAAAGAGTTGACATTCGGTCAGTCGGTTACTTTTAAACCCATTAAATATAATGGGTTTGATAAGAATAAAAAGTTCAAAAAAGAAGCATTCCAAAGACGTATACCGCAACGGGTGAATTCGGAGAAAAATGAGTACACCCTTGAACTAAAACCTGATGAAAAGCCTAAACCGTCACAGCCGAAAACCAATAGTCAAAACGCGGGTTATTTTTCACCACATGCTCAAATGGGGTCAGGTAGTGCAGGAGGGCAAAAACAGCTGGTTTTTGTATTTGAGCCTGAAAACGTCACCCCCGGAAAAAACAATATTAAGTTGTCATATACCAGGAATGGGCAAGAGTTCTATTTTAAGGAGAGCGACTATTCCATATCAGGAAATAAACTAATTTTAAATTTTCAGGATGCAAATATTGATGAGATAAAGTTAAACGTGGTCAACGGGAAAAATTATTATGTCAAGGAACCGGATGTTCTGAATCGTCACCTAATTAACCAATATACTTCTGGGGCATATTCAAGAAAGGTTAAACTTGAGCGGAAAAACGGCGGACCTAATGCACTGCTAAAAAAAATAGTGAACTGGAAGACCCTGTCTGCCCTTGCTGCGCTGTTGATTGTTAGCTTAGTAGGATTTGCAATTTATAAGTTTGTTATTGTCTCTGATGAACCTGTCGATATTGAGACTTTAAAAAAGGATTATTCGGAGCAGGTAAATGCAATGGATTCAATATTTAGACAGGAATATGAGGGAGTTGATACCTTACTTTCCAATGCCCAAGAGAAGAACAAAGAAATAAAAAAAGAAGAGGAGCGGTTAAGTTTGTCTTCTTTTGATCAGCGGATCAGTGATAACCTCGATAACTTTGAGAAAATTAAGAAGAGTGTTGAAAGAAAAATCGATGACATTTCTGAGGCGAAACTCCAAGAAGATACCTCTGAGATCAAAAAAGATTTGAAAAGTTTAAAAGACAGGGTTGACTCTTTAAAGAAGGCAATCCGTACCGATTTATTAGATGTCACTATTCCAGAAATAGAAGAAAAAATAACAAATAAGACCAATGAGGAAGAATTAGAAAAGAAAAAGCGTAAGGCTCGATTTAAGACGCGTCGAGCATACATTTATGGTAGCCTTAATTCGGTTAAAAAATTAAGAGAATATAAGGAGGATTTAAGGAACAATAGGAATAACTACCTGAATGCAGGTGTCGGCAGTGACAGGGTCACCAATACTTTAGCTTTGGCAGAAAAGCGATTGGAGATCAAAGATGCTCAGTATATAATACGTTGCTTCAATGGTGTAGCTGATTGTTCTAAATCCTATTCAAACGAAGAATTCACAGAAAGCATAGATTTACTAAAGCAATATACATCCGATGAAAATGCTCTAATGCCCTCACAAAGACAAGAGCTTCTTGATTGGATGAAGGAAAATGATTTAAACAAAGAATGAGGCTTTCGTGCTTTGCAGATACCTGAAGCCGGGCTTGGAAAATTCGTTCAATAGCGTTTAGAAAAGCTTTGAAAGAAAAAATAAAGCCTGAGTTAAATTGTTGGAAATGAATCTTTGGAGAATTATACTACTATCTATTGGCATACTCACTGTAATGTTGGTGATTTCTTACTCTATTGATGAACTATCAAGCCTAAAAATCTCAGCTGATCCGGTGGAGGAGTTGCAAAGCAATAAAGATGAAATGCCGGAAGAAAGCTATGCGGGAAAAATTGAACAGGAAGACAAGAAGTCAGAACCATCCTCGGATATCAGCGGAGATACCATAGCCATGGATGAAATCGATAGAAAAAAGCTTAAAGTTCGTTTTACGAGGCTTCGAACATACATTTATGGTAGCCTTAATTCGGTTGATAAACTAGGAGAATATGAAGATGATTTAAGGCAAAATAAGAATAACTACCTGAATGCAGGTGTCGGTCGTGACAGGGTCACCAATACCTTAGCTTTGGCAGAAAAGCGATTGGAGATCAAAGATGCTCAGTATATAATACGTTGCTTCACTGTTGCAGCTGATTGTTCTCAATCCTATTCAAACGAAGTATTCACAGAAAGCATAGATTTACTAAAAAAATATGCATCTGACAAGGATGCTCTAACGCCCTCACAAAGAAAAGAGCTTCAGGAATGGCTTCAGGATTTTGCGGATAATGATACTTCAACTGACAGGAACCCCTCAGAGGAATGGTTAAGAATAGGTGAGCATGCCCTAACCCTGCAATGGATCAGTTGGGACCACCCCGGTAAAGTCAAGATTAAGCCAATAACCGCTAACAGGTACAGGATAACAGGGAAACAGACGAGCCGGAAGAATGGGGATTATTTAAGCATTGATGGGGTAATAACTCCAAAATCCAAGAGGGAACTGGTTTTTGAGGGCACGATAAAGTACCTGGTTTCTCATAACAATAATGGCGAGGAGTGTGTCAAAAAAGGGAAGCAAGTCTTTAGGGCATCCGGAAAAAGGAAATACTGGAGATTGCAAAATATGATGAATTGTGATGGAATTGTAACCGACTATGTCGATATTTATTTTTAGGCTGAGCGCTGCAGGGACTGGTTAGGTAACGGAAGCCAGATTTAATACCCGTTTTCTGAATGCAGTTTTACAGACAGGAGCTAATAAAAACGGAAACCCTTAACAAATGAAAATTGGAAAAATATTGATAATGGTTATTGGTGCAATGGGCATCTTGTTGGGAGCGCTATACTATCTCGGCGGGACGGCCCCTGAAAACGGCAGTAATAGTAGTGGGATGCCCTCCAGTGAAGAGCCAGCTATAAAAGAGCTCAAAAAACGAATAGATGATGCAGCAGCAAAAACCAAATGGGATCTGTCTGACAAGGAGCAGGTGACAAAGCGACTGGAAGAACTCGAAATGATTCGTGAGCAAATAGAGAGTGATTATGAAGGAGGACGGATAAAAAAAGAGGGGGATAAGGAGATAATGATACGGTATTATAATGATATGCTTGCCGGGCAGTTGGACGTGGCGATCTTTCAGTTTTTCGCAAATGCTACATACGCTGACCGCAGTGTATTGTACCCGCTATATAGCACGTATAGAAAAATGCCTCAGCGTAAAGAGGAAGGCTCAGCATTTCCAATAGCACTGCAGTATTACATTGTAGGAGAGGTTTTAAGGAAAGATGTGGGCAATGATATAGATACCATCACGGTGGAAGATGCCGAATCTTGTCTTAAAAAGATTCAAAAGGCTTCAAGTTTTGAAAGGCTTGCCAAAAGCCAGGTTTTTCAAGTGTTGAAGAAAAAGACAGAGCAGGAAATAGATAAGAAAACATTGGCTACGTATCGAAGGGCGAAAAAGAGGGTTTTTGATCTGGAGTTTGACGATGGCTCTTTTACCGACCTACGCTCAGAAATAACAAAACTTCGAAATTCGAATGTTGGTAAATCTGCTGCGGTAAAATCATTTTTAGACAAAACAGGCGATGAACTTACTCTATTTAGAGATTGCGCGGTTTTGCTCAATAATCAGGATACGTTGACCCTTTGTCAGCTTTGTAAACCCTATACTTTCTACGGTGCAATCTGCAAATAAACAGCGAAAATCATGAGCGTACGACTAACCAGGCTGGTATATGTAATTATTTTGCTATCCGGCATACATCCTTTAATGGCACAGGAAACCTGTGAAGATCAACTCCTTGTAAAAGAAGATAGCATCAAGTTGTTAAAGGTTCAAATAGCGGATTTGAAGCAAAAGGGATATGACGCAATCAAAGCTCATGAGGGTGCATTGGAAGGACTAATCAACGAAAACAAAGACAAACTCCATGAGAAAAATGAGGAAATCAAGAGACAAAAAGAACGAATCGTTGCTTTGGAGAAAACCCTAGACAATGAAAGGGCGGACAGTAAACCTTTAAAGGACAAAAACAAAGAGCTAGACAGCCGTATAGAAGAGGGATTGGCTAAAATTGAAAGGCTTAAATCCGAGAAGGCAGCCCTGAATAAAGAGAAAAAAGACCTGCAGTCAGAAGTCAAGGATTTGGAAAGGAAAAATGGTGATTTGGAAACAACAAAAAAACAACTTCTCGACAAACAGAAGCAAAACAAGGAGGAAATCCAAAAACTAAATGAAATAATTAGACAAAAAGATAACGCAATCGCACTGCTGGAACCTATCAAGAGCAAAATTCTGGATGAAATAAAATCAGGTGTGGAAGGTCTGTACCACAAAATTCCTGCAAATGGGGAGGTCGAGTTTAGTTATTTAGAATCCCGTTTTAGTTTGGCCTTAAGTTTCAAAGATTCTACAGATGTAATTGAGCTGAAAAAGAAATTTCGTGTTTACGAGCAACAGTTTGCATATATAAAAAAGGCTGGAAATGTACTAGAAGGCAAATACAGTGAACAGAATATACTAAGTGCTCAGAGTGATATCTCAAAAGTGACTATTCCTGTTTTCGAAGAGGAAAAACAAAGGTTGATTGAAGCCCTTCAAGGATACTGCAAAGCCAATAATGAGATCGTAGCCATTTTCGAAAATGTACATAAGTTTGGTAGTAAGGATACCAGGACTGCTGTTCTCCAGAATTCACTTCAAGCCATTGAATTTGATTTGGAGTCCTATCCATTTTTATATGAAAAAGCAAAAGAAAAGCAACGGGATATTACGGCTAACAGCATCCCTGGTGAGTTAAAGGAGGAGACTTGCCCAAATTAAACACCAGATCAAATGAAGCCTTTACTCAAGCGAAATCTGAATAGCGAAATTGACTTTCTTTTGCAAGGAAGTTTATACGAGAGTCTATATGCAAAAATTCAAGAGGTGCTTAATGCCGAGGAGGCTTCTGTTTTTTGTCAGATAGAACGTAAAAGAAACGAGTGCCTGTGGTATGGTGGGGAGAGCTGGAATTATCGTCCTTTATCAGGATTGAGTGAAGAGGAAAAATTTATTCTTTCAGATATTCTTGCGGAGAAGAAAGCTAAAATTTTGCCTAAACTCAAAACAAATCGAGTGCTTTCTCCTCACGCAGAAGCCTTGTTCAGAATACCTTCGGAAGAAGATATTTATCAGGTGCAAAAGCCGGATGGAACTATTGGGGTTGCACTTTCAAGATGGGCTGTAAAACTGACACTGTCATCCGATGACGCCGATCCGATCATTAAATTGATAAATATCCCGAAGCCGGATCATTACCCGGTATCTGTGGACATTCAGTACTCAGATGGAGCACCTTTTGCCAAAGAACCTTTTTTATTTTTCTATCAGGATAATAGTGCAAAACAATTAAAGACAAACGAAAAAGGGCATTTTAAATTAGGTCAATTAAAGGAGGGCAGGAGCTTTGTTATTCGTCAGCTAAATGAAGATAGTGAAGAACAAAGGTTTATAGTCGATAAAGAACAGTCGGTATATCCGGTAATCTTCCCACGGTATATTGACTTTAGTGTTCTGGTTATTAATCAGGAAGGTACTCCGATGGTCAATCAGGAAATACACCTGATAAAAAATGGAGAGGAAAGGATATACCATACAGGGGAAGATGGTGAATTCCTGGTGGAATCTGTCTTACTGGACAATGAAAGCATTGAGTTGACCACACCTGGCGGGGATTTCTCACAAACCTATCCGCTTAATATTGAGACGGAACAATTGGTTTTCCGATTGGAAGAGAAGATGTTTGGAGAGCTAACACTTTTAGTAAAAGACCAGCACGATAAACCCTATGGGGATTACCTGGTAAAAGTGGAGCAGGGTGAAGACACTTCAGATTATCGAACGAATAAAGAGGGTAGAATAGAGCTTGGCGCTGTTGAGTATAAGAAAGAGCTCTCATTTGTCGATGGAAAAGACCCGGACAATAAAATAGACTACACTGTACAAAAAGGGGCTCAGGAAGTGGTTCTTAGGGTAGACCGACCTGTAATTCCTCCAGTTAAAGTCCGGCTGCTCAACCATAAGAAAGAGCCAATGCCTGCTGTGCCCTTGGATTTGAGAATTGGCGAATCAGTCCATCAAGGTAAAACGAATGAGGAAGGCACATCTTTTTGGGACAAAAAGGTATTCACAGACCAGGAAAAAGTTAAACTGGGGATTCGTTTAAAAACGAAGCGCGGGAAAGAAAAAGTCGTTAAAAAGACCTTTAAGTACGATGCTGGAGTTTCGGAATATACCATACAATTAAGAAAATTTAATTGGTGGTGGCTTTTACTTCTGCTGCTTCCCCTGCTTCTGATCCGTTGCGAAAAGGATGTTTTTGTTAAAGTGCAGGAGAGTGGGACCAATGCCCCCGTTTCGGAAGCGCTCGTTCATTTTGGTTATAATAAATCCTTTATTTATGATGAAGGGCGCTTTTTCACTAATGATGCTGACCCCCGTAATGGCATGACAGATGCTGACGGGCTTGTGAAATTCGGGCAACTGGAGTATAGTGTGTACAGTTGGATATTCAAGTTCAATACCCCAGCCATCACATATGCTACAAGCACCTGTTTTGCTTCTGATACGCTTTCCAGCCGGTATCACTTTATCTGGGATCAGGACACACTAAATCTAAAGGTCTATCCTATTATGGCGCCAATGGACTTTCGGGTTGTAGATGATGAGGATGGGGAGCCCCTTCCTGATGCGAAAGTAACAATTGAAGCCGCTTATCTGGACAAGGTTTATCAGGACGCTGCTGTGACAGATGCAAATGGTCGTGTTGTATTCAATAATATTCCAAGATGCGGTGTTGTCAATACAGTAAAGGGGGAAGTAGAAGGATACCATTCAGGGGAGCTAAAAGAGCAGGCCATTCCGGATCTTTCTGCAGCGCTTGACCCTAATAGAACGCTTCGTCTAAAACCAATCAAGAAAAATTTAGTCTTTTATGTTGAAGACTGCAAAACAGGAAGAAGGATACCTGGAGCAGAAGTTACGATCGAGCTGGATTTTGATGGGAAGAAGTCCACTCAAATAAAGCGTACTAATGTAAATGGAGTCGGAAAAGGACAGTACGATGATGCTTACATAATTGCGGATGTTACCTTAGTTGGGAAAGCGCCGCCTTATTACCGGGACAATCAGTTGCCTGCTTACAAGGTAGAGGACTTTATCAAACTACCAGACTCCATGCGTACTATTTGTCTGGAGCCGGTGCCCAACAATGTGACCTTTAAGAATATAGACTCATTGACTAATCGTGCCCTTGCAGGGGTAGTCAATGAAGTAGTCATTGAGAATGCGGGCAATAGTTCTAAGAGCACACTAACCAGTGATAAGAACGGTGAATTTGTCATAGCGATTAATCCCGGTGACATAGTAAGTATTGTCTCGAGGTATCCTCCTGACTATTATACTAATGCTCATAAAATTCGAGGACAAGATGGTATCAAATTGAAGGAAAGTCCTAATGTGAACCGAACCATCCCGTTGAGTCCGAAGATGGTCGATTTGGTTTTCAGGACAGTGGAGGCTGATGCCCCCTCGGTAATGGTACCCAATGCAAATGTAGATATCCGTATATCGATTGGCGGTATTTCAATATCCCTCCTGCCTGTTCCAAACTCGAGTAATGATGATGGAAAATTTGTATTAAGGGCCCCCTTGACCTCGGTTATATCGGTAGAGGCTTCTAAAAAAGGATATCTTACAAACAACAGGAAGATCAGCAACGCTTCCGCAAAAAGTTTAGCTAACAGTCCACAAGGAGTTCGAGATATACCTCTGGAAAAATTACCGGAATATGAGGTGTGCATCTATAATCATAATGAGGCTTATGATGAAATTTTTGATCTATTCGTTAATGGGGAAAGGCTAGGAAGAGTGGAGCATGATTCAGACGAATTCGAAAAGACATGCTTTAAGGTAATTTTTTACCTTGACCGAGAGAATATCATCGATCTGAAATTTATTGAGAATGGTAGAAAGTCAAATGCCAATACGGGCTCGACAATAATTATAAATCCAGATGGAGTTACAAAGCAGTATAGTGGTGATGATAACAATATTCGGTTTATTTATGATGCAAGAAGAAAGGCTTTCAAGTAAAATCATCTTTCTTGAGAAATAAAAATTGGATTTTTATGAGATGATTACAAAGGGAGTCCCTGAAAACCCATCCAGAGAGTCCCTTGCCCTTCCAAAACGAATAATATTCGGCCGAGCTAAATTTAATTTCAGCTCGGAGAGCTGTCCGTGCAGCCTATTCTAGCCGATTTTGGCTTTGGCCAGAGGCTTCCCTGGGGTGAGCTACATATGTGGGCATAGCTTTTCAGGGCAAGCAGTGCTTGCTGTAAGCGAAGATCGTCGTAATGGAGGTGGCACCTTAAGCGGCTCTCACTCCAGGCGGGCGGGCTTTTTTGGCAAGTTTCCTGGACAGGCGCACTGCATTTGCAGTATGTATGCCAAAAAATATCCAAGCGACCTCTGTCAGCTCTGTGCGCGCTTTGACCTTGCGCAGCCCATAGTGCTCTTTTTCGGTGCCAAAGCTGCCCTCCAGGCGGGTAGCCCTGGCATTGGCAATCGCTGCCCGGGCTTGCTTGCCCTGGGCTTCATCCTTTGCCCGCCGGCCTTTAGGGGCAAAGCAGGTCTGCAAGCTCCGTTTATTAGCTTTTGTACGGTTGGCATTGTTTGCATAAATCCTGTCGCCGCCATATTGTGCGCACCTCTTGCCAAAGCGCTTCTGGTTGCGGGCAATGCTCTGCCACATCCGGTTGCCTTCATGGAAAGCCTCAAAAGAAAGGTGCTCGATAAAGTTCAGCCCGCCCACCTGCGTGATATGCGCTTTAGCGCCGAACTCATAGGGCTTGTTCTCCTTGCCCCTGATGATAGGGCGCACATAAGGCTTGTGAAGGCTGACGATCCGGCGCGGTACGCGGCGCACGTTGTGGGCAAGCATATACCCTTGCTGTGCAGCTATAGCGCGCACCGTTTTCAGCCTCCTGTAAAAGCCTTTGCCTAGGCGCTCATGGTAAGCCGGGCGGCTGTCCAATATGCCCTGCAGCTCAGCTTGCCAGCGGCCCAGCCAGTGCAGCAAGGAGCGGCGCAGGCGCTTCTCCTTCTTTTTCATTTTCTGGTAGGCAGAGGCACGCTTGAGCGCTTTGCGGTATTTGTCCATGCGCGGCAGTGTCAGGCCGCAGTGGCTGCAGGCACGGCAAAGCTCCCTTTCAAGCCAATGGCAGCAGTCCAGCAGCAGCTTCACGTCAGTGGGGTACTTGATGTAGCTCTCGTAGCAAGTCGCATCGTCTAACTGAAGGTGCAGGTGCTCTAATTTGCCTGACCAGAAGCGGGCCAGGGCCTTTTGCAGGTGCTCTATGTCGAGGTACAGCGCAAAAAAACCTGCGCCAGCGGCCAGCCAGGTCTTTATCACGGATTGGGCTGTGGAGGCTTATTGCGTATTCCGGTCCCATTGACCCCCCTATTCCGATTTGGTCTGACCCCCTTATTCCGGAGTCATTGACCCCCTAAATGTGGAAAACGTTCCGGAGCTATTGACCCCTTATGTGTTAATAACCTGCCTGCTCGCCAAGCTTGCTTTGCAGGCAGGCATTCCGGAGTCACTGCCCCCCATTGATAAGGCCCGGGCGATGTTGGTTTTAATCCTTAATCTAGCCAAAAAAATGGCTGGATGAAGAGCAAAACCAAACGTATGGACGAGATACGCCAGATATTAGAGACTTACCATGCCTGTGGTTTTTATAAGCGCACAGC
>PR_CR_10_Liq_1_inCRDRAFT_1000272_pt1 | contig 32864 bp, 37 predicted proteins | sample PRCRCaboRojoPR_3_FD_10241 | JGI IMG/M metagenome (IMG submission 10241)
TGGAGGGTTATATTGAGGGGGCTGGTCGAAGTTAGGCGGCGTTGCTGATGGAGGGTTATATTGGTAAAGATCACTAGAAAATTGATCAGATACACCAGAAAACCCTTGAGGCTGCTGGATTCCTGGAATCTGATTAGGAAACCCTTGAGGCTGTTGGATTCCTGGAAGCTGATTAGGAAACCCTTGAGGCTGTTGGATTCCTGGAATCTGATTAGGAAACCCTTGAGGCTGTTGCATTCCTGGAAGCTGATTAGGAAACCCTTGAGGATGTTGTATTCCTGGAAGCTGATTAGGAAACCCTTGAGGCTGGTGCATTGCAGTAATTCCAGGCCCAATTGGAGGTACAGTAAATTCACTGCTCCCGGGAATGTTAATAGACGGGCTATTAGGTACTTTGTTATGGAAAGGGTTATTTGGTTGAGCACCCGATATTTGTTGCTGCATTCTCAAATCTTGACCAGGGAATCCTTGATTCACTTGCTGTGGAAGCTGATTAACAGGTGGCATTGCAGCTTGGCCATTTCCAACTCCGTTTCTTCTAGCTAAAGATTCAATATATTCTTTGGGAGTCATTCCACCAGGTAACTGTGGTGCTGACATATTTATCTATAATACCCAAAAGTATAATAAATGTTCAACAGGATTTTTTCTAAATGGAAACCCTATGTGGTGCACTACAAAGTGGAAGGCCGCATCACAGAAAAAACGTAACACACACTTAGAACAGCACAGATAAAACAGCAGCTGAAACTAGCCCCTTCTTTCAATCCAAAGTTGATCTGTTTAAGTGTGAACTCAGCACGGGGGTCACTTCTGCAAGCACAACTCATATCCTCAGAGTTCCAAAAACTCTCGGAAAACCTTGGAATAGCTTACTACACCTTTGCAGAAGACGTTGCTATGGGTGCAGGGTACGCTCTTTTGTCCTCAGGAACTAAAGCCTTTGCCGACCCCCACTCACTAATAGGAGGGATCTCAGCTTCTTTGCAAGGAGTTTCTTTAGTGAACTTTGTGTCTAAGTTCCAAGTGAAGCCCAAAATAATATCTTCAGGAGACAACAAAGTAAGACTGAGTCCTTTTGAAGAAGTGAGTTCCAAAGACCAAGTTTGGGTGGAAGAGCTCCTAGCAAAACGCGAAGCTTTGTTAAAAGAAGTGGTGCTGAAGAACAGACCTGGACTTGAAGAAAAAGGAGAAGTCTTTGGGGGCGAAGCTTACTCAGGCAAACAAGCTTTAGAGTTAGAGTTGGTGGACTACATCGGGGAAGTGCACACTCAAGTCGAAGAAGAGTTTCCTGACTCCACAATAGTTGAAAAGTCTGTTAAAGCTAGAGACGGGTTCCAAATGGGTTTAGAAGAACTAGGCAGTGTGAACGCTTGGAACACCCGCGTTAACGAGTGGCTTGACCACAAGCATTTTGAAGTCCTGACTCAGCGACTAGGCACTTCTTAATACATTTAAACTTAAAAGAACCACAGCCAGAACTTAACATTTAATTAGAAATGAATTCCAAAGTATCGGAAGAGAATAATGAAACCAAGCCAATTATAAAGTTCGAAAGCATTCCCAAAAAGAACTTTGGAGCCACACAAGAAATTACCGGAAGTAAAATCACATACTACCCTACTCGTGTCTTTTGGCTTTCAAGATTACTTAATAAAATCTGCTACTGTTTTTTCAAAACCAACAAAGTGGAGGCTGACCAAAGCACAGGCTACACTCTTCTGGAACCCCAGCATCCTGAATGCCGAGGCAAAAAAACCCTTGTTTTGGACCTTGATGAAACCCTAGTTCATAGTTCTTTCCACTATGTAAACCACGCGGACCTTAAAATCACTGTTGACTTCAACGAAGAAACCATAGATATTTACGTGATGAAGAGACCTGGAGTTGAGGAGTTCCTTCGGAAAATGAGCGAGTTTTACGAAATAGTTGTATTCACAGCTAGTGTCTCTGTATACGCCGACCGAGTAATTGACTACCTTGACAAAGAAAACCTAGTGGACTACAGACTTTACAGAGAAAGCTGTGTGAACACTGAAAAAGGGTTTATTAAGGACTTGTCGCAGTTAGGAAGGAGTTTGCAGGACATAATCATTATAGACAACTCACCTATTTCCTACTGTTTCCAACCTGACAACGCAGTACCTATAAATTCTTGGTTCGACGACCCAGAAGACTCAGATCTTTATGAGCTGATTCCAGTGCTGGAGTCCCTTTCTTCTGTGAACGACGTGACCTCTGTAATTAGTTACTTGCGCTCACAAAACTTAGGCTTCTCTACTAGGAACATTGAAGTCCTCAACTCCCACAAAAACCACGAGTGCGAAAACGTTTGCTACACTCACGAAGGCAGGAGCAATTTGAATTCTCCTTTAAATAGGAGGACTCCGCAGAAAGTATTTAAGTTCGACACTGAATAACATTTAAATTAATACATGTTTCCAGTTCTTCCTCCTCCTCTTAAACTGATCAAGTTCGGTTCTAGTTCCCAAGAAGTTTCTTACCCAGAAAAGTCAACTTGCTTCAAGCCCAAACACCTTGAACCTGAAAGTGAAGATGAAACCCAGGAAAACATCATCAGTCGAGAACTAGCTAGGGACAACTACTTAGACGTAGGGGGCTGGAGCCCCAAAGACTTTTTAGAAGTGCAAGACTTCTCAGAAAAAGCCCCTTGCAGAATCATTCCAAAATACCGTGAAAAGCCCATTCCTCTGCAGAAGTGGGAACTAAGTTCCTCACAGCCCAAACAGTTCCCCACAGCTACTTTCCTTAAACTCAAAGAAACTCACCAAAACTCGCTTGGACAAATACAATCCAAACTCCAAAAACTAGAAACCCTAACTTCTAATTTTCAACATACTTCAAAAAAGCTCTCTGAACACAACCGCAAAAAAAGGTTTGAAGACTTCCCCGAAGCCCACAGGGACAAAGCGGTGCAGCTCTACAAGAAGATGCTTGAACCAGACCAGCTCCACCAAGTCTTGGCTGCCAACAAGTGCCTTCTAGCCGAAGTAGAAATGAGTCTAAGCAAAACTTAACTTAAAGCGAATAAAAATGGTAAGTTAGTTATGAAGAAGTATTGCTTCTGAACAAGGTAAAAGCTGAATTTGGTGCTAGGGAAGTAGTTTGGGATTTTAGTTTCCATAGTGGCTCACACACAGGCACAAACCGGAATTTACTCTGTAAGTACGCTCTATCAGAATTCTCAAAATTCGTCCGTTGGACTTCTTTAGGCTTGATAACTCTTAAGTTCTTATCTGGGGTTTTGTATTCTTCTTCAGGGGCAGCCTCAAGTCCTTGTTTGGTGCAAGAATTCTCAACGGAAATAGCAGTTTCAGGAGTCCAAGGCTCAAGTCCCACTTCAGTCAACATTTCGTTCATGAGGTAGCTTTTGAACTCCCTCCATTTGACAAAGCATTCCTCAGAGTGAGTCCCTGTACAGCAACTAATTTCGAAACGCTGAACTAAATTCTCAGGGTCAGGGTCGCTGAAAAGTAGTTCAACATAATAATAGAAGCTCTTGCGAACAATAGCAGCTGAAAAGTACCAGAACACAAACTTGTCGTTGAAGCTCTTTTGCGCGTCGCTCTTTTCAGCTCTTTTGCTGCGGCCGTCAGTAAGGGGTCCTTTGTCAGTCTGGCTGATATCCCACAGGAACTGTGGGTTTTCTTTGTAAACATTTATTAACTCCTGCCAGATCTTTGCTGGTTTTTGGTCAAAGGGGTCGAACTTGTGCAGAGTGCGAGAAGGTATGATGTTCCTAGCTATTTGTCTTTGGGCTCGCTTGTGACCTCTGATGAGTTTGCAGCGGATGTACTCTTTTTTAGGGTGCAGTCTACCTTTTCTCTTTTTCTTTTTTGTAAAGGCAGTAAGAATCCTGACCCTGTTTAAACTATACGGTTTGCTATTCATTTATAGAACACCAGGCAAAACTATGTTTTTAGGTTCAGAATAAATTTGGGTTAATATGCAGGTTCTAGTTGTTTAACTTAGCACCCTAGTTGGTTTTTATAGAAATCAAGCAATTTCAGTCCCAAAGTGCTAAAGGCCTTAAAAGCCATTTAATTTTATAAGCACTTAGACTGGTTTTTTGAAGACTCAAATATACAGTCAAAACTATAAATTAAATCAGAAAATGATTAAAAGACTTGTGTATTCTCTTAAGCTTAAGACAGTCAGGTGTGTCTTCAGCAGCTGGCATTCTAACTTGTTTTCTGCCTAGAGCAGGGCTGGTTTCTCTAGTGCCCATTTGTTTGATCAGTTTGCAAACTTCTTTGACTTTAAGTTGACTTGGAAAACAAAACTCGCTTTCAAGCGAATAGTAACAAGGGGTTTCTGGGGTTTTGGCTTGGATAATTAGGTTCTCAATGTTCACTATTTGGGAAGTCTGGGTGATATTATTTTCACAGAGGCTGCTGCGGATGTGCTTGAGTTTTTCAAGCATGCTTTGTTTGAAAGCGTAGTGTTCTTCGGTTTGTTTGATTCTTAGGTTTATTTCGGTTTCGATTCCGTAGACCTTTTCTTCCAGGTCTTTTAAGATCTGTTTTTCTTTTTCCAAAAGAAGCGATTTCAACTTAGCAAAGTCATACTTAACGTTCTCCACAAACCTACCTTTTTTGCCTTCAAGCAAAGCTAGTTGGTTTCTGAAGTTTTGTGAGTTAAAACTGATCTGTGACTGCTGCGTTTCTAAGTAAGAAATGGTCTTGTCAAGCTCACAACAGACCTTTTCAGTGCAGTTTTCTAAGTCAAACCACTCGTGGAACTGGTGCTTAGTGATGCAGTTGGAGCAAAAGCCTACTTTGCAGTTTGCACAGAAAAACCTAAGCTTTTTCTGTGGGTGTAGACTGCAAGGGTTCTCTGGGGGGCGTTTTTGGTTCAGTGCGTAGAGAATAGGCATGTTCCTAGGAAGGCTTTGAAGGTTGTTAGGTTGGGGAGTTCTGTCAAAAGGGCATTTGAACTCTTCAGAAGCAACCATAAGTTGCAAACAACTCCTGCAGACTGTGTGCCCACAAGTTAGGTTCAAAGGGACTGTTGTTTCTTCACTGAACCTTTCAAAGCAAATAGGGCAGTTTAAGAATTCTTCCATTGTTTTTAACGTTAACCCCCCGTGAGGTGCCAGGTTTAATTAAACTTGATTTTGAGGATGGTTTACTTGGAGTCCTTGGTTCGGGTACTGAAGTGCTCCTTGGTTAGGATAGTAAATTCCGTTTTGAAGAATGAGCAGCTCTTGTCTTTCTTGCTCAGTAAGGGTCCCCAACAACGAGTAAAACTTCAATACGTACCTAGCCACTACTATCTCAAAGATTATAATGAGTATTTGGAGTATCCTGAAGAACCAGTAATACGCAAATATCGCCAGCAGGAGCCTAAGTATGGCAATTACTGCTAAGCAAACCAAGTACCCTATTGCTAGTTTCCTGTTTAGTTTCTGAGAAGAAAGGAATCCCATGATTGGGAGGAATATCAGAATCATTAAAGGAAAAAGTCCGAAGATAAACAATAAACAAATCACAGAGTCCACTATTGACATCCACTTTACAAACCTAGAAAAGCGCAAAACATTTTGAAACTTCACGTCTCGCTGAGTAATAGGGATCACCATGGGAGGCTGGTAGGACATTGCAGAGCCCATAAAGTGTGAAGGGGGAGGAGGTCCGTAACTGTCTCTGTTGGGGTTTGCTCCAGAGTAAACTTCGTATTCTTGCGCTTGCATTTCGCGTGCTACTTCTTCGTCTGTTTTCATTTATTAGAATGATAAAGAACTGGTGGAATAAAGACAAACAGCGCTTCAGCAACTTAAAAAGAGGACTGCTCAAACTGTGGCTCAGCAAACAAAAAACCAAACTAAGTGACGTCAGGGCACTCATGCACTTGCACGAACTGAAAACTACGGACAAACTCCTTAACTACGACCCTTCGAAGTACAAGTACGAGTGGGTCATAATAACCAAAGAAAAGTAGTTATATTAAGACTTTTCAGGGTGAGCAACAGTTTGCTGGGGTCTCACGTCTTCAGTCTTGGAAGGGCTCTTCCACTTAGGAGGTCCGTAGATCTTTCCTTGCATTTTCTTTTCAAAGAACTTCTTTTCGTACCTTTTGAAAAGCATGAAGCTGAGGCTTTGCTTGATTCCAGCTAAAGGAGACTCAGTGTCACTAGTCAGCATGGTGTTGACTTTGTTCCAGTTGTACTTGAAGCCTGGCATAATCATTTTGCCTCTGTCAGTGAAAATTGGAGTGGCAGAGGTTCCGTCGTACACACCTTTAAGAGGCATGTTTTTCTTTTGGTAGTACACGTTAGCTGCAACTACGTGGGCCTGGGGAATAGCTGCTACTGAGTTGTTTATTGTAGGCAGGTTAGTGCACTCTCCGAATGAAAAGACGTTGGGGTACTTCTTGTGCTGCAAAGTGTACTGGTCTACGTCAATCAGTCCCTGGCTGTCTGTGAAGGGGCTTAGGTTCTTCGGCACAGAACAGTTGGGGTAAGCTGCTAGCATTCCGTAACTGAGTGTTTCAACTTGTCCAGTTTTGGTGTTTTTGTAAACTGCTTCGGCCACGCGGTGGTGGTGAGTAATCTTGTTGTACTTGACTTCGACCAACTCCATGTTGTACTTAACGTGGATTCCGAGGCTCTTAGCTAAGTTTTCTAGTTGAGTGTGCACAGAAGGGACTCTGTGGAGGTACTCTTGAGGGGTAGTGATGATGAACTGACTGTCATACCACTGAGAAGCAATGAGTCTGTCTTGCTTGAGTTGTTTGAACCAGTAAAAAATGTGGGAAGTGCCTTCGTTCTTGTGAGGCACAGGAGGTATAGCCATGATGAAGTTGTCGTACCTAAACTCGCGGTTGGCCCGGTTGATGTTGGCAGTGAAAGGGACTTGGGCCGTGCTTACGACGTGGGAGTTCCAATAGTCCTTCAAGGCTTCTTCAAGGTTCTTGACTCCTCCCCAGTCAAACTGAAGTTCAGATGCCAGTATTAAGTTGTCGTAAGTAAACACTTTGTCTTGCAAAACAAGCTTGTTGTTTTCGGGTTCGTACCTAACTACGTCGCTTTCAATCTTGTAAAAGAACCCTTTTTTGGGGGGAGTGAAAATGCCTTTTCCAGTGGCGCTTTCGTTTTTGAAGGCGTCGTGAGCGTGGAGGTCTTTTGAGAACTCGTGGAAAATAGCTCTGGACTTGTCTGAAAGCAAAGCTACAGGTTCTTTAGGGTGTTTTTTGCAGAATGCGCCCAACATCATGTTGCCTGAGTTGAAGAACTCCCCAGATGCCACTATTGCAGTTTCAAGGTGAGTTTTGTCTCCTAGTTTCTGAGGGTGCGCTCCACCACCACCTGCAAAACGCCTGGGGGTTTTGTTAAACGCTGATTTGGACAGTGCTCGCCTCAACATAAATGGATTATATTTGTTTTAGTCAACTAAGGCTGTGAAGTAACTAAGTCAACTAGGAACTCCCACACAGTAACTGCAGGTGGAGTGGACTAGTTAGCAACTCCTAAGAACTGCTAAACTGAGTTGGGACAGAGCGAAGTTACAAATTTAATTGCTTAGTTGTTAAGTTAAAATATGGTTCTTGGAAATAGCTTAGAGGTAAAGTTTATCTAGGAATATGTAATTCAAAAGTATCTAGGAAGGGGAGGGTACTCTTACGTGTATCATGTGAAAAGTAGAGATAACAATAAGTCCTATGCCTTGAAAGTCATTGAAAAAGAACAGGTCACCTCCAAACATACTAAGCTTCGTCTAAAAAACGAAATCGCACTTCAAAAACAACTCAACCACCCTAACGTGCTGAAACTCCACCACCACTTTGAAGACAAGGAGCGGTTTTATCTGGTCCTGGAATACTGCTCTGGAGGAGAACTTTACTCTTACCTGAACACTCAAGGCAAACTCAGTGAGGCCCGAACCAAGGACTTCTTTGCCCAGATCGTTAAAGGGATTCAGTACCTGCACTCCATGGGAGTCATGCACCGAGACCTTAAACTAGGCAACATCCTTCTTTCCCAAGATCATTCTGTGCTCAAAATAGCTGACTTCGGCTTAGCAGTCGCACTCCTCAAAGCCAGTGACTTGAGGGAAAGTCTCTGTGGCACTCCCAACTACTTAGCTCCGTAACCTTTACTCAGGGAAATAGTTTCTAAAAAGCCCTACGGACTCTCTGCAGACATTTGGTCTCTAGGGTGCATTTTGTACGCTTTTTTAAAAGGCAAGCCGCCTTTTGACTGCGGCAGCGTTAAACAAACCCTTTCCAAAATTCAGCACTCTGACTACAGTGTTTCAGAACTCTCTAGTGAAGCTCAGAACTTAGTTAGTCTGCTCCTTTCCAAGAATCCCCAGTCAAGGCCTTCTCCCAAACAAATCCTAGAGCACCCTTTTCTGAACGAGTCAAAAGCCTTTGACTACTCCTACTACGAGTACAGAGAACTCATGTGCTCAAAAATTAACTCTGCACGCAAAATTAAAACACTGAACTTGCCTTTGTCGAGTTGTTGCAGTCCCAGGTACTCAGTGGCTTCTTCACTAGATAAAGACAACTACAAAGAAAGAATGGACAACTTGAGGAGGAGTCTGCAACACAGAAGGTTTTCTCCTCTGAACATAAGGGGACTCCAGGAGTTCAAGCACATCTTGCAAAAAGGCGAACTTAAAATTAGCAAGGGCTGGGCCAAAGTCAAAATCGGCAGGAGGGAACTCAAGATATCCCAGGACGGCCAAGTAGCTTACTACAAAGGAAAGAAGTACCTCTACTCCCAACTAACCTCTAACTCTGCCAAACTCTACCAGTACGCTAAAAGGTGCGTCGACGTAATTCGACAAAAAACCCCTGCACAAACTATAGAAGAAAAAGACGTTGTTTTTTCCTTAATGTCCAACTTGCCTAGTCCCAACCTAGAGGCTTACTTCACAAACGGCGACCGAGCTATTTACAACCCTTCACAAGACCACATCAGCTTAACCAAAGAAAACCAAACCCTCCAAATAGAAGTCAAGTCCCCAGGAGAACACTCCTACTTAGTGTCCCGGATCCTCAAAGCCTACACTGTTTGCTTAAATAACTCTTAACTGAACTTGCCCTTAACCACTGCAGGCACTTCAATATTCACATTGAGGACTGTCTCTATCAAAAAGTCAAGAGCTTCTTGTTTGTGGGCTTCGTACTGCTTGTGCACTTCTTGGGTCTTTTTGGAGTACTCTTCCTGCAGTTGTTGGAGTTCTTCGTCGCCTCCCTGGCTGCCTTGCGAAGCACTGTTGTACTCTTGTTCAAGTTCTTGTCTCATCTTGCCGAGTTCTTGTTCTGCATCGAATTTGGCTTCTTTAAGTCGTTTTTCACGTGACTCTTGGGCTTTCCTGACGATCTCGTTAGAGCGCTGTTCAGCTTCGGTGAGCTTCATAAGGTACTCCTTTTCCACCATGTTGATTACTAAGTTACACCAGAAAGACCACGTAGAACACAAAAAACATCACAAAGATCATGAAGACTTTGATTCCTAGGTTCCGGTTGCTAGTTACTGACTCGTGGTACTTCTCTATTTCCATCCTGCCTTTTTCTAGGTTGAGTAAACTCTGTTCAGTAGTTGAGTCAATTCTTTCGACCATGGCTTCTTGTTCGTGCACCATAAGTGCTAGTCTCTGCATCATTTGGCTGAGGTCAGACATTTGGCGTTCTACTTGTTCTACGTCCCTCACGCGGGACTCCATTTGGTCTTCCTGGACCTGCACCTCGCTCTATTTATTGAGTACCTTTCTAAGAAACTGGGCACTTCTCGCGAACTCACTTCTAGTTGCGAAGTAAAGCCTAGTTGGGACTTTTTGGCTTCGTTCTGTCTGAGTTTTTGAGTGCGAGTCTGAAGCAGTGACTGGAACTGTTTGGACAACTCCAAGAGTCTTTGGTTGAGTATTTCTTTGATGGTTTCTACGTGTTGTCCTTGCATTTGGTCTTTTTGGAGTTCTTCGAGTTTGATTTGGCAGACTTTAATCGAGTCCTGGATCTTTTCAGTAAGTGTTTGTATTTGCTGGTTTTGGTTGTTGAAGAGAGACGTTTGCTTTGTGAGACTTGAAAGCGTTTTGAGTTTGCGGTCAGCTTCTATGAGTTGGAAGTGCAGACTGCAGGTTTCTTTTAGGAAGTAAGACTGGGCTGTTGGAATGTCAGAAGTGTGGAGTCGCGTTTTGTAAGAAGCCTTAATTTGGGGTTTGAACTGCTGGATATGTTTGTGCACTGTGGAAGTGATATCAGTCATATTTATTTGTTATTTGGGTTTCTTTAGTTGATTTACAAAGCATCTCTAAGTAGATAGTAGCTACTCCTGGCAAGCCTTGTCGGATGTCTTTTTCCATGTCTTCCACTATTTCTGTGGTGTGGGTCATCAGTAGGTCTACGGTTTTTTGGAGCAACTTCGCTAACTCCTCTTCACCTGAGCCTCTGCCTATTAGTTTGATTTGTCTGTCAAGAGTTCTGAGTAGTCTTTCATGAAGTGCTTGAGTGTTGTACCTAATGTCGGCTGAAATCTTCATTTCGTAGAAGCCAATCGTGTAAGACTTAATTTCTTCAACTGCCAAGATTTCAGGTCTGTTTTCCATGATCTCTTTGGCTTTTTGAAGTTCTTTAGGAGCTAAACTGAGTCCTGCAAGTACGTAAAAGTTTTCTCGGAAGATCTTGACGCCATTGTAACTAACTAGTTCTTACACTTGCAGAGCTCCTAACAACACCTGGCCCACCACGTCCCCAACCATCGACCCAGTTAGTAAACAAACACTGCCTGTAAGCAGGGTAATAGTGCTGCCGTAAAGGTTGTAAAAGGACTTTTTGAGTTCTTTGTTTTCCCAGGGATGGAACCTTTTTTTCTTCATAAGGAAATTCACAGCAAGACTTACCCGTTCAGAAACTGAGTCAGAAGACTTAATCAACTGGATTTTCCGGTCAATTCGCTTCAAATCTACCAAACAAGCTGCAGCCAAAAAAGCCAAACCCATCGGGGCGTTGGAACCTAGCTGGAACAAGTCTTGGTAAAAGACGTCGTAGCAGTGCTTCACACCCGACATGATGTACCAGGTGCCAGGAATCATCCCAATCAAGCTCCTGTACTTAAGGTACCCGTAATTGTGCTTTTCGTCCGGTTCTTTCCGACTCCAAAAACCACTGATGTAGTGCGTAAAGTGGTCCAGTATTGCAATGGCTGAGCGGGAAAGTTCAGCATTGAGAGCATGGGAGGGCTGGGATATCTGGGAGAAAATCTTGAAGGGGAAACCCAGCAGGTCAAATAAGACTTCTTGTTTGCCCAAGAGTTTAAACTGGTTTTTGCTCGCCAGCATATTATTACGTTTTAAGAGAAGTTAACTGGAGTTTTAGCTCGGACTTGAGTCTTAAAACCCACTCTCGAGAAACGTTGGCTTTAAGTTTTTTTTGGCAAGGCTGGACTTCTTGCAACCTTTTTTGGAACTCAGTAACTTCTTGGTCGACTTCTGGGCAAACTGTTTCTTGGACCTGTTCCTTTTTCCTTTTGCGTTTTCTTCGTTTTTTGTTGGAGCTTTTGGACCCTTCTTCTGAACCCTCTGAGTCAGGTTCGAAAAAACAAACTAGTGCTGAGATGGAGGCAGTCTGGGTCAGGTTAAAGGAGTCTTGTTTAGGAACGATGTTAAGCGCTTGCTTGACTACTTTTTCTTTTTTGAGCTTCTCGTAAAAGAGCAAATTCGAAATAGAAAAGCAGTTCAGTTCTGAGTTGGGGTTCTGCGAAAAGATCACCTGCGCCACGTTGTTGGCGTCCAAAGCTGCTTGTTCAGACAACAAGTAAGCATTGCCTATTGCTGCCATCACTTCGTTGGTAGGCTTTCCTTCAAGTTCCCTGATTCCACACACAAGCTTGTCCACGAAGTTGTTCACTTGAGCGTAAAATATGTGATTGAATTCAATGCTTAGGTCGTACTTATAGGCCTGAGTTAGCAACTGGATCTTAAGTGGACTTTCTGGAAGCTGTTCGCTTAGTCCAAAATACCCAGTTCCTAGGGAAATGTTTATATTAAAGTTTTCGTAAAAGTTTGATAAATGATAATAATAAATTTTTCGCAAATTTTCTGTGAATTCTTCTTTGATGTCTTGAATCAAACTAGGGCACAGTTTCCTGTACTCTACTAGTGAAACCAGGTTCTTTAAGTCATTACTTCTTTTAGGCCGCTTTTTGTTTTTCCTTCCCATTTATATATCCACCGAATTATTTACAAGTTATTTACAATTAGTGATGCGAACAGTGCCCGCATCGACTGAATTGCGGCACCCACCCTGTGTTGTGGCAGTGAGAACATGAAGGTTGTTGTGGAGGGTAGGGTTGGCTGTAGGGCTGAGAGTAATAAGGCTGAGGATAAGGGGGGTAAGGTTGTTGGTAATACCCGTAAGAAGGAGTGCTTGGTTGAGTCCCTGAGCACCCTGGACAATTGCATCTGTGATAACTTGAAGACATTTTTTGTAGGATCTATGACTTAACTTCCCTAAATGATAGTAATCAAAAATGGTAAGGTACAGACCTGACCCTCGTGGAATGCACCAAGCAGAACTATACAGGTGGCAAGCTTCTCTAGGACCCTTTAGAAGAATCCACTTTGCCTATTCTAAGTACAGGTTTATGGACTGGGCAGTTAAGCACCCAAGAGTCTGCATGGGGTTCTGTCTCTCAGGGATTGCCCTGGCATTGCTTTCAGTGGAGGGGTACCGGGTATGTTCAGGAACTTCTCCAAGAGTGCCAACGCTTTTCAACCCAGTAGAAAGGCCTTTCCAGTACTTTGAGTGGGCAAGAGATACAACTAAGTCTAGAGGGGAGTGGAACAACAACTTTATGTGCTGGTCAAGCAACCCTGACTGCGGCAAAGACTTTAAGCCCCGCTACTTTAACTAAATATTAAGGAATGTCTTGGTAGCCCTTCCAAGCCCTCCATACTGGAGAGTCTTCAGAAAGGCCTTTATTGTTCATAACTTCACGCCACTCCTGCACTACTCCACAACAAGGCAACAAGCACATTATTACTAAGTCCACTAAATAACTTCCTTCTACCCTTAAGTTGTCCCTGATCTTGGTTCTGTTGTAAGCAGTTCCAAAACAACACAAGCAAGTTGCTAGGATGCAAGCAATAGCTGCTTGGTTTTCTTTGGCTTCAGTAGTCACTACTAACTTGGCAGTTGTAGCTTGCAAACAAGGAATTCCAAAGGGGATAAAGCAAGCCCACAAACTAGTCAAGGGAGTGCTAAAACACCCAAATATTTCATACCTCCATCCTCCCATTTTTATTCGTTTTAGCTAATCCGGAATGAGCAGTAACCCTTTACTCAAGAATCTAGAAAGCGACGTAAAACTCATTTCCCAAACACTAAGTCAGCTCCAACACAACTCACCTAACCTCACAAGTCAACTAAACAAACTACAAATGCAGTTTAATTCACTTGAAGAACAAATTAGTCCTCACAAATCAACAGTCCAGCTCCCCTCCATCAAGTCTACTTTCCGGAAACACCAAAACCGACGCCCAATAAAGTCTATTTTGCAGGAACAAAACACCAGGAAGCTGACTGCAGACCCACAAAACTCCCTCAACAAAGCAATGCTAACTGAAAAATTCAACCTACCTGGGAGAGGAACTATGCGCTCCAGGTCCTACGGAAAAAATCTTTACCAGAAGCCCAAGCTCAAAAGACTCTCTAAGCCCAAAGTCCTTCCGAAGAAGTACAGAAACGACCCCCAAGGAGAACCCCCGCCCATAACTGAACAAGACGTTCAGGAAGGAGTCTTCAGTTTAATCAACCGAGGCCTCATTCCTAAAGACGTTGACTTAACTCCAGCTTTCGAAAGGGGCAACCCTCCTTTTAAACTCCGTCCAGTGGAGTTCCACGACTGGCGCGAAATGGGACCTCCAGCAGTGCAGCATATAGAAATAGTTCCTTACGAAGAAAGTCCCCAAAACCTAGAAAAGTTCTACGAACCTATACAACTGGCCTCTCTTCCAGAGCCCAAACCCTACGAACAAGTCATGGACTTCTACAGCGAGCACCAAGTAATCATTCGCAAAGGCAAGTTAATTGTTACTCCTGAGTTCAGTTCTTTCAAAAGAGTTTACTCAGAAGGCTGGAGTTGCGTTGCAGAAGCCATTAGTTTTGCCGAGAAGCTTTTGGGCACCCACGGAGTAGGTTTGGCCATACTGGACGGCAAGAAACTAGCTGGGAGGGTTTGTGGCGAACTTAGGAAAGTAAAAGAACAAGACATACTCGAGTGTTTGCTCAACAAAGAACAAGTAGTCCCTATAGTCAGGGGTTCTTGTTTCAGAAGCAGAATTGCCAAAGACCTCGCTGCTGTTAAGATCCAGGCTGCTTGGAGGGGCTACAAAGCACTTTCTGCCTACCGACAACTACTTGTCCTCATAGAAAAAGCCAAAATCATACAAAAAGCTTTTAGAAAGTACTTAAAAAAGCTTAATTAACCTTAGCAATGTTGCAGAAGTCCAAAGAGTCCCTTTCTATGTCTGTGACAATGCCACACCTGCGTCTGTTGGCCCCTGCGCACTGTTTAAAAGCAGGCCCGCAGTTTTGCTCGTCGCAGTTCAAACAAGGGTCAAGTCCGTTCTCGAACTCTCCTATGCCCAGCAACTTGTACTTCAAACAAGTCCACTTGCACTTTTCCATGTCACAAAAAATGTTGTCCATCCAGCACGAATTGCATTTTTCTGTGAACCCCACAAAGTTATCCATGCAGTACTGCGTTAAACTCCTCCCCAAAAAGCCCAGCCAAGCACACTTAGTAGTTGTTGCAGTAAGGGTGTCTTTAGTTTGATTGTAGATGTTAATATCTTGTTGGTTAGAGCACTTCCCGCAGGGTCCACAATGCATTACCTCTACTCCTTTGGCTTCAGCTTCTATTTTGCTAGAGTAAGTAACTCCATCCATGCCACAAACTATTCCTTCGTCCATAGAACTTGCTGGGCATCCCAGTGCAGTCTGCAAAAGTAGCACTGCTAGCATTTATTATTCAGTAAGAGTTGAGTTTGTTCAGTTGATATACAACAAGAAAAGTTATAAAATTAACCTTAGTGTACAATTACTTAGACTTGGCCTTTTTAAGAGCAATAGAGTAAAGCAAAGCCCTTGTGGAAGTCTGCAAGTAAGAAGAGTTTTTCCAGGGTTCAGTTTCTTGGTAGTAGTTTAGTTTTCCAGGAAGCAAAGGCATAGTTCCGTCTAGCTGTGCTCCAGTTTTAACTAGGTTTTCTAAACGGCCTTCATAAGCTTCCTTTTTAGCCAAAAGGGCGCGAGTGCGTGGGTGTTCTGGTTTGGGCAGAATTGACTTTACAGTGCTTGAAGTAGAGTAGTACTTAACGTTCATTTTAGACCTGTGTTTGGTAGAAGCCTGTATAGCGTCTTTTCCGGACTCAACAAAGCTGAAGCGACTGTAGTAGTTTTCAGGGTCAAACAACTTAGAGATTACTAGTTGTAACTTTTCAAAAGCTGTTTCTGCTTGAGGTTTAAGTGAGAAGAACTGAGGGTAGGTTTTTTCAAAGATCCTTTCAACAATCATCCTCATCACCAAAACAATGACTCCTAAGTAAGTGAGTTTTTTGTCCCTTGCCAGAGTCTCTTCTTTGTTGAAGAGAGTCAAGATGCTTAAAAACATTTGTTGTTGTTTGTCTTCTCCCAAAGTGATGCTGTGCAGGTGGCCAAACACAGTCCAGTAAGAAAAGTGGGCAGTGAGTCCAATCAGTCTGATAACTGGTTCTTTTTGGAGGTTCCTCAAAGCTTCTCCGAAAGTTCTGAACTTCTGTTTCCGTTTTTGGTCTTCAGTGTTGTGGTGCTGCCTTTTGAGTTCGTCGTCACTCAAGTAAAAAGGAAGTTGGTTGAAGGGGAAGTTCTTGACAATGTAAACTATGTCCGAAGAAATGTCTTCCATGTTCGTTTCGATCGGCTGCATGAGTTCTTTGATGGTTGCAGGCAGCACTGAAAACTCTTCGAAGGGGAACTTAAATATTTTGGAGCTCTGCAAACTGAAGTGTTGGATTTCTCCATGGTAGTTCTTGAGTTTGCTTTTGTTTCTTAAAAAAGGAAACAAGTACTTCTTTACGTTCTCAAAGTCCAAGTTAAAAAGGGGCTTTTCCCTTTTGATTTCAAAGTCAGAGTGGTCAGTGGGTTTTTGCTCCTCAGTTCTTTCGTTGTAAGGACTGAAGTTGTGCAGGTCCCTTTGAGAGTTCTTGGACTTAGGAGTCGAGTTCTTCCTCACCCTCGGTCTGATGTGGACGACGTTCGCCAGCATCCTGGTAGACTGGTACCTCCCTTCTGTGATTTCGCACTGCTCCAAAGGCATTTCTCTAAGCAGTTTGTTTATTTGTCTTTCGTTAGCTTCAATTCCTACTGTTTCTAAGTAACGCACTGCGTACTCCCTTTCCAAGGACTTAAGAAAATTCTCTGTGAGGGACACTGGCTCATTCCCGGCCCTCAAAGGAATCGTGATGGTGACTTGTTTGGAAGGCAGTTCTTCGTTTCCAAAAGGCTTCCTGAACACCTTCGGCAGTTTGGGCCCTACANCCTTTTTCCATTCATCATACAAACGACTCATTATTAAAAAGAAGTTAACTTAGTAAGTTTTAGCGCGTCCAGCAACGGCCTGCTTGTCAATTCCGCATTGTCCGAATTCGATCCAGAAGAAACCGTCCATTCCCCAACTGGCACCCCAGGAGTTAGCAATGATCCAGTACTTGGTTCCGTTTTGGACTCCCCAGCCGACGATTTTGACGGCGTGGCCTCCTACAACTCCTCCCCAGGTGTGCTTGTAGATTCCACCGCTGTAACTGTAGAAGTCTTGGTACACAGTGAAGGCAGTTTCTACGGGACCTCCTTCGAGGATGGCACGTTGGATGCTTTCGGGACCGCTGTAGGTTTCAGGGTTTTCAGCGTAGTAAAGCTTGATGGGTTGACCGTTGTCACAGTGAGATGGACATTGTCCGTCTTTGGCGTGGTAGCTTACGCATCCCATTGAAGCAATTCCGTAGTTAGTCATGAACTCCCAAGCCTGGTCGGGGAATCCACCGTCGCATCCGTAAGATCCGGTGTCACAGTCGACTAAGTATTGGGGTGACAATACAACGTTGTCGTTTCCGTTGGAGTCAATGCAGAACCTGTCAGAAAGAGCTTCAGCAGCTCCGAAAGCCCAGCATGAACCACATTGGCCTTGGTTGAGGATAGGGTGAATGCAGTTGGGCCACTTCTTCCTGGAGTCGAAGTTGTCGGGGACGGAAGTGTACTCAGCAAGAGCACCCCAGTTCCTTTCAGGGAATTCACGTGGCTTGATGGTAGTGGCTGCGAACCTTTTGGCTTCAGCTACAGTCATTTCGCCAACCCAGTCTTTAGAGGCAGTCCACTGAGACTGTTGGTTGTTGATGGCGAAGATAGCTTCGTTAGGAACAACAGGTTCGTTGTCGTTCTGCAACAAAGTAGGGCCTGAAAGTGCAAGTCCGCAAAGTCCTAGAAATACCAAAACTTTCATTTTTTAATTATTTCCCCAGTTTTTGGTAAATATGGGTTCCAACGAACCTTCTCTAAGAAAAAACAATGGCACTTTAGAGGGTCCTGAGCTTTCTAGAGTGCTTCGGGTTCAGTAGAGTGCTCCGGAATTGGTGGGTGTGCAGTCCTGACACTATGAGGTTAGTGTTTTGAAAGCATTGTTTACTGGGCAAGTTTAAGCACCTGGAGACTGGCTGCTTCAAAGAATGTGGTGAAAAAATTAACCATGTTTAGGAATATGCCATTTTCCCAGCACAGCTATTCAAATGGCCTATTAAGAATTCGGTTAACTCTATTTAAATGTCAAGGTTGGAAAAGCGCATCAAAGACATTTGCGTGTACATGACTACAGAACTTTCGAACTTGGAAGACGAAGAGGAAGAAAACTCCTTAGAAATCAGCCAAATCACTAAAATGAACGCAGAGGAAGTACTTGAACACATATTTGTGGTGCTCCGGGACCTTGTTAAAGCCAAAAGGGACTTCCAAATGCTAGGAGAGTACCAGCACTACAAAGACCAACTCCAGTACCAAAAAGCCCTCCAAAAACTTGAAAGCGAAGTCCGCAACCACATCAAAATCGAACAACAAATGAAATTGCATATTGAAACCACCCAAGCCAAACTCGAGGAAGCCCAAAAAGAAAAAACCCAAACCAGCAACTCTTCCAAACCACTTGTTGACAAGTTGCGCCGAGAAAACGCAAAACTCCTCGAAAAAGTAAGGGACTTAGAGTCCTGCACCTCTGCTTCAAGCAGAGAAGACCGTCCTAAGTTTATGCAAGAGCTTGCAATGCTGCGTTCTATTGCCAAAAAGGACTCTTCCAAAATCATGGAACTCGAAAAGGCCAAACACATTCTTGAACAAGAAGTTCTCAGGTACAAACATGCCCTAGACCACAAATCCCGGGAACTAGAGGAACTCAACCAAAAGTGCCAGAAACTCAAAAAGTCGCTTATCCACAAAGAAAACTACCAAGAAGCTGCCATGCTCGACTTTTACAAAAAGAAGTACGAAGAAAAGTCCGAACAAGTAAGGTACCTCGAAAAAAAACTAAGAGTGGGCTCTAAACTCCGGGACACTTCGAGGAACTCTTCCAGACAAGAAGGCTCTAGGTCGCCCCTTACCCACCGCTCTGAACGGAGAACCGAAACTCCTTTTTTGAAGTCAAGCAGAAGCATCAAGAAACTCAGAGACAAGTCCACTGAACCTAGGAAGAACAGTGGCTACTCTTCCCAACCTTCTATTTTCTACACTTCTCGCAAATAATATAATGTTAAAATACATGGACTCTGAAGCCAAAACCATGATAGACAACAACAAAAACAGGTACCCTTACTGCCTTGTCTGGACCCCCCTCCCCTTGATAACAGCAGTTCTGCCCTTCATAGGACACACAGGGATCTGCACTTCTGAAGGAACAATCCATGACTTTGCAGGACCTTACACTGTTTCAGTTGACGACATGGCTTTTGGAAAGCCTACTAAGTACGTAAAGCTCAAACTCACTCCAGAGGAAAAGCAAAGATGGAACCTGGCTGTCACTGAAGGCGACAGGAAGTACGGCCAAGAAATGCACAACTTGTTTTGCAACAACTGCCACTCACATGTAGCTTACGTAATGAACCAAGTAGGCTACAAACACTCCAACTGGAACATGGTCAAGGTCTGGTGGTTGTTTGTGGCCAAAGGAAAGTACCTAGGGTTTTCTGGGTTCATGAAGTCTTACTTGGGGTTCTTCATTCTTCTATCGATTGTTCTACTTTTGAGTTTCATCATCTAATAACTATAATTAATGTCCAACTTTGAGGAACCACTATTTAACTGCACCTCAGACGTCCCTAGTTGTTTGATATCATTTTTGCTCTTCCCTATTGGAACTTGTTTGTTGCAGGTTGACACGGTAGATACTTTGCGAGGAGACGGAGTCGGTGTCCCTATTGTCCACAATTTGATACTTGGCGCAGTAGGAGGAGCCATCAACCGGGGTAAGATCAGGGAAAAGTTAGGAATAAGAGCAACCTTTTTGGAAGACTGTTTGCTGCACTACTTTTGCAGTTGTTGTGCTTCGGCTCAAGAGTACCGTGAAGCTAAGTTCCGAAGAAACGCTGCAACTAATCTTGAGTAATTAAGGTTAATTAAATCAGTCTGAAAATAAAACTTGGAACTCAGCAGAGAGATCTCCAGGTTGCTTCCACACCTTTGCAGAGTACACTAGTTCCACCTTTCCAAAGCGACTACTGTAAGCAATTCCAAATCCCAGTGAGCCCCTAAGTCGCTCTCTCAGAATTAAGTTGCCGTAGGCAAAGGGCACCAAACCTAAAGCGTTTAAAGTTGCATTCTTGTACAAATAAACTTTGCTTTCTAGAGTGCAGAAGTAGTTGCTTCCTAAATTGTCTCCGTCTAGTCCGTAACTTCCCTTTAGGTTTTCTTCACTAGGCACTCTGCTGCCTATAGACTTAAACCCTTTTTGGTTGTTGTAAAAGTACTTGTCGTTTACAGTCAACTTAGAAAAGTTCCAAGGAACTACTAAGCCTGCGTCTAACCTTGATTCAAGTACTACGTTTTCCCACAACTCACTGAGCTTCCTGACTTGGAGTTCTGTTTTGTGGAACCTTACATCCGAACTAATTGCAAATTCATTTGAAAACGAAACTGGTCCCCACCAAAAAGTGTGCTTTAGGTAGTTCTTAGCAGTCTCTAGCAAAGCTTCCTGGATGAGTTCTGAGGAAGAGTAGTTAGTTTTTAGTTTGTTGCTTCTAAACTTTCTTCCGAACTCAAAGGTATTGTTGCTGTTTTTGTGCTTTAAAACAACTAATTCAGACAAGGAACTCTCTTTTAGGTTTTGGTCAAGTTCGCAGTGACCTACTCCAAAAGAAAAAAGTCCCTCCAAAGGGCCCAGTATTTTTTCGTGGTGCTGCAAACTCAGTCCCCAAAGTGTGGGGTTGTGTCTCAGAGTCAGCATTAAAGAAGTAACATCCGCTTTCTTACGAATGTTACGCATTAAAAGCAATACCCCTAAAGACCCTCCTTGGAGCCCGTAAGCGGTGTTTGCCCTGAGATCCCAAAACTCCAGATCCTTAAACCTGAAGTCCACTAAAGCAGAATTGAACGCTTCCCCTGGCAAAACTTCAACTGTGCAGCTTTTAAAAGCTTCTAGTGTTTTTAGCTTCTCCATGCACCTAGTTAAGTTAGAGTCTAGTTCCTCAACAGTTCTGGAGTACCTAACTGGTTTTAAGCACTTCTCAAGAACCTCATAAGAAACAGAGGTTTTGCTAAATTCCAGGTCTACTTTGTTTAGGCGGTTTTTGGCAAATCTAGAGTCCATAATAATTGATTAATTAGTTAATGGCAAGCATTGGTTCTGTTTGAGTGCTGAATTTAGATAAAAGCACTGGAACCAAAGCTAAGAGTCCCAAAAGTCCAAGTAGAAAAGTGGCTTGGCCTGAAAGTCCCAATTCTGTTACTTCAGACAAAGCTATGCCTGTGTTGATGTAAATGCAGTTCACAGGAATCAAGCCTACAAAAGTTGCTGCAGCAAAGTGTTTCAGAGGAATTCCTATCACAGGACTTACTAAGTTAGTGATCCAGTTAGGAACCAAAGGAACTACTCTCAAAAACAAAAGGTAGTAAAACAAGTTTTTCTTGTTGGATGAAACTAAGTTGTTGAACTTCCGAACTGCTTTAGGAAAGAAAGCAAGGACTACTCCTCTACCTAAAGTATGCGAAAGCAAGTAACACACTGTAGAGCCCACAGTAGAGCAGACTGTTACAAGGCAAATTGCCACTTTGAACTCAAAAACAGCCCCTGACAAAAAGCAAAGAACTATTGGTCCTGGAATTCCAAAACTTTGCAGCAATAAAAACACGAAGCAAAACGCGGAAACTACGTAGTAGTAAGAGTTTTTGGTGTAGTTCTGGACAACTTGGCTCATTTCAAACAGGTCTTTAGAACTCTTGGGAACCCTAAGAAGTTGAGTCTTTTCTTGGTGACTTAAAGAAGGTGCGTTGTACAGCAGTATACACAAACTTAATAAACCAACTCCAAAAAACACTCCCAGTATAACTTTGTTCTCTCCCAAGCGGTTCTTTTTCTTAAGGACTTCCATTTAAAATAATTTATTGGACTCGTAAAACGAGTTAGGTTTCAAAGAATGCACTTTCTCGAAAGAACAGTTCTGGGGCGAAGGAGTCAATGGAGGTTCAGCTTCTTGAATGTTAATGCTGTACAGATCCTCTACTTTCTTTTTCTTTCTGCAGTTTTTAATTGAGTTCCACACACTTTTAACCAACAAGTAGTAACTCCACAGCAACAGTCCACAAACCAGGCCTATTTGGGCCCACTGAACAACTGCTCTCCAAGAGTCACTTAAGTCTAAAAGGTAAAAGCCATTCAAAACAAAACAAGTCGTAACTACTAACTCAAAAGCTATGTTAATAGTGTTCTCTGAAGCAACTTTGTATGGCTTAAGCACCCACAACTGCAGTGTGCAAACCAAAGAGTGCAAAGCATTTAAAATCACCTGAACAAAAGGACTTGACTGCAAACAGTACAACACCAGCACGTAGATACACCTTCTGAGACAGAAGTAGGGGTAGTAAAGCAAGTGAAAAACACTTTCAGGTCTAAACTCTTCGAACAATGTCCCCCAGCGCTTACAAAACTCTTCTTCTTCTGCTGCTATCTTAGAAAAGTTGTTTTTGATGAACAGTGCCAGTTTGTAACTTGAGTAAAACCCACTAAACACCACAAACGAAGAAAGGTAACTACAAACTGTGCCTTCTAAAGTATAAAAGTCCAAAAAAGCCAACTGGACAACTCCCGCTAGTTGAAGCATCAAAAAAACTTCTAACCAAAGTCTTGTTAAGCACTGCCACTTGTAGAGTGACAACACCTTTTCACACTTCTGAGTTAATGGCTTCCACCTACAAACTAGTTTTAAAACCTGAAACAAAGGCCACAGTCCCAGGACTCCGAAGCAAACAGCTAAGTCTTTTCCAGAGTTCACCAAAAAGTGTTCTGAAGAATACTCTATTTCTTGACTCCAGTAGTTCTGGATTCTCTTAGGCAAATTTTCTGACTTTTTGTACAAAAACCTAAAAGGGTTAGGAATGAAGTCCATAGCTTCAAACGACTTGTAAAAAAGCTGGACCATAGGAGGAAAGTCTATATTCATTAGAGGAATGTAAGCCAGTATCTGGGCAGTGTTTAAGTAAGTCCACAAACTCCCTGAGTCCTGCAAAAACAAGTAAACTGAAGCTGTGCTTAACACAAAGGAAGTCCCTGCGTACTTCACTACTTCTTCCACTATAGTTGGTTCTTCTTCTCTTAGTTCCAGTTCTAAAACTGTGTTGTTTAGGTAAACCTTGCTCTGGTTATACATAATAGGTCTTGAGAAGTTTATGACTAAAAAGGAGTTTGGAGTTATTTTGGAAGGAGTGTACTTTGTGCTTAAGTAGTATTTTTCAGAACTTCTGTCTTCAACACTGTACTCTACTCTGTAGTTAGTGGAGCTCTTAACAGAAAGTTCCAGTGACTGGGAGTTTAAAGTTTCTAGGGCTTCTGTGAAGTTAAGCAAAACACTGTTTTGACTATCTAAAGCGCCAGTCACCCCAGCTACACTTACGCACTCTCCATTGTACTTCTGGTACTTTTCCTGACAAAAGCACTCATAATTCTTTAAAACAAGGAATTCATTGCACTCTAGGCACTTTAAGTCTTCATTGCATATCAAGCAACCCCAAGGACACTCTACACACTCTGTGCCTAGACTTAAGTAGCCAGGAGCGCACCCTACACAACTTGATCCTTCCCTTTTCCAGCCCTTTTTGCACACACACTTTGTTCCCTCTAACTCCATTGTATCTACACACTCAATGCAAGTGCTGGAGCTACCTTCACAATCTACACAAGGAGACTCACAGGGCTGGCAAGTGTTGTGTGTTTCAAAGTACCCCTTTTTGCATTCTCCACAACTTCCGTTTTGGAGGCTTCTTCCTGTTTGGCATTCCAAACATTCACTTTCTGTACACTTGATACAATAAGTAGAGCAATTAGAGCACACGAGTGGTGAAGTTTGGGCAGCGTACTTACTTTCTGGACACTCACAGTAGCCTTGCCAGGAAGGAACTACTGAACTCTGGATACAAGTTATGCAGTCTTCTGGGTTGCTTCCAGTGCAAGTTGCACAATAACTGTAGCAGTCTCCGCAAACAAGCGGCGACTTTGAAACAATGTACTGAGAAACACCGCAAGAACATGGGCCAGGAACATAAGGAGGAGTTACAGAAGTGTCTGAACAAGCAAGGCACTCTGACTTACTTACACAAGAAGAGCAAGCAGGGTCACAAGCTTCACAAGTTAAAGGATCTTTTGTAGAAGCAAAAAATCCTTCCTTACAAGCACAAGTCCCAGAGTTTACAATAGAATTGGAAGCAGAGCACGTTAAGCAATTGGTAGGACCACTGCAAGTACTGCAGTCTTGGTGGCATGGCAAACACTGACCTCCTTGAGTATCTTCGTAAAACCCAGTCGGACAAGAAAAAGTGCAGTCATGAATATAAGGGTCTGCATAGTACCCTGGATCACAGTTGATGCACTCAAAAGCATTTTCGCAGTAGTAACAGTTGGAAATGCAAGTTAAACCCCAGTTACAAGATAAAGAAGCTTGATCAAACGGGTGTGGAGTGCAATATGTTTGTTTGAGGTCCAAACAGTCCGAAGGGGTGTTTCCTTTGCAAGAGAGAGAGCAAGTAGAGTCACACTTTAAGCAGTCTTGAGGGTCGTTATTTACACAAGAAAAAGGCCCACAGTCACAGGCAGAATTGCAGTCTGATGTAAAATAAGGATCTAGGCACTCCGGAAGGCACTCAGTGTCTGGACAGTAAGTGCAGTCTCCTATGCACCCAGTGTTGCTGAAACCAGCTCCTAGGTAGTCTGAAACTGTCATTGAAGTGTCGTAGATGGCCATTGAGTAAATGAAGCCCTCATAACAAAAACTATAGTCTCCTTTTGCACCTACAAGTGACTCATTTAAACCTGAGTCCATAAAAACACCTGAAAGCAAAGCACTTGAAGCTGGGGAGTCGTTTATGCTAACCTGGGCATAGTTGGAAAATCCATCAAAATAAGTATAGCAGTACACAAACTTCCAAGTGCCTAAATACTACTTACTGTCTATTCCGAAGCTGTAAGTCCCCACTCCTTCTACTATAAAGTCAAGCTGAGACCCATTCACAGAAAAAACCACTACGTCGAGTCCAGCATTGCTAGGGTTGAAACGGCTGAAAAGGGTTCCTGAATTCTTTGGTAATATCCACATTGCAATGCTGAATAGTGAGTTCAGCGTGAAACTAGTTTGGGAAAGAGCGTTTTCGGGAAATTTTAGGAAAGAAACAGGAGTTAAGTAAATTCCTCTGTCAGTAAAAAGAACATCCTGAGATTCTTCTTCAAGGGAAGTTCCTGAAACTAGGTGGTTGGTTCCTACAGAGTCTCTGACTACCTGGCCTGAATGCTGTGCAAATTTGTGCTCTGAGACTAGTCCGGCTAAACTCTTTACTGCTAAAAGTAAACTAAGTAAAAACATTTAACTAGTTAAACAAAAGTCAGACACTTCATAAAAAATAAAGTCATCTTCGTACTGCACAGCAAACATATCATAGTTGCCACTTAGGTCAACTGAGTCACTAGGCCCAAGAACCAAGCAAGTGGACTCCTTGCCTTCTTTGTTTCCTTTTGCGCACTTCCCAGAAAACTCAATATTTTCCCAGTTGAATTCTTCCTGCAGCTTCTTGAAAAGCCCTTCTTGGTTCATTTATTAGAATCAATATGAAGGAAGTGAATCCTTTTCTTGTCTGGTTTCATCAAGGAAGCAACCTTAAGCAACTCGAACTAAACCCCAAAGCCAAAAAAATCCTTGACCTTGTAAATAAAAACCAAATCAACCTTAGCAAGTTACGCAAACTCAGCCAGTCAGGAAACCCAGACGAACCTGCAGGAGTAAGGTCTTTGGTTTGGAAAGTCCTCTTAGGATACTTGTCCGTTTCCCCCAAAGAGTGGAAAACTAGTCTCAAGCAGCACCGCTTCAACTACCAACTTTATTTAAACGAACTAATCACTCCTAACGACGAACTTTGGACTCACATAGAAAAAGACATAAGACGCACCAGGAGAGACATGCACTTCTTTTGGAAGCCCAAAGACACAACTCTGAGTTACCAAGACGTAACTCAAGGCAATGTACCTCCCAGAGTGCTTTCCAAGCCCTTCATGACAGGACTTGACGAGGTCCTAGGTCACTCAAACGACCCTTACCTAGTAGCCATTATGAACAACCCTGACATTGAAAAGCACGCTGATGTAGTTGCTCGGATCCTTTTCATTTACGCCAAACTAAACAAAGACGTTTCATACGTCCAGGGTATGAACGAACTATTAGCCCCTATATACTACTTGTTCAGTATGGACACCCACCCTGACTTCAAAGACCATGTGGAAGCTGACGCCTTTTTTTGCTTCTGCAGAGTTATGTCTGCTCTAAGGGACTTTTACGTAGTAAGTCTTGACTACTCCGAGAACGGAATATGCACTCAACTGCAAACCCACTTTGAGTTGATTAAACTGCACGACTACAAACTCTTTCTGAAAATGAAGGCGCTCAAAATAAAGCCCTTTTACTACTCAGCAAAGTGGTTGTTGCTTCTTTTTTCACAGGAACTAAGTATTCCTGAAGTATTTAGACTCTGGGACCTGTTCTTTGCCCACTCAAAAATCTGCAGAATTCTGCACTATTTTTGTTTGGCTGTTGTAATTAGAAACAAAGCCAAGATTCTAAAAGGCAGTTTAAACGAAGCTTTGCTTGCCTTACAGCACCCTAACTTAGACAACCTGCAAGACCTGATTCACCGTGCTCTTTGTCTGTCAAAGTAATGTAAATAAATATATGACACACCTGGGCTTAAAAAAGCTTTTTCGACTATCAAAGGGGTTCAGAGGCAAATCCAAAAACTGCCTGAGAGTCACTGCTCCCAAAGTAGACAAGGCTCTGCAGTATGCCTACGTTGAACGCAAACTCAAAAAACGCGACATGAGACGCAACTGGATAATTTCTATCAACGCTGCAGTCAGGGAGCACAACTTGCCTTACTCAAGGTTCATCTACGGACTAACTCACTCAAACATTGAACTCGACCGAAAAATACTGGCTGAACTAGGACAACAAGAACCCCTTTCGTTCAAAGCAATTGTGGACGAAGTCAAGTTGCAAAGCCAAGTAGGTCGCGAAGTCAAAGTTAAAACCAACAACTACCCACAAGCGGTCAAAGAAGGCCTAGTTGTGGAACCAGGAAGCCCCTTGCCGCCTCTCGAAGAAGTCAAAGAAAAAGCCAAGATGAAGGAACTCAAGTGGTCTGAAAACCTAAACCCTCCTTACACTCCTCCTCAAATCAAGAACCAAGCCACCTTCGATAAACTCAAGCAAATCGAAGGATTTGAAAGCGAGTGGGAAGAACTCCAAAAACCCAGGCAGGAGTAACTTTAACTTGACCCTTAACAAAAAATGAATAGAATCAGTATATAACTCACTAGTTCCTTTTACCAGTAACAATCCCTGCAGGACCTGGTCCATTGCAGAAACTAAGAGGAAGTCTATCTGGTCATATACTTATTGTATGTGAATTCGTTCCTTTTCCTCACATTATTAATTATTACAAATGCTCGGGGTACATGTTCTTTTCTAAAAGATTAATTTGGGACTTGGTCTCGTCAATCAAGCTCCTCAGTTCTTCAAAATTTCTGTATAAAGTGTTTAAATGCTCTTCTTTATTTGATGTGGAGTTTCCGTTCACGTTGCTAGAGGTACTTTCCTCAACATCCATACTCATCAATTTGTTTTCTATCTGGTCGATTTCAGCCTCCGTCAAGAGGTAACGCAATTTGGACATGTACTTGTTTCTGATGGAGTTGGGAGACCTGCCAGGCATCAGGTCTGATATTTTTTCCCAGTTGCAACCTACTTGCAAAAGTAGTTCCACAAGAACTAATTCTTCTTCTTGAGTCCAGTCTTTTGTTTTTAAGTTGGGATCGAGTTTGTTCTTCCAACGGTATCTTAATTGGGAAGCCGTTTTTTCTGCAAAGTAAGGGGCAATGTACTCCCAGTCACAACCATACTGCTCAGCTAGGCGCGAGAGTTTCTTGTCTTCGTCTTTAGTCCAAAACTTTTTGCCGTGCTTGGTTTTGGAATGCACTGAGTGGTACCCCTCTGGAATACTTAGCTGGGGTTGCCTACTCACAGGTTCCTCCGCACAGCAAAAATCCCAACAGTTCCTTTTCTTCTTTTGGTTGTCCCAATAACCACCCGCTGAGTTTAGTGCATTTGACCAATTCATATTTATGGTATTCCTCTAAAGACTTTTGAGGTTAATAGTTTGGAGATCTCGCAATTATTAATAAACTTAATTACCTTAAATGTAACAGAAGTGTGTCGCTAGTAAGTTTTTCTCTTTTTGGGTCTAAAAAGAACCTTAGAAGTAGCGATTCTGTCGTACTTTCTTTCACGCCACTGCTCCATCTCCCAAATAGACTTTCTTGCGTTTTCAAACAAAGAAGCCTCTAGCACAGTGAGTTTTTTTAAGATTGCAGGGTTGTTTTTTGTTTCGACGTAGTCCAGTAGGTACTTAACTCTTTCTAAAAACACTCTCAGCAAAAGAGGATTCACGTCTGAGGTTCCTAACAACTCAGCTAGTTTTGTGCCTACTTCAAAGAAGTAAGGGGACTGGTCTTTGAGTGACACTATAGTGGGGTCAGCTCGCAAAACAGTTTTGTAACTTTCGTTCAAGTATTTAGGAATCTCGAGCTTCGCACCCACCCGCATAGATAAGAATTGTGCCAGCCACAGTGGCAGAGTTACTTTTGCTTTTTCAGGAAGGTCTTCTTGTTTGCTGCTGCAATCAACGAACCCCAAGCCTTTAATTCCAACTTCGTTTACTGTTACCACTTTTTCTTCTTCACTCAAGAAGTCGTCGATGTCCCAGTAAGATCCCTTTTCCATTTACCGCCTTTTTGTAATAAAGCCAACTTAGAATACTTAATTACAATTAATTAGTGCCATTGGGAGGAGTCCCCCCGCTGGGAGTAGTTCCTTTTTGAATGAGGAAAAATAGCATGGAGTTCACAACGGTACCCGGTTTGTCTAGGAGTGTAGGGGGGGTCAAACACATCTTCAGGTTCATACTTCAACTGGGCCTGAATCCACTGGTTGTCTACGTCGCGCATCCAAGACGTCGAAGGTTTCTTCACAGACAAAAAGTCCCAGTTAGAGTCAACTTCACTTAAGTTCTCTTCTTCCAAAATAGTGCTGGCATCTGAACATTCTGCTAACTTGGGTTTTTTGCTTTGGCTTTTCAAACTGAAAATAGGCGAAGCGTTGTGGAAGTATGTAGGAGGAGTGCTTAAATTACAAGCAAGTTTCCCAGCAACTGGGGAGACTTTCAAGGGAGAAGGGTGTTCTTGGCGCATTTTGCACTGCAATTTGGTTCTGAGTTTTTGCACGTTGCCTACTGAGTGGCTTGTGAGGGTTTGGAGTTGCTGTTCAATAGAGTCAATAGTTCCCTCGGCGTTTCTAATTCTAGTTTGGATAAATTCTTGCATATTGTTTATTCCGAACGAAGTCAATATTAATGGAACAAGAACAAGCACTTCTGGTCAATATTGGAGAAAGGACTTACAGAAAGTACCCAGTCAACATTCCAAAACCCCTGAACGTCCACTTTCCCTCAGAGAAACTAGCTCTCCTCGAAGAAGACGACGGAGAGAGTGGGGACGAAATTGTTAATGTCGACATGCAGAACTTAGAAGACTTATCGGAACTCCCCAGTGAACTAATATCCAAAGAAGAGAACAAACCAGAAACTAGTGTTCTGGAAACTATTTACTTCGAACAGCCAATGAACTCCTACACACTCTACACAAAACTAAACAACAAAAAGCACTTTAATTCAGTCTGCAACTCCCAAAAACAACTTGAAAAGGACACAGGTGCAGTTATGAAACTCACTCCTCGCAACTCCTCCCTCGAAATCCGAGCAAACAACCCTGAGTCAGTAATCAAAGCCCACACTCTTATTTTGGAAAGCATAAACAAAGCACCTGAGTTGCGACCTACTGACTACCAAGTACTCAACCAACACAACCGTAAACTCCTAGCTTCAATGAAACCTACTGACAAAACATTTCAAGACCTGTCTGCTCCGGAGCCTAAAGAAACCCTTGACCCCTACCCTGCGCTTAAAATTAACCAGGACAAAAAAAGAAATGGTTACTTCACTACACTCAGCAACTTCCCCCAGCAGTGCATAGACCTTCTTTTGGGCAACAAAGCTCAAAAGCTCAAAAAACTCAAAAGCCAACTTAAGGGTTCCGTTGAGTACTTTGTGAACAAAAACAAAAGGACCTTCGAGATCCTTGGTTTCACTCAAGAAGACGTCAAGAACGGCTATGCTGCCTTTGCTAGACTTCTAGGAACTTCCCCCAAAGCCCTGGAAGCCTTTAAGAACTCAACTTCGAAACAAGAATACACTCACTTTTTGGCTGTAGATCTACAGAACCATATAGGGGTATCCTCACTCCAAGAGGAGATTTTTGGTTGCAAAATCAAAAACTTGAAGCCAGAAATGCTGGTGCCTCCCACCCAGTTCCACTTGACCCTTGGAATGCTGAATGTCGAGTCTGAAGAACAGGTTATTTCGTTACTTGAGTCCTGCAGAGAACAAGTAGTTAAATTTGCCCAGGCACAGCCACTCCAAGTCACCTTTGACAAAATAGGTCACTTTGGAAAACCCAGTGCCACTAATGTTATATCCCTTGAACTCAAAAACGACTCCCAACTTCAAAAACTCAGAGAAATTAACTGCTTGCTTCTTAAAACTCTTTACGAGAACTCAATAATACCTGAATCAGAACTTAAAACCCAAAAAATAAACCTTGACCCCCAAAAGTTCTACTTGCCTTACCACCTCACACTTGCCAAAACCTCAAAAGCCAAAACCAAACTCAAACTGGACATCACAGACCTACTCAGTCGGAAAAAAGAAGTCAACTTGGAAACAAGGATTGACTCTTTAAGTTTACTTTCAAGAACTAAGCCCTCTCCCCAAGACCCCTACCCAGTAGTTTACTCCTTAAAGTTTGCTTAAGTAACAAAAGGGTTTTCAACCGAACTTAGCGAGTCAGGCATAACTGCACTAATCAAAGGTCCTCTGAGAATCACTACCCCCAAGTGCCTTCCCCCTTCTTCCTCTGCTTCGTCCAACACCAAGTTGGGAATTTTGTCGAAACTTTTAAGAATGCCGCTGACTTCTTTCCCTCCTACCAGGAACACCCTTACTTTAGTGTGCAAGTACTCTCCTAAGTCAATGATACTTTCTTTGCTCACTTCCATTTATTAGTTAACCTTGGTTCCACTTGCGTATGTTCAGAGTTTTCCCTTTGTTATTAAACAGCCTTTCTCTCCTAGCTTCAAAAGGCATAATAGAAGGCCTCAAGTAAACAGGCAACCCCTGAGGAGTGTGCACGTCTACTGAACAGTTGCCCCTGCCTGTGAAGCTCACCCAACCAATTCCAGGGATCGAAATGTCGTAAGAAGCCTTTTTGGAGTCTTCGCAAGGAACTTCAAGAAGGCACTTTCCAAAGTCTTGTTGTGTGGAGTAAGCAGGAGAAAGTAGTTTGCCTGCTTGCCGTTGGTACACGCTCTCTGCAAGTTCAGTTTTAGTTTTGTGTACAGTGCAGGGCGTGAAAAAACTAAGCAGTTTTTCTTGACCTTCCAAAAAGTCCAAACGGGCCAAAGCTCCTATCCAAAAGGAAAAACCCATTCTGGCTGACAAAATCATGGGACTTGCTTTCTTCTGCGGAACCAGTTTCATCAGCACGTGGGGGTCCTCAAGCAAACTCTGAACTTTTTCAGCAGGTGGAATGCCTGGAGTGTCCAGTAGTTTCATACCTAAAGACTTAAGTCTGACTCCTACAGTCCCAAGAGTGGTGTTGGGGAGTTCACTTGTAGTTAACTCAGTTCTTCCAGACTCCCAGGGATGCTTTCCACAGGCCTTGCTGAGTTTGTTCAAAAATGAAGACTTCCCTGTGTTTGTAGCCCCCACTACGTAAAACTTGGCTCCAGGCAACTCAGACTTGTACTTCTTGAGTACGTTGATCACCTTGGAAATTCCCTCCCCGTTTTTAGAAGACACCACACAAATCTTCAGGTCTTTCTTGTCCCTTGTAACTTCCTTGACCCACTTGTGGATCCTTTCGTACTTGTAACCCGGAGGCAGTGCGTCTATTTTGTTAGGCACCAGTATGCACTTGCAGTTTTTTTGCTGAATTAGGTCAAAAACATCCTCCCTTAAAGTTCCTTCGAAGTCCAGGAGGTCCACTACCTTTAGAACTACCGAGTTAGGTTGGATGCTTTCGAAGAGTTCCTTTGGATCGAGACTGGAAGCTTTCACACTTGGTATCTTTTTGTACTTGGAAAGTTGGAAGCACCGCATGCAAGTAAGGGCCTTGGATTCTGACTTGTGGTTGATTGAGTGCACAGGAATTGCAGTCTTTACCCTTTCTTCTATTTCGTTGACTTCGTTGACCTCTTCGTGTTTGAAGTCCTTTAGCTTTATAGACTCGTGGTACTTAAGTTGACTCTCTAGTTGAGTTTTTTGCTTGTTTTGTTTCAAAAGGTTTTTAAACTTGTTTTGAGGAATGTAGCCAGCAGCTTGGGGATCAGCTACTTGGAGTTCAACTCCGCATCCCCAGCACATTTCTGCGAAGTGCCTTGCAAGTCTTCGAAGCATTTTTAGTTATTATGGGGTTCTTGAAGAAGCAGCTTTGGCAAGGGACATTCCATTGCTTTTCAGAACTTTGAACGAAGGTTTGTGTTGTTTAGCTGCCTTTTTGTGTTTGTCCCTGACCAGAATCCTAATTGAAACTCCCTTGAACCCAAACTCTTTCGAAAGCGAAGAAGTAAAGTTCTTCAAGTAGTTTTCTTTCATCAAAGTTCTGTCGTTAACAAACATGTAAAAAGTAGGCGGTCTGGCTTTGATTTGGGTGATGTACTTAATGTTGAGTCTCTGTCCTCCTGAACTAGGCAAGTTGTACGCTCTTTTAAAGGCTTCTAGCCACCTGTTCAGAATCCCTGTAGAGACTCTTTTGTTCCAGCGTTTGTACAAGTCAAGCACTTCTTCCATGCACTTAGTCAAGTTGTGTTTGGAGTAAGTACTTGTAAACACCAAACTCAGTCCCTTCAGAGTAATCTTTCTATGCAGTGTTTCTGCTGTGTACTTAGCAATCTTGTTTTTCATGTCTG
>PR_CR_10_Liq_1_inCRDRAFT_1000273_pt1 | contig 32842 bp, 33 predicted proteins | sample PRCRCaboRojoPR_3_FD_10241 | JGI IMG/M metagenome (IMG submission 10241)
GACGTTGAGCGATCTGGCCGGTCGGGATCGACCCAATCGCGAGGACGTCCTCGAAGCCTTGGAATGGCATCAGCCGCTGTGGCAGGAGGNCTGATGCGCGCCACCGATCCGGAAGCCGATCCGAACCTGGAAGACCAAAGCATCCTTCGACGCGCACGCATCGCATTGGCGTGCGTTGCCGAGCCCGGGGAGCCCGGCTTGGCCGACGCGATCGAGCAACGCGGAGCCGGCTCGGTCGTGGGAGCGCTGCTGCGCGGGGACACGGCATTGCGCATACCTCGCCGCGCAGCCATCGGCGATCGCCTAGCCGAACTCGATATCGATTCCTACCTGGCGCGCACCGCGGACATCGGAGCGCGGATCGTCTTGGCCGGGGACCGCGAATGGCCCACGCAACTCGACGATCTCGGGGCGCGACGCCCGCACGCGCTGTGGTGTTGGGGCAACGCCAGTCTGCGCCTACACGCCCTTCGCTCAGTGGCGATAGTCGGTGCACGCGCCTGCACTCGCTACGGGGAGTTCGTCGCCCGCGAATGGTCGGCCGAACTAGCAGAGGAGGGCATCGCCATCATCTCCGGTGGCGCATACGGCATCGACGCGGCCGCCCACCGCGGAGCCCTTGCGGTCGACCGCGTGACCATATGCGTGCTCGCAGGTGGAGTGGACAATGTCTACCCCCGCGGCCATGACGGGCTGTTCGCGCAGATCATCGAGGGCGGGGTCCTCGTAAGCGAGTCTCCGCCGGGGGAAGTAGTGCGCCGCCGCCGCTTCCTGTCGCGCAACCGGATAATCGCCGCCTTGTCCTCGGCAACCTGCGTGGTGGAAGCGGCCCTCAGGTCTGGGGCCGCGAGCACCGCTCACCACGCTGCTGAGTTGTCCCGTCCGGTGCTGGCAGTTCCTGGGCCGGTCACGTCAGCATCGTCGGAAGGCACGAACCGGCTGATCGCAGAGCAAGTCGCCACGATCGCCAACGACATCCAGACGATTGCGTCCATGATCGACCCGCTCGGCTTCACGAGCTCGGTTGAGGAGGCGCACACACAGTTCGATGCAGCGGCGCGCGCCCAATATCGCGAGGTGATCGATGCGCTGAGCGCCTCCGCTGCACGAAGCATCGAATCCATCTCACGACGCTCGGGAGTCGCCCTCACCAAAGTTTCCATGTGTCTGCGACAGGCGGAGAGCTTGGGCGAGGCTTCTGTGGATGAGCTGGGGATGTGGCGCTTTGTTCCACCAGGCTGCACGCAGTCAGTTCAATCCGATCCCGCGCTCGAGCGAATTCACTGACCTGGATGTCCGTGGAGCATTGCAGAGCGAGACATCGCACATCGCTATCGTGCTGGGCCCGGGCAAGGGTCGTCGCGTTGATCGAGGCTTCGACTTAGGCTCCGGACGAGATGCCGTGTAGCTCGCAAGAATGTCGTGGACGTGGCGCGCCCCGGGTGCTTGGTCTTTGTGTGTTTCGCAGTTTCGTTGGAACCGCTCTGTTCCGTGATGGAGGATGGATGCCATCAACGCCAATTGGGTAAATGGGGAGTGAACAATTCTTCTGTTGCAGCGGTTGCCTGAAAGAATCGAGCGGTGCGAATAGCGTCGTCTAAGGCGCGGGAGCGTCGCCCCGTCCTGAGCCTGCTGTACTGGCTTCGTCCTTTCCTGCGCGGGTCGCGGGTCGCGTTGACCGCGGTGGCAGTGGTGGCTGCGCTACTACTGGCAACCCAAGCGGTCACCCCCCTCGTAGTCGAACATGCCCTAGCGATCGACGCGTGGGACTGGTCCCCGGTGACACTCCTTATTCTCCTCGTGATTGCGCAGATCGTCCTGGGCTACGTCGCAGAGTTCAGGGCACACGCAATCGCTGGTGCGGTTGGAACTCGTATCCGACAGCGAGTTTTCGGTCACACCGTGCGCAGCCGCGTCCTAGACCAAGAGGTGCTCGTTCGCCCATCTATCGTGAGTCGGCATACGTCCGACGTGGATGCGATTGCCGATGCACTGGAACTCACGATTGTCTCAGGAGCGCCCGCTGTTGTGCGGCTCCTGCAAAGCCTGATTCTGCTGGCGGTTATCGACTGGCGGGCCGGCGCGGTCATGGCCGTGGCGACCTTCGTGTTCCTAGTCGCGCGAGGGATTATCGGACGGCACCTCATCGCAGCGGATCGGGCTCGGTTGGATGCTCGAAGCCGAGTCTCCGAATCCGTCGACGAATCGGTGAGTGCTGCGGCATCGATCCGAGGCCTTCGCCTAGTTGGTTGGGTCGAGACGCGGTTCTTTCGCTCGGCGTCGAGTCTGGAGAAGCGCAACTACGAGCAAGGTACGTCGCTTTCCCGGTTGTCGAGCGGTGCACGAGTTGCCGGCCTCCTCGGTCTGGTCATCGTCGTCACGCTCGCCTTGGCGGCTGGAGGTACGTCTCTAGCATCCGTGGCCGCCGCCCTCTTGTACCTGGAAGCCATTGTCCGCAGCCTTGAGGCGCTGCCGTCGTGGATTCGTTCCGTCAATCTCGCAATCGTCAGCCGACTGCGGATCGATCAGATCCTCAATGAGCCACTCGACGCCCACGAGCCGCCTGAATCCGCCATGGACGGATTCGCCGATTTGCGAGCTCGGGTGCAGCAAGGAGCTCGAATCGGCTTGGTGACCGATACCGGAGTCGATGCCGACGATGTGTTGCTGCTCCTGGCACAACACACGGATTCGCTGCATGTTCCGCAGACTCCTGCGACGGTGAACGCAGGGATTCTCGATCACCTGCGCGCTTTGCGAGCAGATCTCAGCCCCGCCGACGCTGAAGGTGTCCTCGATGTTGTCGGCATCACACTCCCTATCGGCGCCGTTATCGATCTTGATACCGCCCTCGGACCTAATGGCTCCAAGCTGACACTAAACGAACGACAGAGGCTGACCATCGCGATGGCTCTTGCTGTAGAACCGGTCCGACTGTGTGTCGGTCCGGTACTGGCCCTCAGCGACGCGGACACGGCAAGTGAGTTGCTGCGCAATCTCGATTCCATAGGGATGGAATCCCTCGTCGTCTCCGTCAGCACAGCGGAAACGGCAGGAACTTTCGATTGCATCGCCTTCGTGCGCGATAATCGCATTGACGTCGGGGACCACGCGACTTTGCTCACTGAGAACGAGGCTTATGCGGGGTTGTGGGAGCGCAAACTCATGCCCGATGAGATTGACCTCAGCGTGCTCGGCGTGGATTCCCAAACGGAGTCGTCCTTGCTTACCCACCTCGTCACGGAGCGTCATGCGGCAGATGAGGTCATCTACCGACATGGGGATCCAGCAGACCGCGTCCTATTCATCATCGCGGGCCGCGTGGAGATCATGATCCCGAACGGCACGGGCGTCGAACGCCGGGTTGCGACCCTGGGACCTGGCAACCACTGCGGAGATCTCCGCCTAACGCCAGGGGAGCGTCGCGCGGAAACCGTCAGGTGCCTAGACGATGTAGTCGTCCGATCCCTGAGTCGTGCCGCAATATCCGCGGGGATGATGGGGCTCCTGGACCGCACAGTTGGGGAGCGTCGGATCATGGCGGCACTTCTCCGGTACGGTCCGGCGGATGATCAGTCACTGCGGGGTTTGGTGAGTGGGTTGGAGGACTCTCAGTTCAACTCAGCAATAGCGCTACTTATCCGAGACGGTGCGGTCATTAGCCGCGACGGCAGATACTCGCCGGTGCATAAGCGATCGACGAAATCCGGTGCGGCCGAGATTCTGGATCGAATCGGTGGCCTGTGAGTACCTTCTTCTCAGAATAGGACAGTCGGCGTCTCGAGAACAATAGGGGCCACATACGTGGATCGCTTACGCACCGACTGCTTCATCTCGATCACACAAGTAGTTTTTCCCCCTACGATGCTTATGTGTCCACAAGGGATCCAGGGCCGGGTAGGTCGTCGGACGTCATCGACGCAATCCTCGGCAAGGTCGCCGATAATCGCTCTCGAACCGATACGACCAATGCTCTCTTCCGCGCGAAGGCGCTGGACCAGTTGGACGTCTCGGCTGACATAGACAACCAACTTCCTCTCGTTTCTCGACGCAATTGGCTGCTCCTGGTCGGAGCGGCCCTGATCGTGATCGCATTCGTCGCCTGGGCCGCACTGACACCGGCCACCCAAGCGGTGTCAGGGGCCGGTCGCGTCCTGGCACCATCCGGCTTGCTGTCGGTCACCTCCCCCGACAGTGGCATCATCGTCGAGTTGAACGCTACGAGCGGCGATGTGATCGAGTCAGGTGACACCGTCGCAACCGTGCAAGTTGGAGCTGAGCAGATTCCGATCATCTCGATTGTTTCCGGCACCACATGGCAGGTAGCCGAAACCGTTGGGTCACCGGTAGTTCAAGGTGAAGTCATTGCAACGCTCTTGCCCGCACAGTCCGAGAGCACAGCACTTGTGGTGCTTCCCGACGCGATAGCCGAGTCTGTTCGTCCTGGTATGGATGTGACCGCTGACGGTGGATTCGTCGGGACGGTCGTTTTGGTGCAACCTCCCCTTCGTGCGGCGGCGATACTGCAGCGCACTGGCATCACCGTGCCTGAAGGTCAACTCGCCTCGATCGTCGAGGTCGAACTCGATCAGCCAGCAGAGCCTGGGCGCTTGAGCGTGTACACCATCACGCTGTCAAGTCAGCCGATCCTCGAGCAAATCCTCAGGCGTTGATGTCCCCGACAACCGGCTCTCCAGCCACCTCCGCCGCTCAGCGTCCGCGCAAGCTCCGGCGGCGTGTGCCATCCATCCTTCAGATGGAGGTCACCGAGTGCGGCGCCGCGAGCTTGGGCATGGTGATGGGTTACCACGGGCTCTTCCGACCACTCGAGGAACTCCGCGTCCGCCTCGGGGTGGCGCGTGACGGGGCAACCGCCAAGAACATCGTGCAGGCGGCCCGGTCGTACGGCCTTAAACCACGGGCGATGAAGCGCGAGCCCGATCAGCTCAAGGACATGGAGTTCCCGCTCGTCATCCACTGGCGCTTTTACCACTTCCTCGTCCTTGAGGGGTATTACCCCGGTGGCTGGTACCTCAACGATCCGGCCATGGGTCCACGCACGTGTGATGAACACGAGTTCGATGAGTCATTCACCGGCGTAGCCATTGAACTCACTCCCGCCGAAGACTTCGAGCCCGCCGGCAAGAGGCGTGGTGTCCTCGGTCGACTCATCTCCGCCGCTGGGACAGTCCGACCGATGCTGGTTTTCTCGGCGATCCTCGCCCTGCTCTTGGTGGTCCCGACACTCCTGGTGCCGTCCGTCGTACAACTCTTCGGCAACGGACTGGCCGGGGCCGAGGGCATTGCCTTGCAGGCGGCGATTGTCGGATTGGTTATCGCGCTGGTCATGCAGGTGCTACTGCTGTGGCTCCAAGGAAGCCTGTCGATGCGGCTGGCCACGAAGATCACCACGCGCGTGGGAGCGGGAATGGTGCTGCGGCTCCTGCGATTGCCTATCGCCTTCCACGCCCAGCGCGGCGCCAGCGCTCTTGCCCAGCGGGCACTGCTGATCGACCAGATGAGCACTGCGGTGACCGCGGTCCTCGTTTCGGCCACGAGTGGGATGCTCCTGGCACTGGTGGCTGGTCTCGTGCTCTTCAGCTTGAATTGGGTGTCCGGATTGGTCGCTGCTGCCGTCGCGATCGTCACCGCTCTCACCGTCCGTCGCACATTGGCGAGGTCTCGCGACGAGGCCAGTCGGGTCATCCGGGAATCGGTCGAGGTGGGCGCCGTGATGTCCTCGTCCTTGAGTCAGATCGAACCGATCAAGGCCTCGGGCACGGAAGACGGGATCATTGCCCGCGGCCTTGCCGCCGAGAACCGCTTGCTGGACGCCCAACAGCGGATCGGAGTCCGCTCGCTGAACTTGACGATCCTGCCGAGCATCCTCGCAGGGGGCGGAACTGTCCTCATCGCCATGGCTGCGGTGTCGCAAGTTCTCTCCGGAAATCTGGCGCCGGGCGGATTCCTGGCGGTGATGGCCCTCGCCGCGGTCGTCATCGCCCCGATGTCGCAGGTTGTCATCGCCCTCGACCAGGCGCAGACACTCCGTGCCACCCTCGACCAAGTGGATGACATCGCCGATGCGCCGGAGGACCCGGAATTGGTGAACGTGCCCGAAGGCGAGGTACCCGCCACGCTCGCGGGCGACCTTCGGCTCGTAGACGTCACCTTCGGTTATAGCCCTATTGGAGAGCCGACGATCAGCAACATCGACCTGCACATTTCTCCGGGGCGGCGCGTTGCGCTCGTCGGCCCCAGTGGGTGTGGCAAGTCCACGGTGTCACGACTCGTCACAGGCTTGTATGCACCGACATCGGGTGAACTGCTCATCGACGGAAGGCCTCGCTCAGAGCATGCTCGGGGTGTCCTTACCGATCGGATTGCTCTCGTGGATCAGGACGTCACCATCTTCAGCGGCACTTTGCGCGACAACGTCACCTTGTGGGATTCCACGATTTCCGATCGTGACGTCATGGCCGCTCTCATTGATGCTCAGCTGGGAGATCTCGTTGCCACCCGCCCCGGAGGATTGGATGCGGAATTGACCGAGGGAGGGGCAGACCTTTCCGGTGGTCAGCGACAACGTATTGAGATTGCCCGAGCACTCGCGCGCAATCCGGTCATCCTCGTCATGGATGAGGCAACCAGCGCCCTGGACCCGGTAACCGAACAAGCGATCGACATCGCGGTACGCCGACGCGGAATCACGTGTCTGGTCATCGCGCATCGGCTGTCCACGATTCGCGACAGCGACGAGATAGTCGTCCTGCACAAGGGTCGGATCGTCGAGCGCGGCACACACGCACAACTCATGGCTGCACAGGGTGCCTACGCGGATCTGGTGGGAAGCACATGAGTCAGACCTCCCAGGCGCGACCCCTCACCGCTGTTGACACACTCACCCCCGCACCAGGTGAAGTCATCGAGGTGCTTGCGGGCGAGGTCCTCGTCTTTGCGGTCGGTAGCGATGACCACCGCACACCCCTGTGCACTGCACACCATGGTCAGATCATTGTCGGCTGCGATCAAGCCGATGATGGCTCGTCGCTGTTGGTGACCGGGCTTCCCGGGACCGAGGTCCGCGTCACAACCCTGGCGAGCGGGGACATCACCACCAAGCAGCTCAGCACCTGGCTCGACCTTCTGGGGGGCGCCCTCGCGCAGGACCGCTGGCCGGGATCGTTAGTCCCCATCGCATCCGCCGGATCGATGCTCGCCCCCGGTGAGTGCGTGGGCCCACGGCGCGATGATCCGCAATTGGTGTGGGTTCGTGTCACTGCCGGCACTGCGGACCTGTGCGGCATGGACCCGGCACGCATCGATCCTCAGGATCCAGCACTGCCGCTACCGCACGGCACCTGGCTGCGCGCGGGACTGCGATGCCGCATCGTGGCGGATTCTGCGCCGGAAACCGTGGCGGGGTGGACTGACGCGCTCAACCTGTGGGGTCGGCTGACCGTCTCCGCGGTCGAGGATCGTGCCCATCGGGCAGACCTCACCGCGGCGTTGAACCGCCAAGCAGTGAATGAGCGCGCAGGAGCGGCGATCCACAAGGGGGTCGACCTGCTCACGACAGCAGTCGGGGCTAAGGAGCGGCCCCCTGCACTGGCGGACGCGGCGCAGTCAGAGAGGCTGTTCGTGGCTGTCACCACGGCCCGCGCTAGTGGCCTGACGGTCACCGAGGATGCTCTGCTGCGTGCGGCCGAAGATGTCGAGAGCGGTCGAGACCCGGAGACCGCGATCGCAGCGGTTGCCGATGCACGACCTCGCCCCATCACCTTGGAGGCTGGATGGAATAGGCGAGAAGGCACTCCCAAGTACGTCCAGATCGCCGTGGACAACTCGCGTAACACCGAGCCCCGCGCGCTGGTGTGGCGCCGGGGTTGGGTGCTCATCGACAGTGAGGGGAATTCGCAGAGCGTCGACGACGAGGTTGCCGCACGTGTCTCACGCAAGGCCATCGAGTTCTTGCCTGTCCTACCGCCGCAGCCGAGCAATCTGCGCGATCTCGCGCGATTGGCGGTGCGCGGAAGCGCCCGCGAATGGGTAGCCGTAGGGGTCGTCACCGGCCTCGTTGCACTCATGACCTTCTTCACGCCCTTCCTCCTAGGCAGACTCCCGGAGTTATTCACTACGGATGCACCGGCTACGGCCTACGCCGCGATCTTCATCGCGCTCCTCTTGGTCGTGTTGGCCGGAGCTGCGTGGCAGGCAGTGCGCGCGCTGGCGCTGCTGCGCGCCCGGAGCAGGTCGGTGGCGATCGCCTCCGGCGCCGTGTGGGAACGCATCATGCGTCTACCCGCCCCGTGGCACGGCAAGCGCAATCTCGGCGATCGTCTCAACCAGGCGAGTTCGACGAATTTCGCTTCCGGCGCCTTCCCGGACGAAACCCTTACTCAATTGCTGAACACGGCAGCGGTCTTCGGCGCTTTGCTCGCCATCGCCACCACGGGTCCGGTTCTGCTGATCGCGCTGGTTGTCGTCTTCGCCCTCCAAGCCGTCGTCATATCCGCCTTCCTGCGTGCGACTGTTTCGCGGGCATCCGATCGGATCACGGCTTCGGCGGAGGCCAGTGGCCGACTCATCGAGATCCTGCGCGCGATTCCCCGCCTGAGGGTGAGCGGTGCCGAGTCGCGAGCATTTTTGCGTTGGGCGCAGCTGCAGGCGAAATTTGCTCAAGCAGACCTGAGCCTGCGCCGCATCACGATGACGCAAGGCGTCGTGATCGCAGCTTGGCCGGTCTTCACGTTGATCGTGATCGTCGCGGTGATCGGCGTGGCTGGAGGAACCTTCGGTCAGTTCATCACAGCGCAGACGGCAGCGACGGCTGCAACCGTTGCTATCTCGGCACTGGCCATGTCCGGGGGAGCGGGCGTCATGGCGCGCCAGGCTTTGCTCAAGGCCGAACCCACCTTGGGGGCGGTCCCGGAGGGCGGTGGCGACGGTGTTCAGCCGGGCACCTTGAGCGGCAGCATCGAGGTACGCGACATCGTTTTTCGTTATGCCCCTGACTTGCCGGCCGTGCTCGACAAGGTGAGCATCTCTGTGCAGCCGGGGGAGCATGTCGCCTTCGTCGGCCCCTCGGGCTGTGGAAAGACCACTCTCATGCGCATCATCATTGGACTCGAGGATGCTGAGTCCGGTGTGCTGCTCATCGACGGACGCGACCTCAGTGGCCTTGATCGGCCGGCAGTGCGCCGCCAAGTTGGCTCGGTGCTGCAGTCAGCGGTCTTGCTGCCGGCGAGCATCCGAGAGAACGTGGCGATGGGTCGGTCATTGACCCAGGATGAGATTTGGGCAGCACTTGATGCGGCGTTCGTGGGCGACGATGTGCGTGCGCTGGCCATGGGCCTCGACACACCGGTTTCCGATGGTGGGGGAACGCTGTCGGGTGGACAGCGCCAGCGCATCCTCATCGCTCGCGCATTGGCCGGACGCCCCCGCGTTCTGGTGCTCGATGAAGCAACGAGTGCGCTGGATAACGTGACCCAAGCCGGGATCGTGGCCGCTCTCGATCAGTTGCACATCACCCGTTTGGTGGTCGCACACCGCTTGTCCACTATCCGCAATGCCGATCGAATATTCGTGCTCGAGGACGGCCATGTGGTCGACTCGGGCACATATGACGAGCTCATGGATCGCCCCGGGCCTTTCCGTGACTTGGCCGCGCGCCAGGAGGTCTGAATCAGCCGGCTCACGGACAATCTCTCACCTTGGTTCTTCGCCTCGCCCCTGGTGTCACGCACACCTGGTTCGGGCTCTCGGGGCAATTGGCGACACACAACTCGTCGCCGGGCGGTGGCCGATCGCCTGGGTCACCAATTTTAGATGGGAGGCGGCACGTACCTGGCTCTACCGGGCTCGGGCATTTGTGACATGTCTGCGACGTTGTTCATCTGGCCCACCCATCGCATGTTCGACATACTTAAGGCGTTTTTCCGCCCCTAGCATTGGAGTCTCAATGGCTGTTCCCTCACGTTCGGAAGTTGAGGCGATTATTGCGGAGCGCATCGCCGCCGACCCTGCCTTCCGCGACACGTTGCTCGCTGATCCTCGCGCTGTGTTGTCTGAGGTGGTCGGCTTTGACATTCCTGAAAGCGTGCAGGTCGTGCTGCACGAGGAATCTCTTACCCAGATCCACCTCACCATTCCCGCATCCGAGTCCCTCAGCGACGACGACCTCGAACTCGTCGCCGGTGCCGGGTGGAATCCACCTCCACAGAATTGTGCTTGTGATGGAATGCGTTTTTAAACACTATGCCTAGAGCGTAGGTAAGAGGGCGCGGTTGGGGCTTGACCCGCTTTTCCGCACACCTTGATCCTGGCTCGGGCACTTGTGACATGTCTGCGACGTTGTTCACCTGGCTCACCCATCGCATGTTCGACATAATCAAGGCGTTAGTCCGCCCCTGGCATTGGAGTGCCCATGGCTGTTCCTACTCGCTCGGAGGTCGAGGCGATTATCGCTGAGCGCATCGCCGCCGACCCTGCCTTCCGCGACACGTTGCTCGCTGATCCTCGCGCTGTGTTGTCTGAGGTGGTCGGCTTTGACATTCCTGAAAGCGTGCAGGTCGTGCTGCACGAGGAATCTCTTACCCAGATCCACCTCACCATTCCCGCATCCGAGGCCCTCACCGACGACGACCTCGAACTTGTCGCCGGAGCGGGTTCGTGGAACATGTGCGCCCCTCCCTGTAGCAATTGACCAACCGTGCGTGCCCCAGTGCGCGGCACTCACCAGTCCCCCCGCTGGGCATGGTTGGCTGACCCACCCGTTGTGATGGTGGTTCGTGGGCGGGCGTTCACGGAGTTTGGTAAACCCACTTATACCGGGCGCGGGTGTTTGTGACATGTCTGCGACGTTGTTCATCTGGCCCACCCATCGCATGTTCGACATACTTAAGGCGTTTTTCCGCCCCTAGCATTGGAGTCCCCATGGCCGTTCCCTCACGTTCGGAAGTCGAGGCAATCATTGCTGAGCGCATCGCCGCCGACCCTGCCTTCCGCGACACCTTGCTCGCTGACCCTCGCGCTGTGTTGTCTGAGGTGGTCGGCTTTGACATCCCTGAAAGCGTGCAGGTCGTGCTGCACGAGGAGTCCCTTACCCAGATCCACCTCACCATCCCTGCATCCGAGGCCCTCAGCGACGACGACCTCGAACTCGTCGCCGGTGCCGGGTGGCATCCAGGGGGTCTGGGAAAGGGAGGCGCGTGTGTGTGCACGCTCCCCCCTCCGGACGGGAGTTGTGGATGACAGAGTCGCGCCGGTGGGTGTGTTTGGCTGAGCTACCCGTTCTGCTGAGGGTGCCCGGTGGAGATGGTCCGTTAGTGGGTCCGCGAGATGGCCAAGGTGCTAGTGCCGCAGGACGCCCAAAGGACTACACGACCTTGGCGCCTGGTCCCGACTCCCTATCCCCCCACTAGGTAGGTAGTGATGTGGCGTCAATGGAGCCTTCTCGGGAGTGCGTATGGATGCTGAAGGTTTTTTGGCGGCTCTTGCCCCAGCGGTGACGGATGCACGGACGCGTGAGCGTTTCTTTGCTGACCCCAAAGCAGTATTGGCAGCCGCGGGGTTGGATTTACCGGAGTGGTTCACGGTGAGTGCACGTGAGGGTGAGGTTCCTGAACTCACCATCACCCTGCCGGCCTTACTCGACTCTGATGCTGACCTCAGCGAGGAACAACTCAATAGTGTGGCAGGTGGGCTGCCACCACAGGACAGGGCGCCCCTCGGAATCAACGGCCTGTATCGAAATCCCTCCTGGTAGACCACGCCGCCCGAACACGTATGGATAGACGGTAGGTATGTGGGCGTGGTTCGGGTCTGACCTGGTTTTTATTGGACCTGCTGGCTGATCATTCCGTCGACTGTTGCGCTGCGTCCGTGGCGATCTTCCCGAACATTTCCGTCAACTGAGATGGTGCTCATATGCCACACTTCCCTCGTGGTTGATCCGAAGCGAAGGCCAAAGGGCGAGGCGAGCCTCGAGGTATTGGAATGGTTTAACGATGAGGCCCTTCATGATCTTGCAGGCGGAGTCTCGAGTCCTGGTGTTCGATGAGGCAACGAGTGCGCTGGACAGCATCATCCAGGCTGGGATTGCGGCCGACTCGGGCAAATATGACGAGCGCATAGAGCATCTTGAATTCTTCCGTGTTCTAGTCGCACGCCAGGAGACCTGACGTTGTCGACGCAAAGCCCAGCTCTCACCTTGGTACTCCGCCTGGCCCCAGGCGTGACGCGCACTTGGTTCGGACTCTTGGGAGTAACGGGCGAGACGCAACTCACCGATCACCCACTAATCGAAGCACTCACGGATGGGGCATCGCTCGAGCGGCTACTCGATGTCGGCACCCCCCGCGCCGGGCGCGACGTGCGTGGAGTCCTTGAGGTACTCCATAGTCGACAGTTGCTCGCCTGGCAGGTGCTTGATGCCGATGGCAACTCATGGGCGACGCTCACCCCGATCCGAAGCGATGTGCCGCTGCCGGTGCCTGGTCGGGTGGGGGATGACTGGCGTTTGTCGCGTTTTACCTTGATGCGCGATGTAGAACAGGACTGGCAAGTCGAATCGGGGCGTTCACCGCTGACCGCACGCGTGCGTCCATCTGCAGCAGCCGCAATCGTCGCCGGTCAGGTTCCCGCGCCTTTGCTCATTTTGTTGCAGATGGGGCAGCTCTTGGATGATGGAGGCGATTCAGGTCCGGCGCGGTACTGGGAGTTCCACGATCGCTACTTCGCGTCGCGCTCGCGCATGGATGTGCAAGCCGCGGGTGGCACGTTCCGATTCGCTGGCGAGCACGATCCTCACCCATTCGGGACCCGTCCGTCCCATGAAAGCAACGTAATCCCCTTGCCCACACCCGATGTTGACGACTTGGGGCCCGGTTTGTGGTCCGTAACCGAACGCCGCGCAAGCCATCGAGACGTCTCGGCGGAACCGATCGATATAGCTGAACTCGGATCCCTGCTCTGGCATACGCTGCGCGTCTGCGAAGTTCGACACCGGGATGAATCTTCTGCGACTTCCTACGACGCAGCCCTACGACCCGTTCCATCGGCTGGTGGCACACATTCGATCGGCCTCTGGCTGGCATGCCGGAACGTGATCGGTATCGACCCGGGCCTGTGGTGGTACGACCCCGTGCAGCATGTACTCCTGCGGGTTGGTGATCTACCGTCATTGGGGCAAGCGGACACCTACCCAGTGCATGGAATGCTGGCCAGCCAGCATGCGCGCTTGGCGTGGAAGTACGAGCGCATTGCCCACGCGCTCGCTCTCAAGGATTCCGGAGTCATCTTGCACGCCCTCCAATTGGCTGCCACGGCTCTCGGTCTGGCTATGTGCCCGATCGGTAGTGGGCCGACCGCTTCGCTACTCGATGCTCTCGGACTCGATGCCGATGAGTACGTGCCCGTCGGTGAGTTCTGGTTGGCGATGCCGAGTTAGTGTGCGTCGGCTAGCTGGGATTCGTCAGGGTGCTCAACTCCTGCCAGATGGCGGCGTCGGTAGGCGTGATGGCAGCAGAAACCAGCTCATCGGCCAGGGCAGATCGAACATCATCCAGTGACGTCACGGCCGTGTTGGCTGGCGTGCGTCGCAGCCAATCCGGGTGAACACGGGCCCACTGCGCGAGTTCATTTGCGCGTGCCGATAGGTCTTCGGTCCTGCACCACCAGGTGCGTTCTGTCGGCAGCGTCGCGATCGCCTGCGCGGACTGGCGCCAGTAGTCCATCGCAGCGACAAGGAACGCACGTGGATCATCCAACGGCTGCGATCCCAAGTCGCGTTCCACGGTTGCACGACCCCATTCGCGGTACGCGTTGGCTACCTCGCCCATAGCCAAGAGCATGCCCGCCAACGACCTGCACCAACTGCGTGGATCCCGCACGGTTGCGATGAATCGTGCGCTGGGGAAGATGTCCGGCAGCAGGTCGGACCACGTCCACAGGAAGCTCGTCGAGTCCACTTCGGCGTTGCAGCGTGCGTCCCGGCCGATAAGCCACGCCTCGACATCTGACTGCGTCATATCGCCGGCCTGCTGGGCTACTCGCACGCGCGCGGCCTCGTCCATCTCGAACTCGTGCCGGGCGCGCAGCACGGGTGCCAGCATCGTCGCGATCGAGGTGGTTCCACTTTTGGGCATACCGCACCCGATGAGATGTACACGACGGGTGATGGCGAGGACCATGAGGCTGCTTTCGTCCTACCGATCACGCAGTCGGTGCGATATCGGAGAGCAAGGGTGTCACGTTGTTGGCGGCGATCGCGCCGTAGGCACGGTCGGGAAAGATGCGTCGGCGGTAGCGCTCACGACCGTCGGTGAACAGCGGGCGATCGTCCGACTCCAGGTGCGCGCCGTCGAGATAGGTGATGAAGCTGACAGCCAACGTCATCTGGTCGTAGGTCTGTCCTGCATGCTCGGCGTTCACATCGTGATAGGACAAGGCTCCCGGTGTCATGCCACTGAACGTGTAGGTCTCGGTATCGCCGGTCTGCCGAGAGCGGTACAACAGTCCATGCTCGGTGGGTGAGGGGATGATCGGCAGCCAGTACTGCAGGATCGGACCCGTGAGTGGAATGAAGCCAGCGTCCGCATGCCAGAACGTGCCCGCTTCACCCGCCGGTCGGTAGAAGATCACCCACGTCGCGAAGCGCACATCGTCGCGGCCGTAGCCCTCGTAGACGATGCGATGAAGCGACTTTTGCGCCAGTAGATCGACCACGGAGTCGGGAGCCTCGTCAAGACGCCAGGCCAAATGGCGTGCCTCGCGTCGATCGGTCACGGTGGAGCGACCCGCCCCCCAGACCTCATGATGCAGGCGAAGTAGATCCTCGCCTGCCGCTGCGGCAAGGTCCGCGGGAACTGCGTCGGCAACAGCCGAGAATCCGTGCTCACCGAAAAAGGCGACGTGATCGCGCGGCGGCGCCACGATGTGCAGGGTGCGCGGGTCGTAGTGGTTGCTGAGTTCCCGTCCGCTCATGCTCACCTCCCTTCCGCAGTGCTGAGGCTATCGCTGACCGGGCATGACGATGTGGGCCCCGACGTACGCCTTGACCTTGCCGCCCGGTCCGATCTTGATGTGGTCGATACCGCTGAGGAGTCTTATGGTCGGAAGGGATGCGAAGGTGTGGATGCCCTGGACGGCTAGAAGTGACGGCAAACTATGCACCGCCTCCCCCCACATCGGCAGCGGTTGCAGTGCAGGGGCCCATTTGTCCTCCGCCATCGCTCTCTCACGTTCGGTGAATGATCCCTCCCACGCAACCGCTGTTCGTCCCTGCGCGTCAGCGGCGACTGCAACCGCGCAGCCATCTAGGTGGCCGGTCAGATGCATGGCCAACTCGCTCCTGCGGTCCACCGTGGCGGTGACCTGTGAACTCAGTGCATCGACGATGTCCGCGCCTATCTCGTGGGATGTGGGCAGGAGCGCCGCAGCGACGGGAGCTGGTTCCCGGCGGGGAAAGAACCCTATGAGGCGCCCCTCTCCCTGCCAATAGGGCTCGATCAAGGCCGCCAGGTTTGCCTCGGCACGTGAGAGTGCGGGAACCTGCGCGCAGACCTGGTGCATCGAGGCACGCACGTCGGTCCCGGTCGAGCGAATGAAGGCCCCCACTGGGCTCGGCTGCGCGGAGGTGTCGAGTTCCCACCACGTAGTGTCTGTTGCCGGAGCGGATCTGGCCAACAACGCAAGCACGCTGTCACCTGCCTGCACGAATGGGGGCACGGTTCGCGGCGGCAACAGAACCGATAGGTCGCACGCCGGCGGATGCGGCGGTAGGACCACTTCAAGTCCGAGTGCGTGTACGGAAAGTACGTCCAGCGGCGAGAGCGCAGATCGAACACGCTCAGCATCGGCTGCGGGCACGAGCGGACCGAGGATCGAGATGATTGGATCCGCAATCCCGATGAGAGAGTCCGGTACGTGCCGGGGAAAGTCGGGCACGACTATTTGTGCAAGGAGGCTAGGGGTGGCGTTGCTTCGGTGACGATGGTGCCTCGGTGACGCAGGTTGGGGGAGATGCGTCGACACAACTGGCCCCGCATGCCACGCAGTTGTGGCCAGTCACCAAGGTCGATGCGGGCGCTGGCGCCAGCCACGGCAATGCCGAAGGCGAGAAAGTCGACCGGGCAGTCCTCGGCCCGGTGCACCACGGTCATGTTGTGCCAGGTGAGATCGCCAGGGTCGAGATCAGATTGCCGCGCCGGTCGCGGTCCGCTGCCATCGATATCGGCGAGGGCAACCAGACCTGTGCGTGTGGGCACATGGGTCATCGGAATCCAAAAAGCGACGCAGGCGCCATCGACGGGCACCGCGACATCGTCTTGATGCCAGGGTGTCGCAGGTGCGCCGGCCTTGCGCGCGAACGCCTGCCAGGAAAGCACATGAGGCTCGTCGCCGTCGAGCAACTCGCGTGCCAGATCGGTCAGTTCGGTGAGGCGCAGGTCCGCGGCGAGGTCGTCGGGGATCGTCGCCACGGGCCATGGCATGGAGCGCATGATGGACGGTGTGTCATCAGGCAGTGTCGCCTGCAGCGCGTCGTGCAGCGCCCAGACTCTCGCGCCGAGCGCCACGGCTTCATCGACGGAGTAGAAGGCCTTGCGTCCGCTGTATCCATGTTTGCGGAAGTAGTCAAAGGGATCATCGGGAAAGGCATGATCGAGCACTTCCCTTGATGTGGGATCGACACTCGCCGATTGACTCATCCAGCTATCCCTTCTCGCAGCGCCACATCGAGAGCGTGCACGACCGTGGCGGTGGTGAACACGCGTCGTAGGTCTTCCACCACGGCTCCCTCGATACGTCCCCCGGGGATCCAGTCGATCACGGCGTCCGGGTCCGTGTCTTGAGGATGTGGAACTCGGAGCTCTGCGCCCGGTGCCCATGATCCGTCAGGCAGCATCGTGAAGGTGAGATGGCGTAAGGCTTCGCGTGCGGTCGTAGGATCGTGACGTCCCGTGATCGCGGTGACCAGGAGCAAGTTCGCTATTTCGAAGGCCGACAGGTCAGCGGATCCAAGTGCGCGGGCCGCCCACTCACCGGCCCGGGCGAGAGCGGAGTCGGTTCCGCGATGGTCGGCCAGCGCCTCCACGGCGAGGCAGGTTGCGAATGTGTCGGATGCCCACCAGTAGCTGCGCCAACGACCATCCTGTCGCTGAATTCTGAGCAGTACCTCCGGATCGACCAGATCCGGCACACCGGCCGCTGCAGCGGTCACGCATGCATGTCCGGCGGTCCAACCGCGGAAGTCTTGGCTGGGATCGGCGTCGATGAAACGTGCGATGTCCGCTGTCGGGCCGTAGGTGCCGAGCAGGCCATCTGGGTGAACGAAAGCGGCAAGACTGATGAGTGCTTCGATAGCAGCTGGCTCGTCATCGTGTCCGAGGCGCTGTGCGAGCCGGAGTGCCCACGTGGTGGAGTCGGCATCTTGGGGAACGTGGACGTTGTAGCCCCAGCCGTTTCCACCACGATCGGCGCGTCGAGCCACCAGACTTGACCACGCTCGTTGGAGAGCGGGTTCGGTGCCGGGAATCTCGGCGATCCGATCGCCGACGTAACCGGTGACCCATTCGTCCGATAGGCCCGGCGCGAGTTGGAAGTCAGACCACAGGCCATCAGCACCCTGACGCTTGAGGAGGAATCGCAGACCCGCCGCGCGGGCCTCCTGCGGTGTTCGTGCCAGCGCGTCCCAGACAGTGGTCATGAGGCAAACTGTGCATCCACGCGTGCAACGTACTCGCGCCACACTTCCTCGGGAGCGACCGTGGTGCGGTTGAGGAAGTGTGCGTGTTCCTGGGGAAAGTGCTCGGCCATGAGCCGAGCGCAGTACTCGGTGTAGACGTGGTCGATCTCGGTGCGATGGGCAATGGTGAACCGATCGAGAGTGGCGGAAGACTTGTTTCGGTGCACGTCTTCTTCGATGATCGAGTCCACGGGGATCTTCAGGAATTCCGCTAACTCAGGAAGTTTCAGGGTGAGTTCCGGCGTCTTGATCCAGATCGTGCGCTCAGGTGGCAAGAGTGCCTGCATCGAATGCATGTACGACGCCCAACTGCGCATGAGTGCGGGTAGCGCTGCGGTGTCGTCCCTGGGGTCCGCTGGATCGATCGAGAATGTTCCTTCGCTGATCCAGTCACCGTAGGAGCGATACCAATCACGATCTCGGCGCCGATCGAGTGGAGTGCGCCGCCATATGGTGACCAGACCGAGCAGTGAGTTAACCCACGAGCGCACGTCTCTATAGGTGACTACGAACTTCGCTTTCGGATACTTCTCCTGAAGGATGTCGACGTACATGTGGTGGCATGTCACCACGTCCATCTCGCCGCGCAGCGGCACAAACCGTGCGCGAACAAAGCCCCAGAAGGAGTCGTCGTCGATCTGATTGCGCACTCGTGCCACAGCTGCATCGGATAGCCAATCGAGCGAGGCCTCGTGTCCAGTGCGGTAATTCGCCATCATCGCCGACAGTGATGTGGTTCCGGTTTTAGGTAGACCGACGCCGTAGGCGTGGAAACGCAGCCACTGCATGCCGGTCATTACAAGATCATTGCCCAGGGATTGAGATCCGCCTCTTCGTAGCCTGCATCGCGCCAGCCCAGTAGTGGCGGCACGTCATACAGGCGCCCCGGTGCGTAGCGGTTCCAAAAGTGGCGCATGCCGGGTGCGTAGGTGCGCACAACGCTCAGTGGTACGTCGGGTCGACTCGCATCTGCCCACAGCGCCGTCATCCCCGCACGTTCCAAGCGACTGACGACATCGTCGATCGCCTCACCCATAGTCGAGTGCGTCGGTGATGGGGACGGTGCGGAGTATCCGTGTGGGGCGAGCCACGGCTCGCTGTCGATGGTCACTTGACTGAACCAGCGCCGCTCGCCAGCGCCCGCGCTTTGCAGTAGATCGGTGGAGGAACGGGCCAGCGCCGTCTGCATCTGGGCCAGCTCGGTCAAGGCACGCACCACCGCCACGACCGGGTCCACATGCGCGCCGTAGCCCATTACCGGAGCCGGCGTCTGGCTCATCCCGTGGGCCACGGCGGCCGCGGCGGGAATGCCCAGGTCGGAGGTGATGTCGAGGACCCAAACGTCTGTACCGAGTGCGTGCTGAGGAGTCAGTGCGGCTGCGATACGCGGGTCATCCCATGCCGATAGGTCATAGGCCGGGCGATGGCACATCGGATGCCACCACAGAGCTACGGAGTCCCGCTCGACCAATTCGAGCAAACCCTGCAACACGGCTTCCTCGACGGTATTTCCAGCCGCGGCTCCGTTGGAAGTGCCGCGGTAGGCACCGGTGGTCAGTCCGGGCCAGTCGAACCACACCAGCGAAGACGGCAGCCAACGAATATCGCCGGTACGCAGGTCCGTTACAGGACTCCAGTCGTGCTCGGCGTCTGTGTCGAAGGGCACCGGCACGGGCCGATGGCCCGCCTCGTCGGGCACGTGCAACATGCCGAACGCCTCCAGGCCCGCCGCGCGGCGCAGTTGCTCCTCACTGAAAAGCTCGATGTCGTTCGGATGAATCGCACCGTCGAGTTCGGACATACGCGCACGACGGAACGGCTCGCCACCACTAGCGCGTAGTCCTCCGCGTTCGAGTGCCTCCGCGAGTGCACCAGCCCGCGCGCCCGAACGCGTGATCCCTTTACCTCCTGCTCCTGATCGCAAACGCGAGGAGTAGGTGACCGGATCGTCGATCGCCGCCGTATTGAGCCCCGATGCATAGGAGCGCAATTCGCGCACAGGACCGGGAACCACGTACGGAACCAGCCCAACTACGTCGTTAACCAGGTGTGCGTGGTCGTCCCACGTGTCCTCCGGATCCAGCGTGCGATACCCACCACCGCCACCGTCGTCGAACGATTCCGCTGCCAGCGACAAAGGACCATCGAGGTGTCGCATTCGAACGGTGGCGCCGCCGGCATCACACTCGGGGCACCCCGGTACCGGCACTACAGGGTGTCGCTGCATCGTGGCAGTCGCTGCGTCAAAGGAGGTGACGTTGCGCTCCCATTCCTCGGTCGTGAGCATGTTCGCGATGGCTGCTGCGGCGGCGGCGAGCGATGCCGGGTGGACTTCGCGGTGGGGCGGAGGCACATTGAGACCGACTCGCTGTGCTGCCACAACTTCCGCCGAGATCCTGTGCCGCAGGCGGGTATCGAGGCAACGCGGACAGCGGCCTCGTTCGCCGGCAACGAGCACCGGGCTTATCAAGGCACGCTGACCGCGTACGCTCACCGCGATGAAGGGGCTGGTGATCGCCGTGTCCTGCGGCGCGATCGCGAGAACGTGTGGGACTACTCGGACGTGCGGCCCAGGCGCGTCGTTGTGCACGGTGATTCCCGTGGCGCGAAGAGCATCGACGAGCAGCTGAGCGTCTTCGAGACCGTCAGTCGCATCGATCACGCAGACGTTGGGTGCACCCGATGCTGGGGGAGCGATGTCGATGACATGACCTGATGCTCGCCACTTGTCGAGGACCTCACGGGCTCGCTCGGCCGTAAGTCCCCACGCTTCGGCCCGGGCCAGGATGGTGGCCTCATCACCTCCGGCGTGGATCGAGCGAGCAAGGGAGCCGGCGCCACGGCCCGCGAGGCGGACGGGCCCATCTCCTCCGAACATCCACACCTCGGTGTCATCCGGCGAGACCACAACCGTTCGGTCAGACCGCCACGTGGGACCCGACGACATCATGCCAAGGCGGAGGAACGGACATGCTCACAGGACATGAAAGCATGATAGGGGGTTTGTCGAGGCGAGTGAGTCGTTATGCGGCGCCGGATGCCGCCATCCAAATGCTCCCCGTGGCTGCGCGTACGCAGCCGATCTGGGGCGTTCATCTCTGAGCGTGTGGTGGCCGAATTCTCGTTGTGTTCACGTGAAAGTGGTGGTCAGGGTCACGGTCGGTGCGTCATACTCCGATGAGGTTCGCGCTCGTTGCGCGCTGAATTGGAGGATGTTCATGGCTGTTCCTACCCGAGCCGAGGTTGAGTCGATGATCGCTGAGCGGATCGCTGCGGATCCTGGTTTTCGTGACACCCTGTTGGCCGATCCGCGCGCTGTGTTGTCCGAGATGGTGGGATTCGATGTCCCCGAGACGGTGCAGGTCGTGTTGCACGAGGAATCTCTGACCCAGATCCATCTGACCATTCCCTCGAGTGACGCCTTGAGTGATGCTGACCTCGAACTCGTGGCCGGTGGTACGTGCTGGTCGGACATGGCGTGCACGTGCACGTGCCCGGCGCCCTGAAAGCCGCGGTGGAGTTGGCGATCGGAGACGCTGCAGGCACTGTTGCACTAGTGGTCGCCGCCCCGGGTTCATCGTAGTGTTTCTGCGTCTTGAGCGTTCGGTGCGGCTGACCTGAAACTAGCGCCAGTTGTACGTGCTGGTCGGAAGGTAGTGTGCCGGAAGGGGTCAGCCCATTGCGCACCGCTGTGGGAAGGAGGTGTAACACGTGTTGGCGAACCGAGCGGGTAGCACAGTTGAGGCCGGTCAGCGTTGGCTCGTGATGTCGGAGCGCGTGCGTCCTTTCACATGGCAGGGACGCCAGTATGCGCACACGTCCGCCGTGCCACTTTCTTATTTGGGGGTGTCGGCTCCCGCATGGGAACTCCTGCAGAACTTCGCGACGCCGGCGCGGCTAGGCGATTTCGTGGAGGCGCCGACTCGCGCGGACATCGCCTTCATGGAGGAGTTGGTGACCGCGGGCATCCTGCTCGACGTGGAGCGGCCGGATCCCGTGCACTCCTTCAGGCCTCGCTCCGATGCCGTGAAGACCCTCGTCCTCTACCCGACGAGTTCCTGCAACCTGCGCTGCGTCTACTGCTACGCCACCTCCGGACCCGGCTCAGGTCCACGCCTCAGCCCCGAACATGCACTCATGGCGGTCGACGACTTCTTCGCGAAGATCACGCCCCAGGTGGAGGCGGTGGCCCTCTCTTTTCACGGAGGAGGTGAACCCACTACCAACTTCTCCGTCATGGAGAAATCCTGGCGGCACTTCCGCGCGCTAGCCGACCGACGTGGTCTGCGCGCCTCCGTCTCGACGATCACTAACGGCACCTTCGGCCCTGCGGTTTTGCGCGTTCTCTCACAACCGGAGTGGTCCATCGTCGTGTCCTACGACGGACCACGCCAGGCCGACCAGCGTCCTACAGCAGCCGGAGAGGACAGCAGATCGCGGGTGACCGCAAACCTGCGAGCGCTGCGCGACGCAGGTAAACGCCTTACCACTCGCGCCACTTTGACTCGCGACGGTCTGCCCCACCTAGGCGCGTTGGTCGAGGACGCGGCCGACGTCGGGATTGCAACGATGCAGGTCGAGCCGGCGAGTCTGGTTGGACGCGGTGCCAATTTGAATGACGGCCCTCCGGAGCCGCTGGATTTCGCTGAGGCTTTCCTCGACGCGTTCCGACTCGGTTTGGAGCTCGGCGTTCAGGTCACAACCGCGGCACTGTCGCATGCGCGCGTTGGGGATGGCCGCCACTGCGGTGCGATATCGGGGCTCACCGCACTTACTCCCGACGGCTTCGTGTCGGCATGCGTCGAGGCGACCGATGGCAAGGATCCCGAAGACCCCTTCATCATCGGCACTCTGGACACCATCACATCCCGGCTAGAGGTCTGGCCACTGCGCGAGGAGAAACTACAGTCGCGCATCGGGTACGACATGCCCCACTGCTCCACCTGCTACATGGTGGACACCTGTGCGGGGGGTTGCGCGTCACGTGCTCGTGCCAGGCATGGCAGCGCATTCGTTCGCGACGAGGCGAATTGTGCTATCTCACGTCGGGTGAATCCGGAGGTGATGGCAGACCTTGTCGATGGTCGACTCATGCCGGATATCGGCTGGCAGCCGCGTAGCGCTGAACTGCAGGAAGGCGAGTCCTCGATTGCCGGTGCGACTGGACGTGTCGTGGAACTCCTCCCGAGTTACGCGCGGCGGGTGTGGAACGCAGACCCTCGCCGACGTCCCATCTTTCCGGTTCCTCTGTGGCCCCAGTTCTTCCATCTGCCTCAGTAGCGATCGCTGATGTCCCGCCGTCTTTCCTGGGTTAACTCCTGGGCCGAGGCGTCGCGATTGTTCTCGGAGCACGACGCTTCTGCCTACGGCGCGATCGCGCATGACTTCGCTTCGGATCCTGTGCCGGGCGTGCCCGAGCGGCCCCTCATTGTGCTTGCAGCGCTGCGCCGAGCCGCGCTCCAGGGCCGCGCCACGGACCCCCACGCCGGAGATGTCGAGGCTGCACGGGACGACCTGCATCGACTGACCAATGAGATCGCCGATGCTGCCGAAGTCGGCCTCGTCCAATACACCGATCCTGTGCGGCTCGGCGACATCCTGCCTGGTCTGTGGTGTGCGGCCCTGTGGTACCCGGACCGACCGGTACGCCTCGTCGAACTCGGTGCGAGTGCGGGCATGCTGCTGCTTGCGGAGTCGATCAGCGTTCGGTTCGCCAACGGTGCGTGGGCGCCGCCCGGGGCACTCGGTGTCATCGACTATCCAATGAAGATTCCTTCCGAATTCCTAAGGACGCCCCTTGCCATCGAGTCGTCCATCGGAATCGACTTGCGCCCCCTGGACATGCGCGATCCCGAGCACGTCGAACTGCTTCATTCATACGCGTGGCCCGGACCTCCGGCCCGCAAGGAGCGATTGGACCTGGGGATCCGCGTCGCTCGCGAGCGACCACCGCCTCTCCTTCATGGCGACGTATTGGAAGTAGCTCCCGACATCATCCGTGAGCGCCTCGATCGCGAAGTGGTGACGGTTGTTATCGACAGCGCGTTCTCGCACTACTTACCCACCAGCTCCCGGGTGAAGCTAGGCAGGACCATGGATGCGCTCTGCGGCGCGGGGCCCTTGGTGATGATTTCTCGTGGCTTGGCGGTCTCCGGTGACCCCGGGCGCTCAGCAGTCCGGGCAATCGACCTCACCGGCCGTCGGCGAAAGGTCTACGCGGAGATGAACTTCATCAGTGAATCCCCCGAATGGCTCACATCCTCCTCGAACTTTCCCGCCAAAGCGGAGAAGGTCCAGTAAAAACTGGCGAGACAAGGTACGTTGACCTCAGACCCAGTTCGGACGTATGGAGGTTCCCGTGGCTGTTCCTACTCGCGCTGAGGTGGAGGCGATCATTGCTGAGCGGATCGCCGCTGATCCGGCTTTCCGAGAAACCTTGTTGGCTGATCCGAGAGCTGCACTGTGTGAGGTGATCGGCTTTGACATTCCTGAGTCGGTGCAGGTGGTGCTGCACGAGGAGTCGCTCACCCAGATCCACCTGACGATTCCATCGTCTGAGACGCTTGACGACGCTGACCTGGAGTTGGTTGCCGGCGGGGCGTGCTGGTCGGATATTCCTACCCCGCCCCCCACGGGACCATGACCGGGAGGTTTCGTTGTTGGCGATAACGCCGTACGCTCGTACCGTATTTGGTGAGATGCCTGGAGGTTCCTTTGGCTGTTCCTAGTCGCCCTGAGGTGGAGGCGATCATTGCTGAGCGGATCGCCGCTGATCCGGCTTTCCGAGAAACCTTGTTGGCTGATCCGCGGGCTGTGCTGTGTGAGGTGATCGGCTTTGACATTCCTGAGTCGGTGCAGGTGGTGCTGCACGAGGAGTCGCTCACCCAGATCCACCTGACGATTCCAGCGACTGATGTGCTAGGCGATGCTGACCTGGAACTGGTGGCTGGTGGGGTGTGTTGGTCAGACGACAGCGGGACTGGTGCATGAGTACGTGACATGAGGTCTGTGGTGCCGTGTGGTGCCTTGGGGTGACGATCAAGCAGATCGCCCACGATTTCGGTGTCTCGGGGATGTGCTTGCACAATCGGTAGCGCAAAGCCGAAATTGAAGCCGGATTACGGCCGGGGATCACCGCCGTGGAGTCAGCAAAACAGCGCGATCTGCGCAAGCGCAACCGGGTCCTGGAGCAGGAGAACTAGGTGCTGCGCGTTGCGACTGTCTACCTATCGCATGCGGACCTGCCGCGATAAGGTTCTACCCGCTCGCCTGCGATCTGGCCGCAGACCCGGTACCCCTCACTGTCACGCGCCGTGTCTTGACGCTCGCCCGCCCGATCATCGAAGGCGAACCGACTGAGGCGTATCGGGCGAAGGCCCTGTTCCACGCACACCACGATGACCCGGAGATTGCATACCGGTACTTGGCCGATGGTGCTGCCGACGCAGCTGGATATAGCGCCGCCACGAAATCCTCCTTCGCCCAATTGCGAAGCAACGTCCTCGACCGCCTCATCTGAGCCGACCGTGAGGAACGAGGCATCGCCATCGACGCGTGAATCGGTGCTCCCTACCACCGACGCCGTAGGCAAGGTGCATTCGGACGAAGGACCCCGATACAGGTCAACACCAAACCAGCCACTCAGGTTGCCCAACTGAATATCTCAGCTAAGCGCGCAGTAGTCCCAGTGGCTGCTGCATTGGACGATGCCCTAGGGGATGCGGTGCCGGCGCGCACGCGGTGGCCTTCGTCTGATGTTCACCTAAGGATTCCGCGTCAGGGGCTTTGCCGATAATGCGATGTGATGTCCAACAGCGCGGTAAGTTGATGGTACGTCGTGTCGCATTTCGTGGGGGTAATCATGGCTGTTCCTACTCGCGCTGAGGTGGAGGCGATCATTGCTGAGCGGATCGCTGCTGACCCGGCTTTCCGTGAGACGCTGCTGGCTGATCCGCGGGCTGTGCTGTGTGAGGTGATCGGCTTTGACATTCCTGAGTCGGTGCAGGTGGTGTTGCACGAGGAGTCGCTCACCCAGATCCACCTGACGATTCCAGCGACTGAAACGTTGACTGACGCTGATTTGGAGCTTGTTGCCGGTGGGATGGACTAGGCCGGTAGCACTTCGAGGGACGGCATCTCCACCTGCGGCTGAGGAATTTTCCGGCAGGTTGGCTGAGCGTGTGCCAGGATTCGATTTGTGGGAGGCCCTGGTAGCAACGATTCGGCCTCCAGTGCCGTGGTTCGCTCCTGTTCGACCCCAGGACTCGAAGGTTTGACATGGCTGTCGTGACCGACACGCCGCCGCCGATGGTGGCGGACGACCAAGGGTTCCGATCGCAGCGTCGGCTTCGCGTGTCGCTACGCATCAAGTTGCTAGCGGCCTTTGCGGGTGCGTTCACCGTAGTCTTCGCCTTCATCGCCATATGGGTGTTCCAGTTCACGAGCGACACCACCAAGAATCGACTGGTATCCGAGCTCGCTCAGGCTGCGACGGGCGGAGCGGCGACCATCGATGCCGATGAGTTCGTGGAGCTGGTCACAACTGTTCCTGCAGTACCCGGCCCTAGCCTGGCAGACGGTACTGGGACCGGGTATCCGGATAGCCCGCTCTATGAATCCATTGCCCGCGATCTGCTGGACCTGAGGCTCATCGTGGTCGATGCGGGTGTCTATAGCTACTTCCGGGATCCAGACGATGGTCGGTTGTACTTCGCCGCCTCGGCCGGCTACCTGCTCGATCCCCAGCGAGGGGTCACCTACAAGGTTCCGGTAGACGACATCGTCGGTCCAATCACCTACGGCTTCATGGAGCAGGGCTTGGTTGAGACGACCAATGAACCGGAGTATTCCGATGAGTACGGGAGTTTCATTTCCGCCTATTCACCTATTTTGGATGAGGCGGGCAATGCTGTCGGGGCCGTGGGACTGGACTACCCACTGAACTACGTAGCCGAGGTCGAACAGCGGGCTCGTGATCGAATCATCCCGATCATGTTGGGAACCTACGTTGTTCTTCTCCTTCTTGTGCTGGTGCTGTCCACCACGATCACCCGACCAGTCAAGCGGCTGACATCCGCCACGACCCGCATTGCCGAAGGTGATTACCAGGTGGACGTCAATGCAGTTGCGGCCACGAAGTTTCCTGATGAGTTGTCCACGTTGGCGAATTCCTTCGCGATCATGGTCGAGAAGGTCGCGGCTCGCGAGCAGTCCTTGACCCAAGAGGTGCAACGCCTGAAGGTGGAAATCGATCAGGGGCGTCGAGAAGAGGCCGTGCGCGAGATCACCGAGAGCGACTCTTTCGCCGATATCGCCAGCCGTGCAGCTGCTATGCGCAAGCGGATGCGGGAGCGCGACGAGGAGTGAGCGACTCGTTTGCCCTCGAATGCGTCCCGGGCGTCAGCATCGTGGATGTCCAGCCGGGGGTGAGTAAGGAACGACTGGAACAGCTGCAGGAAATGCTCCTGCACTGGTTTCCCGATCATGCCCACGTTGCCGATGAACTCGCCGATGCATGGGAACACGGATCGTTCGATCCGGACATCACTGTGCACCAGTGGCTGCTCCTTCATGACTCGAGTCCCCGGGGCCTATTCATCTTCCACGTGAATCTGCGCAGGGGGATCGTGGTTCGCCACTTCCTGGCGATGGACGAATCAGTGCGTGGCGGACTTGAGCCGGATTGGGTCCGACACCTGGTGGCCGCGTGTGAAGCACAGGCGCTGCGTGATGCGTGTGCGCGTGAAGTCGAGATCCTTGCCCTGATGAGCGAGATTGCGCCCGACCAGCCGCGTCTGCTCGCGCATTGGGCAAAACTAGGGCACCGGGCCTTCCCGGAAATCGAGTATCGAGAACCCTTCCATGGCAAGCATTGGGCCGATCACGGACAACTCCGGTTCTTTCCCATGACTGCCAATGTCTACGTGACGTCGGCCGGTGCCAGACTGCCGCTGAGTGAGGTTGTGGAAGCAGCGGTCAGCGCATTCCTGCTCGATCACTATCGGCTGCCGCCCGACGATCCGATCGTCGCCGGCATTCTTACTCGAGCGCGGGAGTTATCGACGGAAGCGGACCAGTCGAACTAGGAGAAGTCGATCGTCCGGTTCTGCTTGCGCCGGCGTAGGCGCCAGTTCAGGAGGCTGTCATCCCAGCCGCGCAAGACGTGGATCGACAGGGGGATGGCGCATGCAGTGACCCCTGCGACGATCAATCCGGTGATCCACGATTGCCCGGTGATGAAGGCTATGGCCGCTAGTGGCGTGGACAGCAGCAGTCCGGTGGCAATTGGCAGCAGGTCGACCAGGAACGACACCCTGGCGCGTCGCTCGTCGGGAACAAGTGAGAGAGCTGCCCGTCGGGCATTCTCATCGACGCTCCATCGAGGAATCCGCCATACCGTGATGGCGATCGCGAACACGACAAGGGATTCCAGGACCGCACCTAAGGCGAGCAGTAGGCCGGCAACCACCGTTGCGATGGGTAGGACCAGCAAAGTCCCTGGGATACCCAACTTTTCTAGGATTTTCTCCGCCGATGTCGCCTGGATCAACCACGCGATGAGGAAACTGATCAGGCTGACCGTTGCGAAGAAGACCTGGATGCGACCGGCGTCGAGGTCGAGGAGTTCACCTGAGCCCACCATGTAGGCGATGAAGGCCGTCATGCCGCCGGCGAAGGTCACCACAGAGGCGATCAGGAACGTGCGCCAGATAGGCACGCCCGTGATGAAGTCCCACGCGCTGGCCAGCGAAGCCCGAAGGGTCTCATCCTTCGCCAGGCCGCGCGCGGCCCCCGAGGCTTTCATGGCGCTCGGCAGGAGAAGTGCGATGAAGATGCACACGATCGGGTCGATGATCAGCAGGGTGGTCAGGGGAATGTCGATCGCATCGAGCAGGAACGGCGCCCCCGCAGCAATGGCGAGTCCGGCAACCTGACCGAGGTACGTCCACGTGACCAACCACCCGAAGACCTTGCGGCCCTCGGCGACATTGAATTCATCGCCGGCCAGGCTCCACACCAGTAGGGGGACCAGGAAGTTCAACTGGTCGGCCAGCAGCCACACGATGCCGATCGCGATCACCGGAGCGAAGGAACCGGTGATGAGCAATAGGGCCACGGCGAAGATGAGGGCGTAGCCGAGGGTGATGATGCGCAGCATCCGCAAACGCGCGCCGGCGTCGACGAAACGGAACATCAACAGTGCCCCGAGGATCAGACCCAGCCCACCGAGGGGATACATGACGAGAAGAGCCGTGGGCCCGGCAAGGGCGAGCATCTGGCTCGCCGCCACCATCTCGGTCAGGAAGCCCGCGAGTGACACTGCGGTCAGGGCCAGTGCCATGGGAAGGGCCCGTCGCTTCAGACTCGCAACGGCGGGCATATCGCTGCGTAGTTCACCGCGTTCCCGGGGCGCGTTGGGCTTCGGCTCGTCTGCACTATCCGAGGTTTCGGGAGTCTCCTTGTTGGCGTCGCGCTTGCGCGCTGTGAGGAAGTCCCAGTCACCTTCCTCGGAGGACATCGATCAGCCTCGGAGCCGCTCGGCGACACCCCGGATCTGCTGTGACCAGGGATGATCGGGATTGGTCAAGGAGAACAGGCCACCGGATGCGTTCTGCACCACCTCTTCTGCGAGGGGGAGGATCGCTGCCGTCTCGGCCGCGTATGCCGCGGTCATCTGCTCTCGGAGATCGTCGGTATCGACCCCGCGGGGCACCTTGTTGACCATGAGGTAGAGCGCAGGCACCTCGAGCTTGCGGGCGACGTCCACAGTGACCGCGGTGCCCTGGAAGTCCTGCCTATCCGGCCGCAAGATGAGTAGCAGGACATCGCTGATGGTGATCGACAGCAGAGTCTCCTCGTTGAGCCCGGGGTGCGTGTCGATCAGCAGAAAGTCGAGTTGCAGGGCCTTGGCGAGGTCCCGGAAGCCATCGTTCAACGTGCCGACGTCGTAGCCCTCGCGCAGCACCCGCGCGATATCCCCGGCCTTCATGCTCGAGGGAATGAGGTAGAGGGCGCCGCCTTCCTCCACGTTCATCGAGTCGCGAACCCGGTCGGTGACATCGTGGGCCGCCTGCTCGATCGGCAATTTGCCCCACAGGTAGTCGTTGAGCGTGTTGTCGAGGTGTTCGTCGTATCCGAACAACACGTGGATGCCTGGACTTTGGATATCGGTGTCAACGACCGCCACCCGAGCGCCCATGGCTGCGAGGTTCGCGGCGAGATTGGAGGTGCTGTTGCTTTTGCCGGTGCCACCCCGGAACGAGTGGACCGATACGACCGTTGTCATCACGTCTCCTGAGTCGACTCAGATTCCACGCTCACTATAGGGGCCGCTGGGCGTCGTAGTGACCAAACCACGAACTAGGAGTTCGAAGGGAAGTCGGTTCGCTCGGGGGCCGAATACGACCCCTGGTTTTGGCAAGGGCAGGCAGACAAGGGGGGCTGGATGCGCGATGCTGAGCGGGTGTGGGACCCGCGACGCTGGCCACTTGGCGTGAAATTCGGCTTCGCACTCGTGCTTGTGGCACTCCTGCCGCTGGGGCTCTTGGCGAATATCACCCTGAATTCGAGTAGGGCGGCCGTCGAGGAGGCCCAGCTCCGTACCGCGGAGGGAGCCGCGGTCGTGTCATCGGCCTCTGTGCGCCAATACCTGCGCGGGGTCGCGGCGCGCGCTGATCAACTGGCAACTCGCTCGGATGTGGTGCGCTTCACCGTGAACCCGGGGGCCGGGGCGGAGCCGGATTTGGCCGGGGAATTCACCGCAGACGACGTGTTGGCCGTGGTGATCTATTCCCCCGCAGGTGAACCGTTGCTGGTAGCTACGGATGTCGATGCTGGGCTGGACCAGCGAAACGTTGCCGACCAACCGTGGTTCGTCGACGCCCTCGCGGGGCGCCAAACCATCGGTGGACTGGAGATCGACGAGCAAACTGCGCTGCTCACCGCCATAGTCGCCGCGCCCATCCGATTCCCGGGCAGTGGCAGCGTCGGTGTCGCTGCCATCCAAGTTCGAGGCTCAGCTGTCCTGTACGCCCAAAACCAGGCGCCGCTCGTGGCCGGGGGTCAGGCATTGCTCGTGTCCAGCAATGGGGTCGTGCAATCGGCGCGGGATTCCCGAGTCATCGGCAAGCCCCTCGGTGAGTTAGGGGCCGATGCCCTCACGGCGACGTTGACCGATGAAGCCGAAGGCTCGATCAGTGGTATCTCGTGGCTGGGCCGTGGCGCTCAGGTGGCTGCGTGGAGCGGTGTGAACGATGACCTCGTCAGCATCATCTTGCAGCCGCAGGACGCATTCTTGAGTCCGATCGAGCAACTGGTGCGCACGACGTGGATCTTGTTCGCGGTGATGGCCGTGATCGCGTTCAGTCTGGCCGTGCTCATTGCTCGCCGGCTCTCGCGCCCGATCAGTGTGCTCACCGGCTCGGCGGTTCAAATCGAGGCCGGCGAATCTCTCGACCCAGAGCCCCTTGCCCGGATCGGCAATGCTCGCGATGACGTAGGTCGGTTAGCCAGGGTCTTTTCCCGGATGGCCGAGCAGGTAGCCCAGCGCGAACGAGTACTCCGAGAGGAAGTGCGTGCGTTGCGCGTGGAGATCAACCAAGATCGCCGTCAGCAGGAGGTCACACAGATCACCGACTCTGACTTCTTCCGAGACTTGCTGATGCGGGCTGATGAGTTGCGCCGACGGATGCGTGAACGTGGTGATGAGTCATGAACCGCCGAGAGTGGAGCGCAGCGCTCGCCATCCTCGGCTTGATCGGTTCGCTCCTCGTCGGCTGCAGTGAGGAGGTGAGCCGCGAGGAGTGTCCGCCGCTAGCCCTGGCTTTCGTGGGAGCGCTCAGTGGGCCGAGCACCCTCAATGGCGAGGTGAAGCGAGATGGTGCGGTGCTCGCGGTAGCCGAACACAACAACCAGCCCGACGAATGCGAGGTCGGACTCATTTCCTTCGATTCCCAAGGTGACCCGGTCCAGGTCACCCGCATGGCTAATCAGATCGTGGCGGACCCGCACATCATCGGAGTCGTCGGCCCGATCTTCTCCGGTGAGACCCGCGAGGCGCTGCCCATCTTCGAGGAAGCAGGGCTGCCGATCGTCTCGCCCTCTGCTACCAATGACCAACTCAGCACGCAGGGTTGGTCCATGTTCCACCGAGTCGTGGTCTCGGATGCGCTGCAGTCAAGAGCAGCCAGCGCTTGGATCGCCGAAGATGTCGAGGCCAAACGCGTTGCCGTGGTCGGAGACTTCAGTTTGTACGGCGAAGGCCTGGCGGATCTGGTCGCAACAGACCTCGTAGAGCGCGGGATCGACATCCCGGTTCGCGAATCCATCGACATCGAGGTGGAGGACTACCGCGATCAAGTCAGTGCGATAGCCCAAGCCGAGGTCGATGCCATCTTCTACGGTGGCCGCGGTGATGCCGGCAGCCGGCTCTACCAACAGGTGCGCGATATCGGAGTGGGAGCCTGGTTCGTCGGGGGCGATGGTCTGCTCTTGGATGTTTTCGAGCGGACCGCGGCGGGTGACCCGGCGGTCACCGTGACCTGTCCATGCGTGAGCCGCAGCCGGTCTCCGGAACTAGACTCCTTCGCCGATCGATACCGAAGCGCCTTCGGACTGGATGCTTCCAACTATGCAGCGGAGGGCTACGACGCTGCGGGCGTCCTCCTTGCCGGAATCACCAACGGGGTGCGGAGTCGAGACGACATGGCAGGGTGGCTGGCGGCGACCAAATACGAGGGCCTGACCAAGACGATTGCCTTCACCGAGACAGGGGAGATCGTCGGCGGGTTGGTCTACCTGTTCGACGTGGCCACTGGACTCTTTCGACCGATCGCCACCTACCGGGACGGCGTTATCGAGATCAACTCCGGTTGAGCGGCAGGGCACTCGAAGCGACTTGCGCAGAAGCGTGTCAGGTCCTGTGGGGGTGCCAACCGGGCGAGTCGGACGCAAGCGCGCGCTGATCCTTGCCACGATAGGGCGATGGAACCAAGTGGCGAGTGGTCCGAGGCACTCGCCGGCTTTCGTGCCCACTTGCGAGACGAGCGAGGACGAAGCACGAACACCGAGCGGGCCTATCTTGCCGACGTACTA
>PR_CR_10_Liq_1_inCRDRAFT_1000274_pt1 | contig 32731 bp, 26 predicted proteins | sample PRCRCaboRojoPR_3_FD_10241 | JGI IMG/M metagenome (IMG submission 10241)
AGCAACAGGGGAAAACAAGCCACAAGCAGCACACAGTAAAGCAGAGTCATTAGTGCTCGAGAACTCTGCAAAGCTGTAAACAACTCAGTCACAGAGTCCTCTGCGCAGAGTGCTACTAAGCTCAAACAGCCCAGCAGGGTCAAGAACTTCCACATTACTTATTAGTTTTTTCGATTTCTTGCATGTGTTCCTGGATGGTGTCAGCTAACTCTTCAAAGTTCAAGTTCGCACCCAGTACGTTCACAAACTTTCCATTTTTGTCGAACAAGTACATGTAAGTAGTGTGATCTAGCATGTACTCTTCACCCTCGTAAACCTTTCTGCTGTAAAGTTTAAAGTTCTTCAGAAACACTGGAAGGTCCTCCTGAGGCACCAACAAACCCCTTATGCCTTCGTGGAAGACCCCAGCGTACTTGCCTACTTTTTCAGGAGTGTCTTTTTCGGGATCTAAAGACACAAACAGGAACTCTACGTTGTTTATGCCTCTTTGTTTCAAGATGTCTATAGCAGAAGCCAACTTAGTCAGTGAGGCCGGGCACACGTCAGGGCACCTTGTGAAACCAAAGTAGTAAACTACGTACTTGTCTCTAAAGTCAGTGTCGGACACAAGGTTGCCTTGGGAGTCAAGCATTGTCCAGGGGCCTCCTATTTTAGCTTCGCCTATAACTTTGACAGTAGGTTTTTTTTGTTCTGTGCTTTTAGGAGTTTTGATGATGTAGTTGAGGTAAAACATCATGAACACTAACAAACCGGCTGCTCCGTAAAACAGTCCAGGCATGGTTTTGTGTTCTTCTTCTTGTTTTTTGGAAGCTTCCATTTCGTCCAGAATCTTTTGTTCTTCTTCAGTTCTTTTGTTCGAGAAGCTCCTGGTCAAGGGTTTGAGGTGAGTTGTTGTTCGAGAAAATAGAATTTTTGGGAGTGTGAAGCACCTTCTAATCATATTTATTAATTTGATTAAATTTCGAACTTCTTGAGCAGCCGTTCTTGTTCTTGGTTATTATATCTAATTCTAGAACTAGAAGGGTTTTCATCATAAAGAAGTCTATGACTGCTATGATCAAAACTGCTTCTAGTTCTAGAATTAGATATAATAAGTCCCAAGAAAGTTAAGTAGTGCTCTTCTTTAACTAAGGCTTGGATTCCTTGGATTAGTTTACAAGTTCTTTTTTCACGGTTGAGTTCTCTGAAGAGTTTATACAAGAGTTTCCATCTAGTGTTGTCCTTAAAAACTCTTCTGTTTTCCTTAAAGACTTTATAAAGTTTCCTGAAAAAGTAACTTTTTCTCTGAGTAAGCTTTATTATTTTTCTATCCAAATCATATTTGGAAACCGCCTTACTCAGGTCATTTACATACAACAGAGCATAAAACTCTGCTTTTGGCATTCTTTCCACCATTTATATAAGCCTCAGGACCTTTTGAAATTAATCAATGAAATTAAGCATTGAAACAAAGTCTCTTTTGGCTGAACTGTTTTTAGTGATTTCGCACTCAGAAAGCCAACTCAATGTAGCCAGAGAAATCCTTAGTTCCCAGGTGTATTTTGACCCTTTGAAGCTTTTCAACTTATTAACTTCTACTTCTTTCATAACAACTACTCAAATAACTGAATTTTTGAACAACAACTCAGTTCCGCACTCTCCACACGAAGTCTTCACTCTAGTTTCTAACTGGGGAAGAGAAGGCCGCCTAGACTTCAACGACTTCTTAAGACTCCTAGCTCCTTCTAGGCTGCCCTGTCAAGTAAAGTGTGACCTAGAACTGGGACTAGCAAGGGTCTTCCAAAAGGAACTTGACCTTGTAAGACGAGTGGAGTCACTCAGAACTCAAATCAGCAACATGCCTGGCTTCAACATGCCTGGACTGTTTGCCTCAGTGGGTAAAGAATTCATCCTAGAAGAAGATATCCGAGTTTTTGTAAAAGAAGTAACTGGTCGCTGGGACGATGTAGCCCCTGCAATGCAAAGAATGGACAAAGACCGTGACGGAAAAGTTAGTTACTCAGAGTTTGTCCAAATGATGATGCCCACTCAGCCCTACTACCAACTCGGAAACCAAAGCACCGAAAAGTTAAGCGATAAGTACAGAGAAAGCCTAAAACCATCCCCTTACGTAATCCACAGGTCTTTAAGCAGGTCACCAAGCAAGTCTAGAAAAGAAATCCAAAGTTCCACTAAACAACTTGTAAACGCCTTTAGAGAGCAAATAGCCTTTGACAAAGAACTAGAAACCATCAGACAAGAGCTAGCTTTAAGGTCAGACTTCACTATTCCAGACTTGTATAAGTTTTTCAGTGCAGGGAAAAAGCTAGTTTCACAGTTGAAACTAGAAAAAGGTTTCCGCAGACTCAAAGTCTTTTCTACTCCTTACGAGTTAGACTTGCTATTTAAGCACTACGACAGAGACCAAGACAAACAACTAAGCAAGTCAGACTTCCAAGACATACTGAATCCCAGAATGCCTAAGTACTCCCAAGTCCTCAACACTAAAAGACCTTCTCAAAGGTTTTCTGAGGAAACCAAGTCCACACTCCACAAGTTGTTCAGAACTCTGCTTGACATGGAACTAACTGCTGAGAACCTCCGAAAGAAACTCCACTTCTCTATAACCAACCTTCCTGAGGTTTTTGAAAGGATTGACCAAGGAGGCAAAGGGTACATTACTGTAGAGGACTTAAGAAACATCCTGCAGGAAAACGGGATACTGCCTACTGAAAGAGACCTGCTGGCACTTGCTGCCAGGTACGACAGGTCCCAAAGCGGGCATATTTCTTACAAGGAATTTTCACAAGAGCTTAGGCCTTATAACATTCTTTAATTATAAATGAAAAAACTAGACAACAAACTCTGTTTACTTAAATCAGTCCGCAGTTACCGTAGTTACAAAAAGCAAGGCGTCAATGCCCTGCGTCAGAACTTTCTGAACAGAATTGCCTTAAACTTGTCCATAGTCATACAAGTGCCAGACCACACATTATACAAGCTACTCAACAAGTACGCTACCATTCTAGAACTGCGTGAAGTGGAAATATCTCTTTGGGGACTCTTGCTTGAGCAGTGCTCAGTGAGTCAGACACTCTGTATACGGAAATTGCTTTTGTACACTGGGTACGCAGCAAAGCGGTTCTTCAACTCCTACAGTAAAGAACTCGACGCAAAGCTGAACTACTTCATTAAGAACTTTAGCTTCAAGTTCAACAACTGGTTGCTGCTAGTTAACTTAAGTGAAGAAATGTGCATGGGCGGAGTTAGCGAAAAGTTCCAGGAGCTCTCAGAACCAAAAGTGAAGCCCAAGCCTAGACTGGGGCACTACGAAGACCTTGTCACGCAAATGATGCCTGAAAACGAAAAAAGGTTTTTTGAAATGGGGGAAGAAAGCGACGCTACCACAGTTACTGACCTAGACAACGAACTTGAAGTCTTCGAAAACACTACTATGGGAGGGGAGAAGTTGTCTCCAATTTACTATCAGTCTGGTCTTTATACATAAGTGTAAATAACGATTAAAAATGGGTTGCTGTGAAACACGGGAAAAAATATACCCTAATGAATACCACTTTTCACAAGAACTGACCAAGCCTGTTTTTACGACTTCCATGGTTGCCAACAAGCACATAGAAGTTGACTTTGAAGACTTAATTGAAGAAGACTCTCAAAACAAAGGAGTTGACCTCCGAGCAGACGACATAGAAATTTACCTGAGCCAACTCATAAGTTCTTTTAACTGGACTACTCACGCAGAAAAACCAGACTGTGTAATCAAAACCAAACTAGGCTCAGCTTTTAATGAGAACCTTCCAGTTACACTGGGACTTCTAGACTTTGGATTTGTAGTTCCCAGCAAAGAAGTAATCAACCTGCTTTACGAGTCAGACCTGAGAATGTCCTGGGACCAAAACTTAGAGTCCGTCAAACTCATCCAGAACTCCCCAAACGTGTTTTTTCTGAGACTTCTCAAAAAGTTCCCCTTTAAGTCGCGAGAGTTCATTCTAAAAGTTGTTGTTAAAACCCAAAGCAACCAAACATCAGTTATATACTACTCAGTGCCCAACAAAGACTTTCCTGTTTGTGAAGAACGCGAAAGAGGAGAATGCTTGTTTGGGATGGCCAAGATCCTAGAAAGGAACTCTTCCACACTGTTCATGCAAATTGAACAAGTAGACAACAAACAAAACCCCAAACCGAGTATTTGCAACTTAGCTGCAACTGAACTTACACAGTGGCTTTCAGTCTTTAAAAGGGCTGTGCACGACTACCACTCAGTTAACACTATGCAATAATAATAATATGGGAAACATACTTGTGTCACAGGCCACTTTGGAAAAACTCAAAAGAGAAGACGAAAAAGCCCAGAACTTACTCAGCATTACTCCGATTAACGACAAAGAAAGAGAACTCATTAAACAAGCAAACACTGAACGCAAGTTTAAGGTGTACGGGTCTGTGGTGTTGGCAATATCCTTTGCTGCAAGTATCAAAAGGTACTTTCCCAACACCCTTATCACAGAAAGCCCTAGGTTGTACGGACTAACTACAATCTCTATTGTTTTGCCCTTGTACTCTATTATGAAAATAGTGACCAACCGGGAAATCGTTAGGAAGCTGGAAGTTATTCGTGAAAACCATGCTTTGATGGGCAGACTACCCCCTAAGTAAGTAGTTGAGTTTTTAGTAATAGAATATCTCACTTACTAAGTTACAGCCTTTACAATTATAATCTATAAATGGCTGATCTTCACTCTTGCATAGGAAGCCTTTCTTCAGAATCAAAAGGAACTTTTCCCCCAGAATTGGCTCCTCTTGCTGAAAGGCCTTACGACCTTACTTTGGAAGAGTTAGACTCCCTTAAGCCTAACTTTAGCAGAAACACTCCCCAGAAAGCCTTTGAACTATACTCTGCAGTGTTCATAAATTCTTTAACTTTTTGTGAAGAAGTTAAGTTGACTGAGGCCCAACAAGCTATTGGGGAGTTAAAGCGTTTATCAACTAAAGTTTCAGTTTCAGAAATCACTAAAGAAATCATTTCTTCAATCATGAACTCAGTGTGCAATTGCCAAAGCATCACTGAACTCATCCAGTGGCTGAACCTGATTGAGATCTATGAAAAGGAGTTTGAAATATCAGACACCAAAACTGAAAAAGGCTTTATAGTAACTAAACTGAAAAGTGTTTTGATGTCAGAACTCAGAGGAAAAATGCAGACTGAAGAAATTGAAGAAATAACGAAACAGTTAGTCGAAATCGAAAGTTGTTGTGATTTAAAAGAGACCAAAAACATCTTAGTGAACTTAGCCATTGACTTCGTAGAGGACGATTCCAAAAGTTTAGACAAAAGAAAAGAAGTAGTGGGACAAATAAAAGCACTTCAAGGACTCCAACAAGAATACTTAAACAGTGTTCAAGAGTTCGAAACCCAGTATGGAGAAGTGCCTGTGTTCAACGTTGAACAGTACAAAAAGATCAAGTCTGGAGAAGCCTTTTTGCCCCAAGCCAAACCTTCAGAGTTCCAAGAAATAGTTAAGTCAATCGATGACATTAAGCACGTAGACACTCTTTACACCAACAAAAGGTCCACAGGAGAAGGAGTTGAGATCTGGAAAGCTTCTTTAAACAGTTCACCTGGAACTCAAGTTGCAGTTAAGATCTACATAACTCAAAACAACGAAGAAATTAAATCAATCCAGAACGAAATTGGAATCATGAAGTTCTTGTCTGGAAAAAGGAACTTGTTTTTGGACTACTATGGAGGATTTACTGACCAAGTAACTAAAGAGTCAAAAACCTTCACCAGGGTGGGAGTGGTTATGGAACTCTGCGAAAAGAACTTAACCGAGGTGATCAATGAAAGAGCCAAAGCAAGCAACCCCTACAATGAACAGGAACTTTGGAGCATGTTCAGAGACCTTGTAGACTGCTTTGCCTTTCTGCACACCGAAAAAATCTTCCACAACGACATTAAACCTGACAACATTTTTATGAAAGGAGGGAACCTTAAAGTAGGAGACTTCAACATTTCAAAGCACTTCCAAGGAGCTACTACTGTTAAACTCACCAGAGACCTGCCCATCATGGGAACTGTGGGGTACATGGCCCCTGAGATTGAAGACCCGCGGAGTCTCCACAAAGCCAACCCTCAAAGGCACGGAGACACAACTGAAGTAAACATGTCCAAAGTTGACGTGTACTCTTTAGGAATCACCTTTTTGCAGATATACTCCCAAGACAACATCACTGGACTGAACACCAGAAGCAAGCAACAAGAACTTCAAAGAATCATTCAAGGAGTTCGTTACGACTGGCTTAAAAGACTACTGGGCTCGATGCTTAGCTACGAAAAAGAAAGCAGGCCTACTATGGTAGAAGTCACTAGTTTGCTTGACCTGAACCAAGAAACCTACGCCAAAACTTCAGCTAACTACTAATCTTAAATTTATTAAAATAGCTTTTCAAAATGTACTCCAGAGAAGACCCCTTGCGGCACAGTTTGCCTTCTAACTTTTTTGAGTCCCGCAAAAAGTCCCCAGAAGAAGAGTACGAAGCAAGACTAGCTTCTTTGTCCCAGCACTTACAAGATTTCATGCAAGAAGTTAACTCTGACCAAATATACCAAGCCATGAAAGAAAGCCCCCTTTCCCAAGAATTTGCAGCCCAGAGGGCTAAGGAGCTCTTTGAAGAGACCATGGCTTCTGAAAAAGAACAAACTATTTCCCGCCTGCAAAATGAAGTCTTCCAACTAAACCAACAAATTCAAAGTCTCCAAAGACAAAACACAGACCTCAGTCAAAAACTCAGAGAAGACCCAGAAACAAACCACTACAAAGAAGAACTTTACTACTCCAGCAGGAAGTGCTCTGACTTAGAAACCCAGTGCAGAGATCTACACGATGCCTACGAACAAACCAAACAAGCTTTAAAATCAACAGAAACTAAGTACCACAAACTGTCTGAAAGGCACCAAGAACTACTTGAAAAGTACGACTACCTCAAACAAGAAAGAGAAGCCATGAGGAACGAATTCAGCAACGTCCAACAACAGTTCCAAGAAGAAAACACCTCCAACCAAGCAACCATCCACAAACTCCTAGAAAAGTTCAAAACTAAGTCAAACCGACTCAAAAAAAAGATCAAAGAACAAAAAGAAAAACTCGAAAAACTCCACAAAGAATCCAACCACTACCAACAACAACTCCAACAACAAGAAGACCACTTCCAAGAACAACTTAAAAACTTCTCCCAAAAAGCAGACAACCGACTGGAAGAAGCCCTTCACTCCAAAGAAAAAGAACTAAATGCAGCTCACAACGAACAAGTTAAAAAAATAGAAACCCAGTACATGCAACTCCTAGACAAGAAAATAGCAGAAATGCACCAAGAAGTCCAAAACCAAATCCACAAAAGCCAAGAAAACGAAAAACACCTTGTAGACATGATGCAACAAAAGGTCAAAGAAGTAGAAACCAACTTTGTACCTAAGTCAGTCCACGAAAAAGCACTAGAAGACCTCCACCAAACCTACAAAAAAAAACTCAAACAGTGCGAACTCGAAAACCACAAAACCGAAGAAACCTGGAAACAGAGGTACGAAGCTAAGGAACAAGAACTCCAACAAGTAAACCACCACTTAACCCAGTCCAAAAGCGAAACCCAAGACCTCCAAAAGCAACTTTCTGAAGAACTCTCTGCAAAAGAAAAACTCACTCACGAAAGTTCACAAAGGTCTTTCCAACTCAGTCAACTCGAAAGCCAAAACCAAAACTTGACTTCTGAACTCCAAAAAAGTAAGTTAAGTGTAGAAGAACTCAAGTCTTCTTTTAACTCAGAAAATCAAAAAAGCCAACAAAGAATCCAACAACTCGAAAACTCACTTTCAGAACTCAAAACTCACACTGGNCAGGTCCAAGCTGAAAAAAAGTCGCTTGAAAGCAAAGTTAAAGAACTGGAGTCCCATAGTCTTCAGTACTCAGAAACCATTTCTCAGGACCAACAAAAGATCCAGGAACTCCAAAACTCACTCCAGCAAAAAACTTTTGAATTCAGAACTGAAAAAGAAACTCTCTGTGAGAAACTAGATAACGAAAAGTTCACTCACAAAGAAACCAAGTACAAAATTGAAGAACTAGAAGTGTTTATCAAGGGCTTACAAGCTGACTTGGAAGAAAGAGACAGAAGAATCAGGGAGTTAGGCAGCAAACTCGAAGAAACTGAGTACGAAATGGCTAAAAAGGCTTCTAACGACAAAGACACCCTGAATAAACTCAGCCAAGAAAAACTCAAAAACAACTGGCTGGTCTCCAAACTCAACCGGGACTTCAAACAAACCTTCAAAGAAATAAAAGCCGAAGTCTACAGCATCCAACAAAACTCAGTTTACGAACTGAACTCTTTTGCCAACACTCTAGATGCCCTGTCTCAAGAGATAGGCATCAAACTCATAGACTACGAAGCACACAACCAAAAAAAGCACGAACAAACCATAGGCAAGCACAAAAAGTCAACCAAAGAAGAATGGAGGAAAAAACTCGAAAGGGCTGAACAAAACGTACTCGAGGAAAAAATCTCTTGGTGGGAAGACACCGACATGGAAGGACTCAGAAAAGCCATCAAACACCTAATTGAACAAAAGAACTCCGCCACCGAGAAACTCAAAAACCTCAACATCAACTACAGAAGCTTAATAAACGAAAACGAAGACTTAAGGAACCAAATCGAGAAACTCAAAATCAAACTCCAAACCAACACTGAAGCTTTCGACCAACTCCAAAAAGAAGTAGACCAAGAAGCCCTAAAAATCAAGTCCAACTCCCAAAACATGCTGAAAAGGTCTACCCAGCAACTCCAGTTGAAGTATGAACAAGAACTAACTCAACTGAAAACTACACTTAACCAACAAAAAGAAGACTACACCCACAAACTCCATCACTTAAAAAAAAGGCACAAAGAAGAACTCAACAAAACTATCCAGGAGTACGAACAACAAGTGTCGCAACTCAAACAAGACTTACAGCACTTCAAGTCCAGAACTGAAAACTTAGCTAGGAACTCAGAAGACCACCAGTTGCTGCGCGAAAGGTACGAAGAAACCACTGGAACACTAGAACTCAGAATCAAAGAACTAGAAGACTTCTTGCAGGACGAAAGACTCCAAAAAGAACAAATTGCTAAGTTAAGACAAAAAGAAGCCGAAGACTTCAACAACCAAATACGCGCCCTGAAAAGGGACTTCCACGAAGCCAAAGCAGAGCTAAAAGACTTCCAAAGAAATTACAAAACTTATAAGTACTAACTACCTTCGGCTGAAGAAACTAGCAAAGCCCTCGTGCTGGAAAGGCTTTTTAGCAGAGGACTGGATAGGCCTCACAGGGCGGATACCCTGAGGGGTTGAGTACCTGAACGACTCCGAAAAAGACAGTCTAGGAGTAGTGTCTCTTTCTTGGAAAGGCGAGTAAGACATCTTTGTCGATAGCTCTTTGTTCTGAGCCGTTAGTCTGTTGATTTTGTCAAGTAGGTGTTTTTGGAGCTGAGCTTGGTGCTTGAGTTTGATTTCTAGAGAAGTGTGCAGAGTCTGGAGTGCTCCTTGAAGCACCTGGAACAGCTTCTCCACAATTGCTTCTGAAGTTTTGCGCATTTGGCGCGTTGGGTCGAGTCCTGCCATCAAAACTTCGTTTGGGCAGTTGTGTTTGAGGTCCAAAAAGCCCCCTGAGCCCCCACAGTTGCAGACTTCTCCACACTCTGCTTTGCACCTTTCGCAGTATAAGCACTTGCATTGCCTAAGGTATCTTGGTTTTTCGCGGAAACACATACTGCATGGCAACTCTATGTCCATTATGTTTATACCATTTTTGCAATGTTGGGTTGCGGAATCAACCATAGCGTAGTTATTTCTGAGGGAGTTTACGTCTGGGGCAGGTCAGGGTGCAACGAGTTGGGAGTCAAAGAACTTTTAGGGTTTTCTTACCCAGAGCCTTTTAAGTTCCCACTGAGGTCAGTAAGCACCACCTATTCAGCAGTTCAGGTAGCTGCAGGCGACGCACACACAGCTATCGTAGCTAAGGAGACTTCACTGGGATCACTTAAACTAGTCTACTCGGACAAGTTTGACGTGTCGTCTGTGTTTTCAGTGGTTTTATCCCAACTGAAGCCTAAGAAGCTTTCAAGCATTCATGAAACTGACTGGGACTGCAAAGAGTACATCACAAAAGACCAAATTACTGAGTTCTTTGGAAGGTTCCAAATTTCCAACGAAGATTACACTAAAGAACAAGTTATAGAAGAAATAGTTAACTTGCTTATGCAAAAAACAAACAAACCAGGAAAACTCAAGTACAAAGAATTCAGAGACCAACTCTACGGCAACAGACTGGATGAAGGCATAGTGCTCACTTGGGGAGCCACTGAAAACGGCAGACTAGGCAGAGGCAACCAAACCCTAGCTGAAGAAGGCTTTGAACTCAAAGACCGAATAGTTAGCTTCCGGGAAGAAATCTCTGTTTCCAAAGTAGCTTGTGGGGGAGCCCATACACTTGCAATCTCCAACGGGAAGCTTTACGCTTGGGGCGCAAATGCCTACGGACAACTAGGAACAGGGGACTCTGAGGACAGGTTTTACCCCTCAGAGGTAAGGATCCAAGCAGACTTTGTAGAAGAAGTAGCAGGAGGAGGGTTCCACTCCTTAGCGCTAGACAATGAAAACCAAGTTTACTCGTGGGGACTTGGAGACGGAGGCCGCTTAGGGTATGGAAGCAACCTTGAACTGGAGCCTAAAGTAATTCCTGGACTTAGAAACGTGGAGTCAATTGCAGCAGGACACAGCCACAGTGGGTGTATTTCAGTGGGGAAAGTTTACACCTGGGGAATAGGGACTTACGGAAGGCTAGGCCACGGAGAGCTTAAAAACGAAACTGAACCACGTGAAGTGGAGTTGTTTGAAGGAAAGTATATGTTGAAGTTGAGCTTGTCTTTTTTCCACTCAGGAGTGTTAGGCATGAACGGAGAAGTGTGGACTTGGGGCAACTCTAAAAACGGAAGACTTGGAGTTCCTGTATCGGGAGGACAACCCCTGTTAGTTCCTAGTAAAGTAGGCATTGGAACTCAAATGGCTTCTTTGAAAATAGTAGACTTTTGTCTAGGTTACAAACATGGACTTGCTTTGGCCAAAACTGGACAAATATTTGCCTGGGGCTGTTCTGCTGACGGGAAACTTGGTTTTAAAACCAAATCAACTGAAGAAAACATCCCTAAAGAAGTTAGGTTTAAAGCTCCTAGGGTTAACTTGTCCAAAGAAAAGTTTAAGTTAGAAATGCCTTTGAGTTCGACTACTGTAACTTCAGTGAGTTGCAGTGAGTTTAACACTTACTGCTTAACTGACTCAGGAGAGTTGCTGTGTTGGGGAACTAACGAAAAGGGCCAACTAGGCAACTCAGTCACAGACTTGCAGGAAGACTGTGAGTTTCAAGAACTTAAACCTGCTTCTGGGTTCAGAGGAGTAAACTCTTATGTTCCCTTACTACTGGACACTTTAAAACACGAAAAGATAACAACGTTGAGTTCAAGCGGTGAGTCCTGCATAGCCCTAACTACTAGTGGGAAAGTCTACGCTTGGGGCAACAACCAACAAGGCCAACTAGGATTAGGTCTTAATTCTGAATCTAGCTATTTAGCAACTCCCCAAACAATTGGAGTTTTTAAAAGAGTTGAAATCAAGTCTGTAGCTTGTGGACCAGAACACTCTGCTTTCATTGCTAAAAACGGAGAAGTCTACACATGCGGCAACGCAGACAATGGCAAACTTGGTCTTGGAGATTCAGTGCTAAGCACACTTTCTAACGTGCAGTTGATCCCTAGAGCCGTTTTAGGAATTCCTAACATCAAAAAGATAAGTTGTGGAGTAGACCACACAGTGGCAGTAGATTACTCCTCCAAAGTCTGGGTCTGGGGCAGTAACTGGAAAGGCAAATTAGGCGTTCCAGAAACCACCGACTTACTCAGTCCAGTGTGCTTAGATTCTAAAACCTTTTACCCCAAACTAAGTTGCAAGTTAAAAAATGTAGCTTGTGGAGAACACCACACTTTACTACTGAACAGCCAAGGGGATGTTTACTGTGCAGGCTACGCTAAGTACGCAGGAATTCAAGCCAAAGGAGAAATCCACAACTTCCAAAGAATTCCTAGTTTGAGTTCTATCAAGTGGGTTTCAGCAGGGAGGGAGCACTCTTTAGCCGTAAACTCCAGAGGACAGCTTTATGGCTGGGGCAAAAACACACACTCCAAACTGGGACCAGGTCCTTTCCAGCACAACTTGGACCCGGAATTTGTGTTGCCGAGTCAGATTATTTTGAATATCGAAAAAGTGTTTTACAGAGCTACTTGTGGAACTAAGCACTCAGTAGCCCTCAGTAAAGATGGATGTGTGTTTGTATGGGGGGACACAGGCTCAGGGAGACTAGGCGTTAAAGAAGTCACTCAGGGAGAACTCCCCAAACCTACTTTGGTGAGCTCAATAGTTTCTTGGCTGAAAAAGAAACAAAAAGTCAAGCAAACGAGACAGAAGTCAGAAATGAGAGGGGAGTACTTTTTGCAGAGCCTTTTGAACAACGAGCCCCTAGAAAACACTGAAGAGGCACTTCTTTCCCAGGACAGGCAGTTGCTTCAAACCTTCGAAGAGTTACTTGAAGAGTTTGGACAAGTCAAAGAAATAGAAAACGAAAGACTAAGTATCTTGAGCAACATCGAAAGCGTTTGCGTTTCCCAAATCCAGCAGATCCCAAGTGTAGCTTACCCTAAGTTCAAACTCACCCTTCCTCCTTTTATTTCTAAAAACATTCAACTCTACGAGTACTTAATGGGCTGTTTGCAGTCCCACCCTTGTTACTTAGCTTGTGTGATCAAAAACAATCCTAGTCTCACAGCTAGCCAAGTCACTCTGACTCTCACAGCTACGTTTGGCAGCATGACTAACAACCCCTGGCTTATAAGGAAGTTCATGATGTTTTACAAACTAATTCTGAAGCACTGCATTCAGAAAACAGACTTCAAAAGGTCACTTAAAGTCAAAGCAGGCGACTTGCCCTCTCTACTATACTTCCACTTGCTGCACAGTCAGCCCTGCAACACAAAGCTGATTAACCAACTGTCGACTGAAATCATGAAGATTCTCTACACAACAGTTAAAGAAGCACAAACTCACTTGGAAAAAGAAATGCAACACATACCTTCTTATGCCTACAACGACAAAGTCCAAGAAGCCCTTAACTTCAGAAACTTAGAAGAACAATACGACAGCTTAGGAGAAGAGCTAGTTACAAGGTTGCAAGAACGTAAAGTCCTTTTTGGGGTTGTTGTTCAAAAAGTACTTAGGAAAATAAGGGCTGTGTTGTACCAAGACCCCAAAGTCAGTAACGTCTTCGACAACCGTAAGAAACTAAGTGACGAAATCAAGTTTATGTTTAAAGACATTCCTGTGCTGTTTAAAGAACGCTTTTTAAGCGAAAGTATTACTGAAGCAGGGATTAAAATCCTCAACTCTAAGATTGTTTCTTTGTTTTTTTTGCCCATAATAGAAATACTCAAGGAGCCTAGACAAGTCAAAAAAGTTGCTATCAGTGAGTTCGAAACAAGTTTTAAAGAATGCAATTGCTCCTTCGAAGAGTTTGTAAGAGACCACGAAAAAAACTTAGGAGTAATCGCTAGTTATTTGGAAAATGTTTCTGAAAGGAACTTAGTAGGGTCTTCTCCAGCAGAGACTGAAGAACTCCAGAGCATTAACGACTCTTACTTAAAAGAACTTGCAGACGCCCTGACCCACGTATCTGACTTGAACCTTGCCGACCTAGTTTTGGGCGACATGCTAAGACAGAGTTTACAGCCTGAAGACCCTAACCTCACTATAAGTGTAGAAGATGTTACTTCAGTCCATGCCTTGCTTTACGCCAACAGACACTTCATTGCTGGAGAATTCACAGAAGACGACCCAGTGTACTTAATACTAGAGACTCTTGGAGATGTTTCAGTTCTCTTCGACAAAGTCAGACAAGGCAACACCCGGACGGTAAAAGTCAACTTGAGTCTACCAGTGAGATGGCTGCTTTCAGAAAAGGCCTTTCAGTCGTGTGTGGACTGCAAAATGCCTCTGACTTACTCCTTACTTAAGAAAAAGCCTAGTGAAGAATTTCGAGAAATTCCTACGTCCATTTCAACACTTTGGCAGTGCTTTGAATGTGGCAACACCCAGAACGGGTGGCACATGAAGTGTAAAGAATGCACTAGTGTGAGGAGGGACTTCCCTCCAGAAAACATATTCCAGAACTACAAGCCAGAGCACTGTTCAACTGAACTCAAGATGTTTTTGGAACTGCTCCAAAACATCCCTGAAGTGCCTCCAAGTGTCAAGCCCCAGGAATTTTTACTAAGTCTTGTTGAAAAAGACAAGGTGTCTCACCAAGTCCAAAACAGCATCAAAAAGTTCTTAAAGAGACTTTTGAAACAAGGAAGCAAAAACTTAACTAAAAAACAAAGAGTCGACGAAATGATATCGCTTTTAGAGTTCCAAGCCAAACACGATTACGAACTAAGGGTTTTGCACAAGTCTTACCAAGACAGCATTTTCCAAATGCTAGGTCAAATACGAGACGAAATCAAACTAGAAATCCTTAAGTTCAACCAAAACACCAAAGACAAACTACTTAAAGCCTTAGAGGACTCTGCTAGTTTTGAGTACTTAAAAAACTCAACTAAAAAGGACTCTGTGCAAACAAACACCTGCAAAGCCCAAGGCAGGTTTACTGTGGAGTACTTGCTTGCTGAAGGAATACTTGTAGACTACAACTTGCCCAAAGTAGTTGCCAAAAAGACCATTTGTTACTTCAGCGAAACAAGCACAGGATCCTTTGAAGTGAGGATAGTTCTTAAAGACACCAAAACAACACGTTGTCTCTCAAGCAAAAACCTAGAACTTAAACTAGTGGGGTTTGAAATCACTCCTGAAAAACTAAAAGCTATGAGGCGAACTATGAACTCAAGAGCCCACACCTCCTTTGCAGACGGCAGAGTCACCTTTGACGTGTTCGGACTAGTCAGAATGCTAGGGAGTCTCCTAGGAAACTCCAAAAAGTCCACTTAGTTGTTTAAATTTAAAAGTTATAAATGGAACTTAGACCTAAACGCCAACGCCCACGATCCAACCCTCTGGCGCCAATAAAACGCCGCAGGCAAGAAATCACAGCCAAGGAACCAGCAACTAAGTCAGCGCTGAAAATCCTGAGACGCGACATTTGGGGGCATGTTTTGAGCTTCCTGGACTTCAACACTTACGCAAGAGTGGTCCCTTTGGTGAACAGCTTTTTTTACCAGCTTTCAAAAGACTGTGTGGGCAGAGTGGACCACTTGGAACTTGAGCTTCACTTTTTGAGGCCAAAAGGGATGAAGCACGACTGCAAGAAAGAAGGTGAGTATTTGAAGCCTTACGCTTCCCTAATGCAAAGAGCCTTTAACCTGGAAAAACTCAAACTCCACTGCAAAAACTCCAATGAACGTCCTTCTCTACGGTGCTACAACCAGTACCACAATGGGTTTTCTGATATATTTCCTAAGATGCCTTGGTGCCAAACCTTAAGGGTTCTTGACTTGTCCATGCTCACCTACAACGCTGTTTTGATTAAAGACGTTTTAAAAAGTTTGACATCTTTAGAGGTCCTAAAACTCACTTTGTCAGCTCCTTTTCCGAAAGCTCTCTACTACTTATTCACCAAGTTCGTGGACCCAGAACCTACTCAGACCACAAACTCTAGCTTCGACATGAAAACTTCAGAAGAGTTCAGCTTAACTCAAGCCTCTTGCAAGTTCACTCCTCTTAAAGAACTCCATCTGAGGTACTTCTTTTCGTACTCAGTGAGTATAGGGAACTTCGACATATTTGAAAGCCTTGACAAAAACACTCGTCTGGAGAAGTTCTCCCTTGAGTTTCCTTCTTTGATAAGCATCGAAAATTCACTTAAACCCAAACTGTACTCCAACTCTTCACTTGTGTCTTTGAAACTCTCCAATGCTTTCCAGTTCAACTATCAGTCAGCTGCTGAGTTCTGTGGGTACCTTTATGGCAACAAAGTCCTCAAGAAACTATGTGTAAGTAAAACTATACTGAGGGCCATGAACGAGTTCTTCGAAGTATTAAAAGCAAACAGGACTCTCAGAAGCCTATCGCTCGAGCCTTGGTGTGACTACTCAGACTTCGACTTGGACATAGAAACCTTTGTAGAACTTATGCAAGCAGTAGGCAAGTCTAGTCTGAGCAGCTTCAAAGCTTCAACCAGGGCTTTTATAGTGCAACCTAGGCATTTTTCTTTCATCAACCACTCCTTAGAGACCGTTCCTGACTACATACTGACTAAAGACTCCAGAAAGTTCATGAAGGGACTTACCAACATGCTGGACGGGAACCCTAACATTCTGCACCTTTCCTTAGGAGTGGACGCTATGCCTAAAGAGCAACTTTTGGACTTTGCAGACATAATCATTTACCACTTAAAGCACTCCAACTTGCAAACCTTCAACAAGTGTCCCATCAGGCGTATTTACGAGAACTCCTTGCACACCTTCATCGTGAAGCCCAAAAACAAGTTCATCCACACTTCAGGAAACAACGAACTCTTGTACGCAGGGGATCTGCTGATCCTCAGCATTTTGATCAGCAAGATCATGGATAGATGCACTAGTCTGAGAATGATTCAAATTGAGGACTCTAAGTTCGTTACTAACTCAGTGCTAACTCAGGGCAATATAGACATTGACAAAATAAGAACCAAAATCCAAACCACCAAGAAGTTTAACTTCGCAGAGGAACTTGAAGCAATCCCAGCAGTTGCAGTCTTACTAGTGTTACTATCTTTAAAGTCTTCCAGTCACTTAGAAGAACTGAGCTTAGTTAAGTGCGAATGCACTTGTCTACACTTAGTAATTGGGGAGATTCTAAGCACTCTGCCCAACCTAAAGCAACTTAGACTTGAAGACATTCCTCTGATGCAGAACCCTATTTCTTACAAGTTCATCTACGACGTTCTTTACAACACTAGACTAGAGTCCTTCCAAGTTTCTGGGAACTCCTTTACAGTTAACGAGTACAACAACATCTTTGAGCTCTTATGTTCGCAAAAGCAAATGAAAAGGCTTAGTTTGTCTAGAATGTTTTTAATCAGCAAGTTTGGAATGCAAAATAACTCAATAGAAGACTTACTTAGGCACTCCAAACTTGAAGAACTCAACTTGTCAGCCAGCAGCTTCACAGTAAACAGCTTGCTAATGCTAGCTCAAGGACTTAAGTCCAACACTACCCTGAAGTCTTTAGTTATGAAAAACATAATGCTTACAACCGGAGACACCTTTTCTTATGAGAACGTAAGAGGTACTGACTTCAGTATGTGGACTAGGAAAGTCGAGTGCATGAAAGAGTTAATTGTAGCTTTGAGTGCAAGCCCAATCATAGAAGTAGTTAAAGTGGAGTTTGGAGACACTCCTACTTCGAAGTTCTCCATTGAAGACCAAATGGTAGAGAGTTTCCTAGAACACCTCAGAATTCTGTTTTCAAACAACCACTCTTTAAGGATCTTTAACTTTGTGTTTCCTATTCCTCCAAACCACTTATTCAGGTACAGCAGCATCCTTTTAAACTACATCCTGGACCCCCAAAATCAGATCAAAAAGCTCAACAAATTCAATGTCCGGTCTTTAATTAACAACACTGCCAGAACAATCATTGTCAAACACTACCAGTCCAATTATGAAGCTTTGGGTGGACTGCTGAGAGGCAACAGAAAGGGTTTTATCTATAACCAAGCCCACTTAGGCACTATCTCTACTCACATGCCAGTAGTTTTGTCGCACTTACTCAAGCACTACGCTAGCAAGGTAACTCAAGTTAAGTTCTACACCAAAAAAGTTTCCTGTAAAACACTGCTTAACAAAAACAAAACCCACAAATCTCTTGACTTAGGAACCTTATTTCAGGAGTGCCAACCTCCTGACATGACTTTCATGCTTAACTGCTTGTCTGTGCATAAGTTCACAAAAACTCTGACCTTTTTTTCTGTGACTTTGCAAAGCTTAGACTTCGAAATACTTGAAGAAAACCTTCCTTTAATGCCTAAACTCAGTGAAATACTGTTCCAAAACGTAAAAGGTACTGACTCTCCCAAGCTCGGAGCACTGCTTTCAAACCCCAATCTCAAAACAATGGTGCTGAGTGAAGTGGACTTTTCAGAGTACAAAATAGAAAGCTTCTTTGAAAGACTAGCAAGTCACAGTTCCCTTGAATACTTGAGTTTACACGAAACTAGTTTAACTAAGTCAGGCTTCCCTGACTTCTACTTCAGTAAGTTACTGGAAGCACTTAAAAGCAACCAGCAACTGCAGAAGTTAGAGGTTTCAGAAGCAAGTCAAATCCAAGCTTCTTTGCTAGCTAAGAGTTTGTGCAGTCACCCTAGACTGTCTTCAGTTTCAATGCCTGTGTCTAACTTCGACTCCAAAGACTTCAGTGAGTTCCTTCCCCTAGTTGACAACTTTTGTTCTAAAAACCATCCTTTGAGTCACTTGCATTTGTCTAGGTTCCATTGGAATGTTCAGAAGCTCTACAAAAAGGGAACTCTTGACCTTTCCAACTGCAAACTTCTGCCATTTGACTTACTAGTCATAATCCAAATCATTGAAAAAAGCACTTTTCCTAACTTGAAAGTGCTGAAACTTTCGTACAACAAAGACTTGTTTGCAGCTGAAGAGGTCACCCAAGTCTTTGCCAAAGTAGTTGAAAACCACAGCATAGACTCACTTATGCTTTTGGACACCAAACTCCAGCAGTTCCCTGACGAGTTGCTTGAAAGATTCATAAAGTCAGTTACTTGCTTTGCTAAGCACTTGAAACTGGGCTGGAACTTCACAATAGAGCAAATGTTAATAGTACTCAAAGCAGCCACCCAGTCAAGCAAACTTAACCAACTTGACTTTTCTAAAAAGCCCAACTTAAACGAACTAGCCAAGTACTTAGGCAAAGAAAAGACTATTTGGCAACAAAAAGGCAACAAATTAATAAAACTAAGGAATTTTAATTAGTGTGTACTCAGAGTTAGTGAATATACATTAGAAGTAGTTGATGAAAAGGGCGGAAGAGTCAAGGTAGTACTTAGCTTCTCCCTTTGAAGTAGAGTTCTCTTCTGCCACGCTCCACTTCAAACTGAGCACTTCTGATTCCCGAGTGATGTCGTTTACGTCTGCTTCGTAAGTTACCCGGTGAGTGTGGTGTCTTCTGAAGCGTGACCTGATTTCTGAGTTGAACTTGGAAATGAAGTCCTTGAGTTTGTCTACAGGAATGTCTAGCAGCATAGCTTTGCCTTCTATTTCAAGCTCACTGCACTCCATTTAACTTTATACACTATAAAGATTTATAATGGATTTGACTAACTATGGACTGCCCGAAAACTTTAGTTTCCACTCACAACAAGTTGGCTACTGGAAGTCAACTCCGGTTTCAAGGGAGCCATCCTTTACTCAGTCACCTAGACTCCCCCAAGTGGAAAAACCTTCTTACTATAAAACAGATTTCATTAGACAAACAACTGAGATCCAGCAAGAACTCTATAAACTTTCATCCCTTTGCAAGCAACAATCCCCACTTGCTCACCAAAAAAAGTCATTGTCCATGGAAGTTGGACCTCAGAAAAAAAAAGACTCCAAGTGGGCAGTGATTAACTCTTTGCTGAAGAAGCAAGGACACTCTGAACTCAGAGGAGTAGACTACGAAGCTCTGCTCGACAAACTTTTAGACGTGTTGTCTAGAAAGCAAGAAACTCCTCTGGCCACTAGGTCGACCACTCCAATGACAGAGTTCGAAGTAACTTCTAGGACCTTCATTGGGTGTGAAGAAGAGTCTATGTTCCAGGCTTTTATGAAGAGGCAGTTCAACCCCAACAAAGAAGAAGACAAACAAGTTATGGGAATCATCACTATGTACGAAGAAGAAAAAAAAGTCCTTAAAAAACAACTCAAAGGAAAAAACTTCAAAGACTCTCAACATGTAGTTTCGAGTCTCTGTGCTGAGTTAAGTGTCAACTCAGAAAACCTTATTTCTAAAATTAAAGAAATCCAGCAAATTAGCAAGAAGTCAGCTAAGTTCCAAAACATTGTAAATAACATTTACAAGGACCTGTTTAACTCAGAACCCGCTGAAGCTGACTTGCTTTTTTCGGAGGTAGCTTACCTCGTTAACTCCAAACAGGAATTTGACTCTTTTAAAGAAGACATTCAAACAGCTCTTGACTTAGACAGCCAAACTAGTCTCCAAGGCATAGTTTCCACCTGCAAATCTCTAGGCTACCTGAAAAGCTTGTTTGAACTCAAAGGAGACCTAGTTAAAGAAGCTGACAGCCTTTTTTTGTTTTTCCATGAAATTAAATCCTTTGTAAACGTGATGAGGAGAACCCTGAAACTGCCTTTTAACACTGAAACTTCTGAAGTTCTTGATGAAATTAAATCTTTAATTTTTAACTAGTTTAACTGCCACTTGCTTCTTGGACGGCTCCTAAAATGGCTTTAACTACTTCTCGGTACTCAAAAGAGTTGCCTTGTTTCAGTTTGAATTGGAGCAAGTTCATCTCTTCAGTGGACTTGAGTTTGATTTTGAAGTCTGCGTGCTCGTTAAGTCCTACGTAAGTAATAATAATTTCGTCTTGCGAAACAGTTCCGTACTCAGCATTTAAGTTACTCAGTGCAGTAGTAACCAGTGTCCACAGGTGCTCAATTTCTAGACCTGTCCAGAAATCTCCAAATACTCGAATGCTGTCAAAGGGCTCCCGGACTTTGGTGGGTGAAATGTAACTGTTTTCTGAAGTCAAAGAAAGTGACAAAGAGTCCTCTTGAGAAATTCCTCTGTAAAGACGGGGTCCTTTGACTCCTTTGCGTCTGCACTCTCTAGCTTTTTCTTTTTGGGTTCTTTTTTGTTCAATAATGGCTGAACCTACTTGCTTAGGAATAGTTACTTGCCCATTGAACCACTCGTGGACTTTAATGCCGTAGATAGACAAACGCATAGAGGGGTCAAAAGCCATCATTTTGGTTACTATGTCTTTCAAAGAGGACGAACTTTCAAGTTTGCTTTGGGACTCGTGGATTTGCCAGAATTTGCCAGGTTGCTCTGAAAGGTACTTAAAAAGAAGGTCAGAGCGAGCTGCTTGGTAAAACGGAGGGTTGTACCGCTGCATAATGAACAGAATGATTCCTGCTGAGAAGATGTCCACAGCAACCCCTGAGTAAGGCTGGTTCAAGTGTATTTCTGGAGCTTTGTACTGGTTCGTTCCTAAGTTGGTCCTCATAAAGCCCGAACCATCTCTTCCTTCTAAGTTAAAAGAAAAACCAAAGTCTGCTAGTTTCAAGTTGAACTCTGAGTCCAAAAGCATGTTTTCAAGTTTCAGGTCTCTGTGCGCAAAGCCGTGTGAGTGGCAGGTTTCTATTGCAGATATTAACTGGTGGAAGTAGTAACGAGCTTCGCTTTCAGAAAGAGCTCCGTTCTGAGCAATTAAGTCGAATAAAGAGCCGTTAGGACAGAACTCCATGAGCACATAAAAACAAGTGTAGGACTCCAAAGTGCCTTTTCTGACGTACTTTCCGTTTGGATGCACAGAAATGATCTTTAAAACATTAGGATGCTCAACTTTCCTCAAGTTGTTTACTTCGTTAGAAATCATCTCCTCAAACCTACTTTTCAGTTCCAAACTAGGACTCTTGAATATCTTAGCCGCAAACACTCCAGTTCTGTAGTCAAGCACTAGCTTCACCTTACCACTGTACCCACTTCCTAGCGTTCTAACTACCTCAAAATTATCCAGTGTAGAAGCTGTTTTTTTCAGCTCCGAGGTTGATTCTGGGAGTCCAGGTACTGCACTACTTAATTCCATAACTTTTAACAGTAATGAACAAAAAACCCAAACTGCTAGAAAGAAGGCAAAAAAGAGAACAGCCCCAACAAAAAGTGTCCAAACCTCCTCCTCTGCAGCAGTCAGAGTTCGACGACACAGACCTGGAGAAGTGGAAGGTCATCAACATGCAGTACCGAGCACTTTTCAAAAAGAACTCTGGAGACTCTGAAGACAACAGAGCTGTCTCTCCCATTTCTATTGAAAGCAGTCCTAAAGACCCTTTGAAAACCCCTGAAACTTTCAACAAGTTCAACCAGCACTACGTTGCCAAAAAACTCCGAAGAGTCCAGGAGTCTTACGGAACAGTCTCCAGCCAAGACACTGAAGACTTTCCTAAGTACCTGAGTCTTTTGGAACAAGCCAAGCAAAGCCTCCAAGACTCCTCTATTGAAAACTCAGCAACTTACGAAACCAACCTCAGAGAACAAGTCCAAAAACTCCACAGCCAACAACTCGAAAAAACACTCTCCACTTGGAAGGACAAAATCCACCAAGAAAACCTAGAAATAGAAGAACTCGCCAGCAAAAACGCCCAACTTGAGAACAAAATGAGGAAAAACAGCATCCAGTCCCGAACAGAAACAGAAGAAATAACTGAGATGCAGAAACTCAAACAAAAGATTTCAGAAATAGAGTCCCAACTGGATGAAATCTACAACGAAAAAGACACCCTTTCCCAAACCATTGCTTTGCTAGAAAAAGACATCCAGGAAAGCCAGTTCAAGTTTTCCCACAAAGAAAACCAACTCTTGAAAAACCTAGAACTCATGCAACAAGAACTAACAACTGCAGACAACAACCAAACAGAACTCCTCCAGAAAGAATGCGAAAGCATCACCAAACAAAACAAACTCCTCGAAGAAGAGATTGAAAAAATTCAGAGTGTCTGGAAAGGCGGTTATGGAGACATGAGTGTTCTGGTCAAGGACGCAGAAACCACCACAGAAACTCTCCAGCAAGAACTCAAAGGCATCCATAAAGCTTGCAACATCTTGGAAACAGAACTAATCCACATTTCTAAAGAAAGAGAAAGAGTCAACAAACACAAACACGAACTAGCAAAAACCACCCCTAAAAAGGACCCTTTTGCCTTCCATTACTTTTTAGACGCTCTTTTGACCCAGACTGCCAAAAACATCCTTGACCAAGACAAAACAAACTACTTCGAACCCAACAACCTAGTAAAGGACTACCTTGAAAAGAACTTCAAAGGACCTTCCCAAATCCCAAGCAAAGCCAAAGCCCTTAGGGACGCCCTTTGCAACTTAGCTAGGAGGAACCAAACAACTTTTAGTTCACCTAACGCTACCCAAAGACTCAACTACTCTTTTGACTCGTCCATCATTAACACTCGCCGGCGCGAACACGAACTTTACTTAGAGCGCCGCAAGTTAGGATTCTAATGTAAATGGAACAATACTTTAGGGTTTACGTAAAAGCTGCTGAACGCAAGTTCGTAGCTGTAGTTAGGAGCAACTCTAACATCAAGCAAATGCTTAAGAAGCTTGAGAAAGTCTACTTCCGGTGCTTCGGGGACTTAAAGGAGTTCCTCAGAATAAAGGTGAATGGGTACGTGATCCCTGAAAACTACTTAGTTGAAGAAGCCCTTGAACACAACGACTACTTAGAACTTGTACTAAAAGACCAAGCAAACAGACAACCCCCTAAAAACGAACCCCAGAAGCGAAAACCTCTACCTAGCAGCGAAAGCGAAGACTCCGACGCAAGCTTGTTTTCGAATAATGCCTAAAAAAATAACCATGGTAGAGTTCATTTTCTTCACAGAGTTCCACAGTTCCAAGGGAGCCCAGGTCACACTCCAGTACCCGTACTCCATTACACAGTAATTCTCACGAAGAGACATTGCTTCTTACATGATCCCAGATAACATTCATAACAACCACCAAGACACCACCCTGTTCTATATACCTTTTAAACACTACCGCCCAGCAACTTGTTCTGGAAACCCGAAACTAGTTGACTTCAAAAAGCACAAAGTCCACGTTTACGTGTTGGAAACTAACTGGGAGCAACTACCTAGCCAACCAACTCTAGGGAGTTCACTCAGCTTAAGAATCCGTCCTGAAGACAACCAGTGGTTGCTTTACGTTAAAGGCAACGGAAAAGTGCTTCTTAGTTTAGGAGTCCACGAAAACATTAACTTCAAACGCTTGAGTGCAGACTTCGTGACGGTGGACAGCGAACAAAACCAAAAAGTAGGCTTTAAGTTTTTAAGCCCAACTAGTGAACAACTCGAAGAACTGCTTACTGGGAGTTGGTTGTTTTCTCAGTTGCAAGTGCAAAGCACCCTTTCTTACATAATGCAAGAACACAGACTTCCTTGTCTAAGCGTAGTTAAGACTTTCCGTCACCGAAGTTACGACAGAGGAGTTACTTACAAGTCTTTAGGCATAGCTTCTAAGTCTAGTTACTTACACATTTACAAAGTAAACTCCACACAGGAATTTTTAGAACTCACTCTGGACGAAATCCAAGAGAACTACCAAAACAGAACTGAAATAGTCATGAGTCTGTACCACAACATGGTGCGGCTCCACACACGCGTAGTGCCTTTTGTTTCAAACGAGCACAAAAACTTCCCTAAGTTCTTAGAACTTAAAGTGGCCAAAGCGTAAGTCTTACTTAGTTTGAAGTCCGAAAAAATGAAGCGCAGGTTCAACGTTAGGTTCAAAACCACTCCTGTGTACCTAGAACTAGAACCCTTCAAAGATTTTTTAGAACACATCCCTTTTTCCCTAGTAAACTTTCTGCGAGTTTACGAAAAACACGCAATGACCGTCTACAAAGCACTACTTAGCGACAAAAGAGTTCTAGTTCTGGGAAGTAAGTCTAGTGTGTGGAAAGTAATTTGCACTACTTGTGGAGTGGCAAGACTCGTAAAACCTCTAAAAGGCCTTTTAGAGTTCCACCTGCACCCCTACGTGAACTTAGAAGACCTGAGTTTTTTGTCCCGAGTTTATGTAGCAGGGGCAGCCAACCCTGTCTTTAGAGTGAACTCCGAGTGGTGGGATTTACTGCTGGACTTAGACGAAAACACTACAAGCACCAACTACACTCAAGAACTCACTGACCAAGACCAGTGTTTCTTGTCTAGAGTGCTTTTGGATCTCGACAACCACACTGAAGACACTCTGAGACTTGAGTTCATCAAGTACACTCAAAACTTAATTAGCGCTGAAAACAGAACTCTACTTTACAAGTACTTTAAAGCTTCTAATTGTTCAGAACCTTCTGAAGTCTACAGGTTCTCCATGCAGGCTATGCTTAAACAAGCCACTGAAGACAGCAGTTCACTGTTGGCTGTGTACGAGAAACTAAACAACCAACTTACAGACGAAAACAGCAAACTTGAGTTGGTCAACATACTTAGTCAAGAGAACTTTATTTTGGGGGCACTTGACTTAGACGACGAAGGAGTGGTTTTAATAGTGTTTACTATTCTGTACAAAATACAACAGTTGCCGCAAGCTAAAGAACTGCTGAGGAAACTCCACAAACACCACTTAAAAAAGTACAAATTGTTCAAAAATAACCTAAAGTAGTGTATAATGTTTAGGAAAAAGGTAGAGTTGGGAACAGAAAACTTAGTCTCTGGCAAGGTCAAAAAGAAGTTGCTTTCTGGGTTGCCTGAGTCCTGCAGTGTGCTTTTCGACAAGTCTACTCCTCTTAAACTCCAAAAACTCACAAACTCCAAAGCTTTGCTTTACTTAACCCAGCTAGAGTCTACTTGGGTTCCAGTGCTGATTGACACAGGAAGTGCTCAGGTCCTTCCAAGTATTTACGCTGTTTGGGAGCACCCTGAACTGCTTCCGAAGGTCGAAACTCACTCTCAAGTTTCTCAGTTTCTGCTGAACGGAGCAGACCTGATGTGGCCAGGAGTCACCAACAAACAGGAAGTTTTGTCTTGGTTCAAACCAGGACTTCCTGTAGCTGTACAAATCAGGGGGAATCCTTCCCCTGTAGGAGTAGGTGTTTTGTCTGAGCTTCCCACTTCAGAAATGACTGGAGTGTGTGTAAAAGTAGCCAATGCTTACAGAGACGGTCTTTGGCTGGCTTGGCAAGAAGTGCCTAATGAAGGGTACGGAGTTGACATAGTAGTGCCTTTGGAGGAAGAACCCCAAGAAACTCCAGAAGAAACTCCAGAAGAAGCTCCAGAAGAGTCCAAAGAACCCCTTGAAATGACAGAAGACATGGTTATGTCTATATTGCTCACAGCTCTTAAAGTAGGAGTGACCGAGTTGCCTCTAGAACCCAGTCAACTCCAAAAAACCATGCAGATGTGCAAAAGAGACCTGCCTTTTAACTTAAAGAACTCGCCTTTCAAAAAGATAGGCAAACTCATGGAACACGCAAGCGAACTTGAACTCATCAAGTACGAACAACCCAAAGGATTCGACCACAAACTAGTAACAGCTGTCAACTCCAGCCACCCCATGATAGCACAGTTCCGACCCTTAGTTAACAAACCCAAACCTCTGCCTCAAGAAACAGAGTCCGAACCCACAGACTACCCCAAAGTAGTTTACCACTCCGTGTTGATTCCCACCAGCGCCATCAAGCCATTTTTGCAAAAGGCTCTAGAAAGCACTCCACAGTTCGTAGAGAAGCCAGAAACCAATAAGATCCTAATGGAGTACATAAAAGCCAACCAACTGGACCAAAACGTTTCAGCCAAACAAATGTCCAGAGTTGACGAGCTACTTGCACAGGCACTCAAGATCCCTTCTGAAGAGCACCAAAAGTCAGACCTAGTGAGAAAGTTCCAAGGAAGTTTCAAAGAAGGCTACATCAAAGAGTACACCTTAGGGATGTTTGAACCTTCACTCAAGCACGGAAGCATTCCTTCAATTGAAATCAAGGTTGAAAGACTCAAAGGCAGGAAGAACAAAACAGTCACTATCGTCAAAGGCTGCGAACACTACGAAATCGACTACAAAGAACTCGGCCAAGCCTGCAGGAAGATGTTGGCTGCCAGTGCTACAGTCGAGCAAGTCAAAAAAGACTCTAAAACAGTAAACGTACTGCACGTGCAAGGCAACCACTCTGCAGAAGTTTCTAAGTTCATTATTACCAACTACCAAGTCCCTAAGTCGTCTCTACAAATTAATAACCTTAAAAAGTGACAATTTACACTCCACACCTGCACACAGGGCATGACTTGCACTGACTCAGCCAAACACCAACACAGTCTTTATGGAAAGAGTGACTGCACTTCAAAACCCTAACCCCCTTTGTCGAAGCATACCCGTCCATACAAATGGCACACAGACCCTCTAGTAAGGCTTCCTGGGCCTTACGAGACTTCCATTTTGAGATCTTTTTCGCAAGGCTGCGGGCTTTTAAGTGCCTCCACACTAGTCCCCCAAGGGCCCAGTTGCAGGACACTGAGATTGCGTAAAGTGCTCCCCAAATCACCACTAAAATACACACTTCATTGAACCTAGGTAGTTCTTTAAACTGCAGTGCGTCCACACTGGTCCCCACTATGTTCCAAATTAAAAGGTTAGGTCCTCCTAGAAACAGCAGGACTGCACCTACGCACTTTGCGCAAGCAACCTTGTTGCAGGCCAGACAAAACGCAAAAACTGGAATGCACAACCAGGCACTAGTTATGGTGAAACACATGCCTAGCGACCACACTTCTGGAGGAAAAAGCGACACAGACAAGTTTTGCAGCATTTCTAAGTCCCATCTAACTAGGACTATGCTTGCCACTACTATTAGCATAACTATGCTTACAGACCGGAATAGCCCTTCTTGGGTGCGTTCCATTTAAGTATATAAGAAACATTTATTCACCAATATGAATGAAACAGATTAAGCTAAATAAATGTCTTTGGACTGGTGCCTTGGAACTGGTTTTCTGCTAGAAGAGTTTTTAACAGCTTCTAGTTCTTGCAAAGCAGTTACCAAACTAGCCCTTTGGTTCTCGTCTTCTCTTTTATAAGTGTATCCTATGAAGTTGGGGTCTTTCCTGGGCTTTCTTTTTTGAGGGTTTTCTTCTGGGTAAAAGGGTTCAGTTTCTTCAAAATTATCGAAGTTCCTCGTGTCCACTTCACTGTCCACTTCAGGAATCCAAGGAGCCTTGGATTTGCGCAGTTTGTCCCACCTAATTCCCAAAAAGAAGGGGTGGTTCTTTATTTCTTCAACTCCTCTAGCTCCCAGTCTGTCCTGAGGGTCACACACAAGTTTCTCAATTAAGTCAGTTGCTGCTCTAGACAAACAAGCCTCTTTGGGGATCTGCAAGGTTTGCTTCCAGTGCAGGATCTTTTGGCAGGTTACCGAAGGCTCGTCTGCAAAAAAAGGAGGGTAGCCTACCACCATTTCAAAAAAGATAACTCCTACTGACCACCAGTCTACCGTTTCGTCGTAACCGGCTCTTCTGAAAACTTCAGGAGCTATGTAGTCTGGAGTTCCTACAGTTGAAAAAGCCAGTTTCCTGCTTCTTCTGAACTCAGACTTTTTGTCCATGTAGGCTTTGTGCTTAGCATCTATTTCGAGTTTCCTGAGGTTCGAGTAGGGGTTGTTGGCAGTTACGTCGGAGTGCTTGCAAAGTCCGAAGTCCGAAAGTTTAACGTGTCCGTCGCTTCCAATGAGCACGTTGTCGGGCTTCAGGTCTCTGTGGATGTAGTTCATCTTGTGAACGCTTTCCACGGCAAGGATAGTTTCTGCAATGTAGAACCTAGCTTCGTCTTCTGGCAAAATGTCTCTCTTCATCAAAATCGTCATCAAGTCGCCTCCTGGCAAGTACTCCATAGCTAAGTACAAGAAGTGTTCGTCCTGGAAACTATACCTTAACTGTACTATCCAGGGATTGTCAGCCATAGCCAGTACATTTCGTTCCGCCCTTACATGCTGCACTTGGTTCTTGTGGAGCATTTCGCTTTTGTTCATCTTTTTCATAGCAAGTACTTCGTCGGTTTCTTTGTGGCGGACTAACCTCACTTCGCCAAAGGCTCCTCTACCAATGATACTTACAGGCTCGAAGTCGTAAACAGTGACTCGTTTTCTGCGCTGCCGCATGAGTTCGGCTTCGCTGTGGAGTATGTTTTGGCGGATCATGTTTTGTTCAGTTTGCGAAAGGTTGAGTTCCAGCATCTTTCGGCCAAGTTCATCCCAGCACTCTTTTTTCTCGGACTCTTCTCTTTTGAGTTTAGAGTATTTATGCTCAATATAGGCCTTTGCAGCTTCTGCACGTTCTCTTGAGCTATTTGAAACTTGGGGAGTGTCTTTAGCTTCTCGTTTGCGGCTTGGTGAAGTTTGCGTTGCCATTTGAAATTTATCTAGTTAATAAATGAAAGTTTCGTTAACTCCTCCTAAATTGTTTTAAATCACTTAAAGCTTGCCTTAATTGGCATTGTGTTTAAATTAGGAATCTAGGAAAATGGGAATATTGACAAGGTGCTGCTTTGCGTGCATAGCTATTTGTGGGTGCAAAGATATCTTAACCCGGAGTGTGGCCTTTTACCCCCCTAAGTCTCCAACATACTCAGTCCACTACACAGAAGAAACTCCTAGTTTTTACTTAGTCACTAAAGGGAAGGAAGACCACCTTCCTCCAGAACTTCCTTGGCTGCAGATTTCTTTCTTGTTCCTGACTACTTCTCAGAGGAACAGAATCCCAGTCCTTCACGTGCAGCACACCAGTTCCAACTTCACAGTCATCTTTAGCCACGGGAATTCAACTGACCTAGGAGGAATTTACAACTACATCCTTGACTTTGCCACTTTTTTGGGAGTAAGTGTTTTAGTTTACGACTACTCAGGTTACGGCTACGCTACCGGAAAGCCTAGTGAAAAAAACATCTTTGCAGACATTAGGGCAGTTTACGACTATGCTTTGAAAGAACTAGGCATTCCCTGGAACAAGGTGGTACTTTACGGGCACAGCATAGGAACAGCTTGCTCCTGTGACTTAGCTTCAGAAATGCCAGTGGGGGGCATTGTTTTGCAAAGCCCTATGGCTTCTGGCTACCGCATTATTGCGAGTCGGTTACAAAAGTCTCCTTGGTTTGATATTTTTAGGAACATCGACAAAGCGCCCAACATCAGGGCTCCTGTGTTTCTGATACACGGAACAGACGACACTGACATTCCAATTGAGCACAGTGAGTCTTTGCTGAAAAACTTCTACATGCCTTGCGAGCCTTGGTGGGTTCAAGGAGCCAACCACGAAAACATAGAAACAGAGTTCAGAAGGGAACTTTACGAAAGAGTAAAGAAGTTCTTGGGAGTCTTAGAAGGCCTTTACAACTTGTTTCCCATAGAAAGCTTACTCAAGGAACTTGCACCTTGCGAAATGTCCACTACTAAAACTAAGGACAATTCTGACATAATCATCAAAGAAATTCACGAACAAACCCAGTAAATTTAATGCTAAATTAGTTTTGTAATGAATACACTAGTTTGCCCAAAATGCGGGAATAACTTTGACAACATCAACAAAGTTCCTCTGGTTTTGAAGTGCGGGGACACTTTGTGTATGCCTTGTTTGATTTCAGAGTGTTATTTAGGCACTGTAATGGCTCAGTGTCCTCGCTGCAAAGACTCCCAAGAACTGAACTTTTCTATTATAAAAGACCTTCCTAAAAACAAAGCTATTTTAGACCTTCTTTCCAGAACCACTTACACAGGACCACTCACCCCCCCTGCTCCCAGAGAAGTAAGTCCAGGTCCTAACTACGCCTTCACCCCTGGACCAAGTGCTAAGTTGCTGGGCTTTGACGAAAGTCCCAACTCCAAGCCTTTGGCCACGCCTTTCAGACTGAGTTCTCCTCACTCTGTAGATGTCAAGTGCAAAAGGCCTGGTTGCAATAATGACAGATACTACTTGAATGGGAGTGTTTATGAGTACTGCAGCATCAACTGCTACAATATGGACCACCCCAACTTGTTTTAGTAACACACAATTAATCCTTAAAATGGAAGACCAAGTAGAACTGGAACTAGAAGTAGTACTTAATAAAACCTTTGAAGAAGAACTGGCCCTCCTCCAGTACCCACTGAGGCCCCGCTACAGGCCCTACGGAGACCAAGGGTCTATCTCCAAAGCCAGTCTTTCTGCTAACTCGCTTGAACTCACTTACGACCTCCAAAAAGCTTCTCCCAACTACGACAAAACTGCTTCGGACTTTTCAGTGTCTCAACAAACTCTTAAAAGTCAAAAAGTAAATCCCCTGACTAATTACTGCGTAGCAGTCATCCAAAATAACAAACTCTACATGGTGCCTATTAACTACTTGTATCAGATGAGACCAGCTATGGACTACGTTGACAAAGAAACCCAGCAAAAAGTAATCCAAGACCCCCAAGAAGACCAAGAAGCCAAAGCCGAAAAAGAAGCACGCAAACTCCGAGTTTACAAAAAACAAAAATCCGAAACTAAGCCTCAGCAAGAAGAAACTACTGAAGTGAAGTACTTTTCTTCCAAAGAAAAAAGCTCCCACCAACTCTTCCAGTCACTTTTCAACACAACTCTAGACCCAGTAACTACTTTGGACCAAAAAACTTACCAACAAAGAATAATGCCCCCCAGACCTGAGGTTGCAGGCATCCGGGAAAAGTACCTGGAGTTGCCTCTTAGTTTGCAAGTAGAAGAAGTACTTTCCCGGGCAGAAGTCGGAACTACTGAGTTCTTTCTGGAACTAGTAAACTCTAAAGATGAAAAGAAACTCACAGACATCCTGTCCCAGAAGTGCTACTTAATACAAGACAAGTGGGTTTGCAAGTCAGAACTGATTTACCAAGACCACCGACAAAAAGCCAGGGACCTATGTTTAGAAACCTTGCAAGCCCAGGGCTACTTAGAAAAACCAAAGTAAGACTTACTTAGACTGCAACAACACATTCCTAAACACTTACTCGACGAAATCCTTCCGAAGTTCGCACACAAAGCAGGAGCTGTTTGGACCCTTAAATAGTTAGTCGTAACTCATTAAAGCCTTTCTGACGTGCTCGTAGGTGAAGTAGCCTGTTGCACATGAAATACATGTCCTCACAGCTGTAGAAGTAACTCCTTTGTAGAACCCCAAAACACCCTCCTTCTCCATTATCATTTTCCAAATCACTCTTGGCGAAGAAGGAGGTTCAGTGATTTGTGCCAGGGTCTTAACTGTGTCTATTGGGTAAAAAACCCCCCAAAAAGCAAGTCCTCCTGCTGCTCCGCTTAGTGAAAACCCCCACCAAGGAATCTGTCCGTACTTTTCTTTCAGTTTGCTATTTCCGTACTCGTACACTGCAAAAAACAGTCCAGCTCCAGGTATTTCTCTCAGTCCCGTCATGTAGAACCCCACAAAAAACCCAGGCACTCCCCTTGTAGAATAGATTGCTTTGACGCACTGCCAAATTGAATTGTAGTGCTTGGAGCCTTCTGGAGTTCTAACTTGCATCCTGCACTTGATGATTTCAAAAGGACACGCAACCATTGAAATCACCGATCCTGCAGCCAGTCCTCCGCACATTCCTTTCCACACAGAACTCTCAAAAGGGGCTAGGTCGTAAGCTCTTCTGTAAGTACTGAACACCAAAGACCCCCTGAGTGGTGCCATGTAGAGCAGAGTCGACACTCCACTGTACATGCCTCGAATTCCTTCTTTTTTTAAGGATTGAATTAAGCATGCTGTTATGCTTGGAAAATTTCCTGACTGCATTCTGACTTTGATGGTGCTGACTAAAAATTACTCAATGGGGTATGCACTTAACACAGACGTCAGCCCCATGCATAGCCCTGATAACGCTTCCACCATTTCGATTATTATACTGTT
>PR_CR_10_Liq_1_inCRDRAFT_1000275_pt1 | contig 32703 bp, 33 predicted proteins | sample PRCRCaboRojoPR_3_FD_10241 | JGI IMG/M metagenome (IMG submission 10241)
CGAGGACAACGACCGCGCCCTGCGCCCTCAGGCCCTGGGCGAGTTCATCGGCCAGGCCGAGGCGCGGGCGAACCTCGCCGTGTTCCTGCAATCCGCCCGCCAGCGGGGCGAGGCGATGGACCACACGCTGTTCCACGGCCCCCCGGGCCTGGGCAAGACGACGCTGGCGCAGATCATGGCGCGCGAGTTGGGCGTGAATTTCCGCATGACCTCGGGGCCCGTTCTGGCCAAGGCGGGCGATCTGGCCGCGATCCTCACCAATCTCGAGGCGCGCGATGTCCTTTTCATCGACGAGATCCACCGCCTGAACCCGGCGGTCGAAGAGGTGCTGTACCCGGCGATGGAGGATTTCGAGCTTGACCTGGTGATCGGTGAAGGCCCCGCCGCGCGCACCGTGCGGATCGAGCTGCAGCCCTTCACGCTCGTCGGGGCCACGACCCGGCTGGGCCTTCTGACGACTCCGCTGCGCGACCGTTTCGGCATCCCCGTGCGGCTGCAATTCTACACGGTCGCGGAACTGCACGAGATCGTGACCCGCAACGCGCGCCTTTTGGGTACGCCCGCCGACGACGCGGGCGCGCAGGAAATCGCCCGCCGCGCCCGTGGCACCCCGCGTATCGCCGGGCGGCTGTTGCGCCGGGTTGTTGATTTCGCCCTGGTCGAGGGCGATGGCCGCGTCACCCGCGACCTGGCCGACCACGCGCTGACCCGGCTGGGCGTCGATGACCTGGGCCTTGACGGGGCCGACCGTCGCTACCTGAGCCTCATCGCCGAGAACTATGCGGGCGGCCCCGTGGGGATCGAGACGATCAGCGCCGCCCTGTCCGAAAGCCGCGACGCGCTGGAAGAGGTGATCGAGCCGTACCTGCTGCAACAGGGCTTGATCCAACGCACGCCCCGCGGGAGGATGCTCGCGCAGAAAGGGTGGACCCATCTGGGACTGCCCGCCCCGAAAGGACAGGGCGGATTGTTCGAGTGAGTGACCCCGACCGCCTGGCCGACCTGTCCTGCATCGCCGTCACCATCGCCGAGATCTATGCCGACCGCTTCAACACGCCGCGGGATGCGGGCTGGGTCCTGCACAAGCTGTCCGAAGAGATGGGCGAGTTGACCGGGGCCTGGCTCCAGCATACCGGGCAGGGGCGGGGGGACGCGAGCGCCCGGGACGTGGCCGATGAGCTGGCCGATGTGTTGGGCTTTCTTCTGGTCTTTGCCGACCGGGCGGGGATTGATGCCGCCTCTGGCCTGCGCGACAAGTGGGGGGCCTATCTGCCACAGGAGTCCGAATGACCCCCGACGCCATCGAAGCCCTGTTCACCCGCGCCGACGGGACGTTCCATTTCGCCCGCTGGACCCGGCCCATCGTGCCCGTGGTCTTTGGGGTCGAGGATCGGACGCTGGCCACCGTCAAGGGCGCGATCGAGGCGGTGACGGCGCTCGCGGGCCACAAGATGGCCGAGACCGATCCGGAACTGGGCGTGAACCTGATGATCTTTTTCTTCCGCGACTGGGCGGAACTGCCCGAGGTGCCCGATCTCGACCGGCTGATCCCGGGACTCGACGATCTGGTGGCGCGGCTGCAGGCGGCCGATGCCAACCAGTACCGCGTCTTCCGGTTCGAGCCCGACGGCGCGATCCGGGCGGCCTTCGTGTTCCTGCGGATGGATGAGGAACTGGGCAAGGTGTCGGCCGAGACCCTGTCGCTTAGCCAGATCGTGCAGACGATCCTGATGTGGTCCGATACCGCGTTCCGCGACCGCTCGCCCCTTGCGGTGGCCGAGGGGCACATGATCCTGCAGCCCGACATAGCTGACCTGATCCGCGCGGCCTATGACCCGGTCTTGCCCGCGATGAGTAGGGACGCCAGTATCGCTTTGCGCCTGTCGGCACGGATCGCGCAATTGCGGCCAGCCTAGGCGGTCAGGGCCTTGGCCCATTTGCGGATCATCTTGGTGGCCGAGCGGTAGTGGCTGGCACCCGCCGCCTCGGCCCAACGGCCTGTGGTCCATGTGTTTTTGGCCCCCGGCATGGGCCCGCCATAGAGCGCGTCCTCGCGCAGCCCCTCGATCCGCGCGACGAGCTTTGCGTGTCGGTCGGCCAGCATGTCTCGCGCGGCGTCCCAGCCCAGCCCCGCCTGTGCGTCGCGCAGATCGGCGTTGTAGCGCTTGAGCTCGTTCCACTTGTAGCCCGGCGCGGGAAACGCCACCGCGCGCCCCGCCGCGCCATCGGCCTGCCAGCCCAGGAACAGGTCGATCCAATGGGCGCGGTGGCCGATGATGTCCTTGATCGACGTGCCCTCTTCGACCTTGGTCAGCGCGACCGTCCGGGGCAGCGGGTCGACCAGCCCGCGCAGCTTTGCGTATTCGTTTTCGGTGACGGCCAGCAGATCGGCCTTGGTCGTGGCGGCGGGCATGGGCGGGTCCTCCCTTAAGCTGCTATAGGCCCAATGCGCGGGCCCCGCCTTGATGCAGCACAAGTGCGGTTGTGCGGGGGCGCGCTGGCCCCTAGGGTCGCCCCGCAACCGCAAGAGGCCCCCATGACCCATGTCTTCACCACCCGCGTCTACTACGAGGACACCGACCTGGCGGGCATCGTCTATTACGCAAACTACCTGAAATTCATCGAACGCGCGCGCAGCGAATGGGTGCGGGCCCGCGGCGTGGACCAGCGCGCGCTCAAAGAAGACGCGGGCCTCGTGTTCGCCGTCCGCCGGATCGAGGCCGATTACCTGAGCCCCGCACGCTTCGACGACGAGCTGCGGATAGAGACCGATGTGGAGCAGGTGACCGGGGCCCGCCTGATCCTGCGCCAGCAGGTGCTGCGCGACGGCGAGATGCTGTTCGACGCCCATGTCACGCTGGTCGCGCTGGGCGAGGCGGGCCAGCCCCAGCGGCTTCCGGCGGAACTTCGCCTGCGGCCCCATTAGGGCACCCCAGATGACCGCCTCGTGATGCGGTCCATGTTGGTTTCCCCCTGAAACTCATGTATTTTGGCCGCAATGATAGGCCCGGCATACGGGACCACGGCAGAAAAGAGCAGACACGCCATGGAAGCAGACACACTGGCCCTCGCGCAGGAGATCGACTTCTCCATGTGGGGGCTGTTCGCACGCGCCACTCTGACCGTGAAGCTGGTGATGATCATGCTGATCTTCGCCTCGTTCTGGGCCTGGGCCATCGCTATCCGCAAGATCCTGCTCTACCGCAGCGCCCGGGCCGAGGCGGCCCGGTTCGACCGGGCGTTCTGGTCGGGCGAGCCGCTGGATGAGCTGTTCGACCAGATCGGTCCCGACCCCGCGGGTCGGTCCGAACGGGTCTTCGCCGCGGGCATGATGGAATGGCGCCGGTCCCATCGCAGCGACGGGGGACTGATCGCAGGGGCGACCGCGCGGATCGACCGGTCGATGGATGTGGCCATCGCCAAGGAAGCCGAGGATCTGCAATCGGGCTTGCCCATCCTGGCCACGATCGGGTCGACCACGCCTTTCATCGGGCTTTTCGGTACGGTGTTCGGGATCATGCATTCCTTCATCCAGATCGCCGAGCAGCAGAACACGTCGCTTGTCGTCGTGGCGCCGGGCATCGCCGAGGCGCTTTTGGCCACGGGGCTCGGTCTTCTGGCCGCAATCCCGGCGGTGATCTTCTACAACAAGCTCAGCGCCGACAGTGACCGTATCCTGGCCGGGTACGAAGCGTTCGCCGACGAGTTTTCCACCATCCTCAGCCGCCAGCTGGACAGCTGAACGATGGGGGCGGGCGTCATGCAGAACGATGGCGGGGGCGGCGGCGGACGCAGGCGGCGGCGCAGGCGTGCGCGGCCCATGTCCGAGATCAACGTCACGCCCTTTGTCGACGTGATGCTGGTGCTGCTGATCATCTTCATGGTGGCCGCGCCGCTGTTGACGGTGGGCGTGCCGGTGGAACTGCCCAAGACCGCGGCAACCCCGTTGCCCGCCGAACAGGAAGAGCCGCTGACCGTGACGCTCAGCGCCGATGGTGTGGTGTTGATCCAGACCACGGAAACACCGCGGAATGAACTGATCGCAAAGTTGCGTGCGGTGGCGGCAGAGCGGGACAGCAACCGCGTCTACCTGCGCGCCGATGGCGCCGTGCCCTACGAGCAGGTGATGCAGGTGATGGGGGCACTGAATGCCGGCGGGTTCACCGATATCGGGCTGGTGACGGATACGGGCGGACCGGCGCTGGACGAGTCCGACGGCTGAGCCGGTGCATATCGGCCATTATATCTCCGGGGCGGCCCATGCCGGGCTGATCGGCTGGCTGCTGATCGGTCCGATCTTTTCCAGCGCGCCCCTGCCGCCGCCGGTGACCGACGTGTCGCTGATCTCGTCCGAGGAGTTCGCGGCCCTGACAGCGCCGCCCGCCGGTCCCGAGACCGAAACCGAGATCGCCGCGCCCACTCCTCCGGCCGAAGCGCAGGACACGCCCGTGGCGCCGCCGCCCGACGAGACGCCCGAGGCGCCTTCGCCTGCGCCCGCACCGGAACAGGCGACAGAGCCCGACACCCCGCCCGCACCCCCGGCACCGCCTGCGCCGCCCGAGGCCGAAGTGACCGATACGCCGCCCCAGATCGCGCCGCCCCCGGTCGAGGATCTCGCGGCGCTGCCCCAGGTGACACCGCGCCCCCAGGAACGCCCGGCGCCGCGCGTGGCCCCCGACCCGGTGGCCCCGCCGCCGCCCGACGCCCGGATCGACGATGAGGTTCAGACCGCGCCCGCGCCGTCCGAGGCAGCTGACGCGCCGGTCGAAGAGGCGCCCGAGACGACCGCGCCGGAAGAGGCCGGCACGATCTTGGAAAGCGAGGCCAACCGCACCGAGGACGACACGCCTGCCGCGCCCACGGCATCGCTGCGCCCGCGCCCGCGCCCGTCGCGGCCGGCGCCAGCCGAGACGGACACAGCCGCCACGTCGCCTGCGACCGAACCGGATCAGGCCCCCAGCACCCAGGACAGCGTCGAGGCCGCCCTGGCCGAGGCCCTTGGCGGAGGAGGGGGCGGCGGCACCGCAGCGGGCGGGGCGCTCGAGGACTCGGAGATCGCGGGCGTGATCCGCGCCGTCAGCCGGGAATGGAGCGTCGACGTTGGCGGTATCAGTGCGAATGTCACCGTTGTGGTGCGCATCCGCCTGTCGCCCGAGGGCACGCTCGAGGCCAGCCCCGAACTATTGTCCCATGATGGCAGCAGCGAAGACGCGGGCCAGGCGGCCTTCCGCCGGGCCCGGATTGCCATTATCGCCGCAAGCCGCAACGGAGGCTTCGACCTTCCGCCTGAAAAATACGATGATTGGCGGGAGATTGAGATGACGTTCAATCCCGAAAGGATGAGACTCAGATGATCATTCGGTTTCTTGCGCTGATCGCCGCGCTCTTTATCGCCGCGGTCCCCGCCACGGCCCAGGACGGCCCCTTGCGGATCGAGATCACCGAGGGCGTGATCGAACCCTTGCCCTATGCGGTCCCCGATTTCGTGCCCGAAAGCGGGGCTGCGGCGGAGCTTGCGCAGAACCTGGCCCGGGTGGTCGCGTCGGACCTGACCGGGTCCGGGCTTTTCCGCGAGATCCCGCGCGAGGCGCATATCGGACGGATCACCAGTTTCGAGTCGCCCGTGCAATACGCCGACTGGCGCGCCGTGAACGCCCAGGCGCTGATCACAGGGGCGGTCAACGTGGACAGCTCGGGCCGGGTCGTGGTCAAGTTCCGTGTCTACGACGTGTTCAACGGTTCGGAACTGGGCCAGGGCCTGCAATTCGCGGGCACCGCCGATGGCTGGCGGCGCATGGCACACAAGGTGGCCGACGAGGTCTACAAGCGCATCACCGGCGAAGGCGCCTATTTCGACAGCCGCGTGGTCTTCGTGGCCGAAAGCGGACCAAAGGACGACCGGCGCAAGCGGCTGGCGATCATGGATTACGACGGCGCCAACGTGCAGTACCTCACGGGATCCGAGTCCATCGTTCTGGCGCCCCGCTTTTCGCCCACGGGCGACCGGGTGCTCTACACGAGCTACGAAACCGGGTTCCCGCGCATCTATGTCCTGGATGTGGGCAGCGTGCAGCGCCGCGTTCTGGAAAGCCAGGATGGCACCATGTCCTTTGCGCCGCGCTTTGGCCCCGATGGCCGAACGGTGGTTTATTCACTGACCCAGGGGGGCAACACGGATCTCTACCGCATGGATCTGGGCAGCGGTGCGGCGACGCGGCTGACCTCGTCGCCGTCGATCGAAACCGCGCCCAGCTTTTCGCCCGATGGCCGCCAGATCGTGTTCGAATCCGACCGTTCGGGCACCCAGCAGCTGTATATCATGCCGGCCTCGGGCGGAGAGGCGCGGCGCATCAGCTTTGGGGACGGGCGCTATGGCACGCCGGTCTGGTCGCCGCGTGGCGATCTGATCGCCTTTACCAAGCAGTCGAACGGCCGGTTCCATATCGGCGTGATGCGGACCGATGGCAGCGAGGAACGCCTGCTGACCGCGTCCTTTCTGGACGAGGGGCCTACATGGGCCCCCAACGGGCGCGTGATCATGTTCACCCGCGAAACCCAGGGCGCGGCGGGGCAAGCAAGCCTTTATACCGTCGATGTCTCGGGCCGGAACCTCAAGCGCGTGGCAACGCCCGGCGGGGCCTCTGACCCGTCCTGGTCGCCGCTGTTGCGCTAAGGTCCGGATCGGCCACGGCCCGCCTGCCCAGCCGCATTTCGTTTCCAAGGCGGGGACGCTGTGGTAGAAGTTCGGCAACAATGAAAATATGAGGCAACACGCGATGACCTACCTGACACGAGCACTTGTCCTGACCTCGATCCTGGCGCTTTCGGCCTGCGCGCGGAACGCGCCGTTCGAGGACGGCAGCGCGATCGACCTGAAGGCCGCAGGCGGCATGAACCAGGGGGCTGCGGGCGCCGCGGATCCGACCTCGCCGGTCTATTTCCAGCAAAGCATCGGCGACCGGGTGCTGTTCGCCGTGGACCAGTCCACGCTCAGCCCCGAGGCGCGCGCGACGCTGGATGCCCAGGCGGCGTGGCTGTCGACCAATGCCGATTACAACGCCATCATCGAAGGCCATGCCGACGAGCAGGGCACGCGGGAATACAACCTGGCACTGGGTGCCCGCCGCGCCAACGCTGTACGTGAATATCTCCAACAGCGCGGTATCCCGGCCAGCCGCTTGCAAACGGTGAGCTACGGTAAGGAACGCCCGATCGAGGTTTGCTCGGACGAGGCGTGCTATTCCAAGAACCGCCGTGCGGTCACCGTGATCGCATCGGGCCTGACCGGGTAAGCCCGACGATGCGCTGGTTCGCTGCCCTCGCCCCGTTTGCCCTGAGCGCCCTGATCGCCGCGCCCGCCGCCGCGCAGGACGAAACCCTGGCCGATATCCGTCAGGATCTCAGCGTGCTTTTCGTCGAGATACAGAAGCTCAAGCGCGAGCTATCGACCACGGGCGGCGCATCCGCCGGGGTCTCGGACGGGTCGCTTCTGGACCGTGTGAACGCGATAGAAACCGAGTTGCAGCGCCTGACCGGCAAGACCGAAGAGCTTGAGTTCCGTATCGGCCGCGTGGTCGAGGACGGGACGAACCGCGTGGGGGATCTGGAATTTCGCCTGTGCGAGCTTGAGCCCGATTGCGACATCGGCACGCTGGGCGACACCCCGCGCCTGGGCGGCGAGGCCGCGGCTGCCGCACCGGCTCCGGCCCCGCAGCCGACGGTGCCGACCGATGGGCCGCAGCTGGCCGTGAGCGAGCGGGCCGATTTCGAGCGGGCGTCGGAGGCGCTCGCCCAGGGTGACTTTCGCACCGCCGCGAACCAGTTTGCGGCCTTTGCCACGACCTATCCGGGCAGCCCGCTAGAAACCCGCTCGCATATCCTGCGCGGGGATGCGCTGGCCGGGCTCGAGGACACGCGCGCCGCCGCGCGGGCCTATCTTGACGCGTTCAGCGGTGCGCCAGATGGGCAGGACGCGCCCGAGGCGTTGCTCAAGCTGGGCACAGCGCTGGGCGATCTCGGCCAGACCGACCAGGCCTGCGTGACCCTGCGCGAGGTCGATGTGCGGTTTCCCGGCGCGGCGCAGGTCGATCCGGCCCGGGATGCGTTGGCGGCCCTGGGCTGTTCGTGACGCTCGAGGCGCGTTTTGCCGCTGCTCTGATGTCGCTTCTGGGCGATCCGCCGCCGGCACGCCTTGGCGTGGCCGTGTCGGGCGGGGGCGACAGTGTCGCGCTGCTGCATCTGTTGCATCGCACCCTTGGTACCGCCCTTCATGTCGTCACGGTCGACCATGGCTTGCGTCCCGAAAGCGGCGAGGAGGCGGCAACCGTCGCCCGTGCCGCGCAGGGCCTGGATCTGCCCCATGACACCCTGCGCTGGACCGGGTGGGACGGGCAGGGCAACCTGCAGGACGCCGCGCGTGAGGCGCGTCTGGCGCTGATCGCGGACTGGGCCAGGGGTCGCGGCATCGACGCGGTCGCCTTGGGCCACACCCGAGATGACCAGGCCGAAACCGTGCTCATGCGGCTGGCACGAGGGTCAGGTGTGGACGGATTGGGCGGTATCCCGCCGATGACCGAACAGCGTGGTCTAAGGCTTTTGCGCCCCGCTTTGGACATCGGGCGGCAAGAGTTGCGCGACTGGCTCAAGGCACAAGGCATCGGCTGGATCGACGATCCGTCGAACGACGACCCGAGCTTTGACCGCGTTCGTGCCCGCCAGGCCATTGCCACCCTCGGGCTCGATCCGGTGCGCCTGTCGCGCAGCGCACGACAGATGCGGGACGCCCGCGATGTCCTGCGGCAGGCTACGGCGGAACTGGCGGATCGCGCCGTGCGGCAAGAGGCCGGTGACCTGGTCCTGTCGCGCAGCCATTTGACCGAGGCGCTGACGGACACGCGCCTCAGGCTCTTGGCGGCGGCACTCTGTTTCGTGTCCGGGCAGGTCTACAGGCCCAGATGGGCCACGCTGGAACGGGTTTGGGCTGCACTTGCGGCAGGTGAGGGGGCCAGCGCCCGTGGCTGTCTTCTTGTGACGGACGGCGCGTGCGCGCGCATCGCCCGGGAACCTGCGGCTTTGCCCGGTCCTGTGCCCTTGGGCACGGTCTGGGACCGCTGGATCGTCGAAGGGCCGGGCGGCGCGGCGCTCACCGTGGGTGCGCTCGGGTCGGAAGGTCTGGCGCAAGTACCGGACTGGCGCACGCTTGGTCTGGCGCGGTCGCTTCTGATCACCAGCCCGGCTGTTCGGCAGGGCGACAACTTGATCGCGGCGCCGCTTGCGGGGCTGGAAAACGGCTACACTGCCCGGCTTCTGCCCAGCCGCGACAATTTCCGCCAGTTTGTCCTGTCGCATTGAACCGGGCGGGGTCATGTCTATTTTAGTCCAAACACCGCTGTGATACGCCCGGCGGCAACCTGACAGTAGGAGATATTCCTTGGGCAACGCACGCAACATCGCCTTCTGGGTGGTTCTGTTTCTTCTGATACTCGCCCTGTTCAACCTGTTCTCTGGTGGCGGCAACACGCTGCAAAGCCGCGAGATCAGCTATTCCGACTTCGTCGAGTCGGTCGAGAACGGAGAGGTCGCGTCGGTCACGCTGGACGGCGAACAGATCCGTTATCGTGGCAATGACGGCAACGATTACGTGACCATCAAGCCGACGGATGCCGAGGTCACCAACCTTCTGGTGAACGAAAACGTACCCGTCCGGGCCGAGCCGCAAGAGCAGTCGGGGTTCCAGACCTTCATCGTCTCGCTTCTGCCATTCCTGCTGCTGATCGGCGTCTGGATCTATTTCATGAACCGGATGCAGGGCGGGGGCCGTGGCGGTGCCATGGGCTTTGGCAAGTCCAAGGCGAAGCTGCTGACCGAAAAGCACGGCCGCGTGACCTTTGACGATGTCGCTGGCATCGACGAGGCCAAGGAAGAGCTGGAAGAGATCGTGGAATTCCTGCGCAACCCGCAGAAATTCTCGCGCCTGGGCGGCAAGATCCCCAAGGGTGCGCTGCTGGTGGGCCCTCCGGGTACCGGTAAGACGCTTCTGGCCCGCGCCATCGCCGGCGAGGCGGGTGTGCCCTTCTTCACCATTTCCGGTTCGGACTTCGTGGAAATGTTCGTGGGTGTCGGCGCAAGCCGCGTGCGCGACATGTTCGAGCAGGCCAAAAAGAACGCGCCCTGCATCGTCTTCATCGACGAAATTGACGCCGTGGGTCGGGCCCGTGGCGCCGGCTATGGCGGCGGCAACGACGAACGCGAACAGACGCTGAACCAGCTGCTGGTCGAGATGGACGGGTTCGAGGCGAACGAGGGCGTGATCATCGTCGCCGCCACCAACCGCCGCGACGTGCTGGACCCCGCGCTGTTGCGTCCGGGCCGCTTTGACCGCCAGGTCACCGTCCCGAACCCCGACATCAAGGGCCGCGAGAAGATCCTGGGCGTGCATGCCCGCAAGACCCCGCTGGGCCCAAACGTCGATCTGCGCATCATCGCGCGCGGCACGCCCGGCTTCTCGGGTGCGGATCTGGCGAACCTCGTGAACGAGGCCGCGCTGATGGCCGCCCGCGTGGGACGCCGTTTCGTGACGATGGAGGATTTCGAGAACGCCAAGGACAAGGTCATGATGGGCGCCGAGCGTCGGTCCATGGTCCTGACCGCCGACCAGAAGGAAAAGACCGCCTATCACGAGGCCGGTCACGCCATCGTCGGCCTGGCGCTTCCGAAATGCGACCCGGTCTACAAGGCCACGATCATCCCGCGCGGTGGCGCGCTGGGCATGGTGGTGTCGCTGCCGGAGATTGACCGCCTGAACTGGCACAAGGAAGAGTGCGAACAAAAGCTGGCCATGACCATGGCGGGCAAAGCGGCCGAGATCATCAAGTACGGTGAAGAGAATGTCTCGAACGGCCCCGCGGGTGACATCCAGCAGGCCAGCCAGCTGGCCCGCGCGATGGTGCTGCGCTGGGGCATGTCCGACAAGGTGGGTAACGTGGACTATGAACAGGCCCACGAAGGCTACATGGGCAATGCCGCCGGCGGCTTCTCCGTTTCGGCCCACACCAAGGAGCTGATCGAGGAAGAGGTCAAGCGCATGATCGACGACGCGTATCTGCGCGCCTACGAAATCCTGCGCGAGAAGGAAGAGGAATGGGAGCGTCTGGCCCAGGGCCTCCTGGAATACGAGACCCTGACCGGCGAAGAGATCGAGCGCGTCATCCGCGGCGAGCCGCCCCAGGTGGACGAAGACGAGGACGACAAGCCCGACCAGGGCAGCGCGCCCAGCGTCACGGCCATTCCGAAAACCAAGCCGCGGCCGAAATCCGGCGATGGCGGGATGGAGCCGGAACCCTCGGTCTGAGAACCTCCCGAGAATGCGATAACCCCCGGCCGACGGTCGGGGGTTTTTCTTTTCACGGACCGGCAAACGCAGGATCCGGATTGCGGTTCGCACGGCCCCCATGCATCGTCTGCACGACACGACAGGAGAGGCCCATGCCCGCGCTCAAACCCACCGACCATACCGCCACGATCACTTGGCTGGGCTATGTGCCCCATCGCGACAATCCCGAGCTTGAGACGGTCGCGCTCGACACCATGGAGCTGGGTTGGGGCGGTTATGAGGGCGATTGCCACGCGGGCGAGACGCGGCCCTCCTGTTCGCGGGTACTGTCGCAATACCCAACGCGCGGCACGGAAATTCGCAACGTGCGTCAACTCTCGGTCCTCAGCGCCGAAGAGATGGCGACGATCGCCGCCGCGCTGGGGCTAGAGCGATTGGAGCCCGCGTGGCTCGGTGCCTCCATCGTGATCGAGGGCATCGCCGATTTCAGCCATGTGCCGCCCTCGGCGCGGCTGCAGGCGGGAAACGGCACAACGCTCACCGTCGACATGCAGAACCGGCCCTGCCAGTTCCCGGCCAAGACAATCGAAGCAGTGCATCCCGGCCACGGCAAGGGCTTCAAACCGGAGGCAGAGGGGCGGCGCGGCGTCACCGCCTGGGTCGAGCGCCCCGGCACCCTGCGCCTGGGCGACGTGCTGCGGCTACACATTCCCGATCAGCGCGGCTGGACGCCCTGAGGAAATCGCGCGCGTCCGGGTTTCCCATCCGAAACAGAGCGCCGGACATCGCCGCAAGAACGCCCGGAAATGTCGGAATTACCGCGTTGGACCCGGGTGCGAGCCGGTATAGGCGATTTCAGTAGAGAGCGTCCAACGCGCATAGGGAAGGCCTGGGACAGACATGAGCCACAAGACCGATATCGAGATCGCCCGCGAAGCCAACAAGAAACCGATCCAGGAGATCGGTGCCAAGCTGGACATCCCGTCCGAGCATCTGCTGCCCTACGGCCATGACAAGGCCAAGGTCGGCCAGGACTTCATCAACGCGGTCCAGGACCGCCCCGATGGCAAGCTGATCCTGGTGACCGCGATCAACCCCACGCCTGCGGGCGAGGGCAAGACCACCACCACCGTGGGTCTGGGTGACGGTCTGAACCGCATTGGCAAGAAGGCCGCGATCTGCATCCGCGAAGCCTCGCTGGGTCCGAATTTCGGGATGAAGGGCGGCGCGGCCGGGGGCGGTTATGCGCAGGTCGTGCCGATGGAGGACATGAACCTTCACTTCACCGGCGATTTCCATGCAATCACCGCGGCGCATAACCTCTGCGCGGCGATGATCGACAACCACATCTACTGGGGCAACGAGCTGGGTATCGACGAACGCCGCGTGACCTGGCGCCGGGTGCTCGACATGAACGACCGCGCGCTGCGCGACGTGGTCACCTCGCTGGGCGGGGTCGCCAACGGCTTCCCGCGCCAGACCGGGTTCGACATCACCGTGGCCTCCGAGGTCATGGCGATCCTGTGCCTGGCCAAGGACCTGGCCGATCTGGAGCGTCGCCTTGGCGACATGATCGTGGCCTACCGCCGCGACAAGACGCCGATCTACTGCCGCGACATCAAGGCCGACGGCGCGATGACCGTTCTTCTGAAGGACGCGATGCAGCCGAACCTGGTGCAGACGCTGGAAAACAACCCGGCCTTTGTTCATGGCGGGCCCTTCGCCAACATCGCCCATGGCTGCAACTCGGTCGTGGCGACCACCACCGCGCTGAAACTGGCCGATTACGTCGTGACCGAAGCGGGCTTCGGCGCGGACCTGGGCGCTGAGAAGTTCATGAACATCAAGTGCCGCAAGGCAGGCCTTGCCCCGTCGGCGGTGGTCGTCGTGGCGACCGTGCGCGCGATGAAGATGAACGGCGGCGTGGCCAAGGCCGATCTGGGCGCCGAGAATGTGGAGGCGGTCAAGGCCGGCTGCCCCAACCTGGGCCGCCATATCGAGAACGTGAAATCCTTCGGCGTGCCGGTCGTCGTGGCCATCAACCACTTCGTCACCGACACCGATGCCGAGGTCGAGGCGGTCAAAGCCTATGTGGCCGAGCAGGGCTCCGAGGCGATCCTGTGCAAGCACTGGGCCCATGGCGGCGCAGGCATCGAAGAGCTGGCCACCCGCGTGGCCGAGATCGCCGACAAGGGCGAGGCGCAGTTCGCGCCGCTCTATGGCGACGATCTGAGCCTGTTCGAAAAGATCGAGACCATCGCCAAGCGCATCTACCGCGCGGACGAGGTGCTGGCGGACCAGAAGGTGCGCAACCAGCTGAAAGAGTGGGAAGAGGCCGGGTACGGCAATCTGCCTGTCTGCATGGCCAAGACGCAGTATTCGTTCACCACCGATCCCAGCCGCCGTGGCGCGCCAACGGGCCATTCGGTGCCCGTGCGCGAGGTGCGCCTGTCGGCCGGTGCTGGCTTTGTCGTGGCGATCTGCGGTGAGATCATGACCATGCCGGGCCTGCCATCCAAGCCCGCGTCGGAAACGATCCGCCTCAATGCCGAGGGCCAGATCGAAGGTCTGTTCTGATCGGGCCGGTGTAGTCACGCCAAGGAAAAAGGGACCTCAGATGACCGCAAAGATCATCGACGGCAAGGCCTTCGCGGCCCAAGTGCGCGGCAAGGTGGCCGAACATGTGGCGCGCCTGAAAGCCGATCACGGCATCACCCCGGGCCTTGCCGTGGTGCTGGTGGGCGAAGACCCCGCCAGCCAGGTCTATGTCCGCAACAAGGGCAAGCAGACGGTCGAGACGGGCATGGAAAGCTTCGAGCACAAGCTTGACGCCAGCACGTCCGAGGCCGATCTGCTGGCCCTGATCGACCGGTTGAACAACGACCCCGCGGTGCATGGTATCCTCGTGCAGTTGCCGCTGCCGGATCACCTGGATAGCGACCTGGTGATCAATGCCATCGACCCGGCCAAGGATGTGGACGGCTTTCACATCTCGAACGTGGGTCTTTTGGGTACTGGCCAGAAATCCATGGTGCCGTGCACGCCGCTCGGCTGCCTGATGATGCTGCGCGACCACTATGGCAGTCTCTCGGGCCTGAACGCCGTGGTGATCGGGCGGTCGAACATCGTGGGCAAACCTATGGCGCAGCTGCTGCTGGGCGACAGCTGCACCGTCACCATCGCCCACAGCCGCACCAAGGACATCGAAGAGGTCGCCCGCCGTGCCGATATCGTCGTGGCCGCCGTAGGACGGCCCGAGATGGTCACCGGCGACTGGATCAAGCCCGGTGCCACGGTGATCGACGTGGGCATCAACCGCATCGACAAGCCCGAGGGTGGCACGCGGCTTGTGGGCGATTGCCACTTCGACAGCTGTGCCGCGGTGGCGGGGGCGATCACCCCTGTGCCCGGTGGCGTGGGGCCGATGACCATCGCCTGCCTTCTGGCCAACACCGTCACCGCCTGCGCCCGCGCCAACGGCCTGCCCGAGCCCGAGGGGCTGACCGCCTGACCGCATCGTAGATCTGTTCGGGGCTCAACCCCCGAACAGGACCGCATGCATCACCCGCCCGGGCAACAGCGTGAAGGCACCCGCCACCACCAGCGCGCCGAACACGAGGCTGCGCATGGTCTTGCGGTGGAGCGAGACCCGGTGCCCCCGCGCCGCCCGCACGCCCGTGACCAGCGCGACCAGCGTGACCACGGACAAGAGGTGTATGGGGCTGAATGGCCCGACCAGACGGAAGCTGTGGATCCAGAAGCTCGACGCCGCCACCACGCCCATCCCGATCACCCAGGACCATCCCATAATGCGATGCGCCCGCCGCCCGCGCGGCACTACGAATATCGCAATCGTCAGCGGTACGAGAACAAGTGCAACCAGCGCATGAATCTGGATGATGCCTGGTTCCGCGAAGAGGGGCTGCAATGTCATTTCGATCGTCTCCGTCGTTGCCTTTCGGGGGCAATGCATGGGACGATCATGGCATACGGTCGACTGCGGATCCGCCGGAGACACCGTGCATTCGTGAATGACAGGAGAGTGGGATGTCCCGTCTGTTCACGCTTCGTGACTGGCAAAGGCCGATCACCATCTGGGCGGTGGTGTCGGTGCTGGCCGGTCTGATGGGGCCATTCGGCACCTACGAGGCGCTCGATCCCCTGCCGCGGCTGGCCTACTGGGCGGTTGTCGCAGGCCTGTCCGTGTTCCTGTGGTTCCTGTCGGACAGCTACCTGCGCGGCACCGGCGCGGTTTACGATGTGCTGGTCGCCGTCGGCTACACGCTGATCCTCTCGGTCGCCGTGCTGATCCTGAACGAGCTGGTCTTTGGTGGGTGGCTGACAATGGACAGCGCGCTTCGGGTTCTGGGCATGGTTGGCGGCGTCGTGCTGGTGCTTGAATTGGCCGCACGGCTGATCCTGCCGCCCTTGCGCGCCCGGCGCGACACCGCGGAGATCCGGGATTGTCCCGATGCCCGGTTCCAGAAACGGCTCGAACCGCGCCACAGGGGCCGCCTGATCCGCATCGAATCCCAGGATCACTACCTGAAGGTCGTGACCGACCGGGGCGAGGGGCTGGTGCTTATGCGCATGGGCGACGCCGAGGTGGAATTGGGCCAGGGGCTGGGCCTGCGCGTGCACCGGTCGCATTGGGTGGCCGCAGAAGCCGTGCGCCGGGCCATCCGCGCCGATGGTCGCCTGCTGCTGGAAATGGCGGACGGCACCCGCGTGCCAGTCAGCCGGGCCTATCGCGCCGCTGTGGTCGAGGCGGGGCTCGCTCCCTGATGCACCGGCACCATCGTGCCCTGGATCAACGCGATATGCTTATGTTGGCCCGTCTCATCCTCGGCCCAGATGTCCGAGGTCACGACGATCAGCCGCCGACCCGGCTTGATCACCCGCCCCTCTGCCAAAAGCCGCACGCCACGCCCCGGCGCCAGCAGGTTGATCTTGATCTCCGAGGTCAGAACCTCGGCAGGTTCCGGCATCAGGGTTAGCGCCGCATAGCCCGCCGCGCTGTCGCCGATGGCGAAGGGCAGCGCCGCATGAGCGAACCCGTGCTGCTGGCGGCTGCCGGGCAGGATGGGTGCGGCGATCTGCACCCGGCCCGGCGCGATCTCGACCAGAGCGGCCCCCAGCGTTTGCATCATGCTTTGCGCGTCGAAACTGGCGCGGATCTTGCGGGCGATGGGATCGGGCAGGGTGTCTGTCATGGGATCAGCCTAACGGCGATTTCCGGGCCTGTCCCGCGTCACGCACGCAGCGCGCCCGCGCGGCGCGGCATAGGCATGGGCACGGGGTTGGTCCCTGTCAGGATCGCCAGCGCCTCGGGTCCCATAAGGCCATCCAGCACCGGATCGGTGCAACGCAAGCCGCCGGTATAGGTGCCGAAGGCCGGCAGGATCATGCGCTGACGGTCCACCAGGAAACAGGCCCGGCTGATGCCGCCCCCTCGACGGCCCAGCTGCGCCTTGGGGTGGTAATGGCCCGACACCTCGCCCATTGCTGCGGTTTGCGCGATGTGCCGGAACACCAGCGGCCCTTCGTTCAGCTCTGCCATATGCGCCCCGCCGATATCCGCAGGTCCGGGATCGTGGTTGCCTTCGATCCAGATCCAGCGCCGCCCGGCCTGCAGCCGCGCGATCCAGAGGCGAATGTCCTCGGTCAGGTCAAGCGCCGCATCCAGATCGTCGAAACTGTCGCCCAGGCAGATCACCGTCCGCGCGCCCATTGCCTCGATCTCGGCTTCTAGCCGCGACAGGGTATCGAGTGTGTCATAGGGCGGCAGGGTCACCCCGCCGCGCCGGGCCATGCGCTCGGACTTGCCCAGGTGCAGGTCGGAGACGCAAAGAAGCTGCCGGTCGGGCCACCACAAGGCGCCCGTACCCCGTGCGACCAATGCCGCCCCCTGGAAGCTGACTTCGTACCCGTTCATGATCCGTTCTTCGCTTGTCGCAGGCGCGAATGCAAGCCTCTGGGGCCAGGCTTCAGGCTACATTTCAAGCTTGGTTTCAGGCCAGCCCGGCCTCTTCCATCAGCCGCCGCGCCTCGTCGGCGACCAGCCGTTCGCGGCCCTCGCCAGTCACCGGAATGCGCCCGGGCTCCAGGAACAGCGGTGCCGAAAGGGGTGTGACCCGGGACAGGCGCATATGGTCGATCCGGTCGGCCACCCGCGCGGCCATTTCCTCGATCCGGCCGAAATCCACCAGCCCGCGCATCGCCTCTTCGCGGGTGATCTGCATCAGCAGGTGGTCGGGGTCGTATTTCAGAAGCGTGTCATAGAGGATGTCGCTGGAAAACGTGGCCTGTTTGCCGGTCTTGCGCACCTGCGGCGTGTTGCGCTCGATCAGCCCTGCAATGGTGGCCGAGGCCCGGAAGGTGCGTTTCATCACGGCGTTGCCCGCCAACCAACTGTCGAGCCCCGCCTTCAGCGCGTCGATATCGAACAGCGGCGTGGGGTCGGTCAGCTCTTCGAGCCCCCAGATGAGGGTGGCGTAGTCAGTGGCGACAAAGCCCAGGGGCGCCAGCCCCATCTCTTCCATCCGCTTGGTCAGCAACAGCCCCAGCGTCTGCTGCGCGTTTCGGCCCGCGAAGCCATAGGCGCAAAGATGCGCGCGCCCCTCGCGCGGGAAGGTCTCGATCAGAAGCCGTCCGGGTTCCGGCAGGCGGCTGACCTCGCGCTGCAGATGCAAGAGCTGGGCGGTGTGGTCGGGCAGTTCGGGCCAGCTGTCTTGCTGGAACATGGTCAGGATGCGCTGGCTCAGCTGGGTGGAGGTGGCGAATTTCGTGCCCATGAAGGTGGCGATCTTGGGCTCGCGATCCGCGCGGCGGCTGACCTCGACCGTCATCTCGCGCAGGCCTTCGTAACGCACGACCTGCCCGCCGATGAGGAAGGTGTCGCCGGGGGTGAGCGACGCGGCAAAGCCTTCCTCGACCTCGCCCAGGGCCTGGCCGCCGCGCCGGTTCTTCAGCCGAACCTTGAGCGTGTCGGTGTCCTGGATCGTGCCCACATTCATGCGGATGTTGCGCGCGCTGCGCGGGTCACGCAGGTGCCAGCGCCCCTGGGCATCCTGTTTCAGCCGCTGCCATTTGTCATAGGCGCGCAGGGCATAGCCCCCGGTGACGCAGAAATCGAGACAGGCGTCGAACTCGGCCCGCGTGAGGTCCGCATAGGCCCCGGCGCTTTTGACTTCGTGGTACAGCGCGTCGGCCTCGAAGGGCCCCGCGCAGGCGGTCAGAAGGATATGCTGGCACAGCACGTCGCGCGGCCCGCGCCCGCGCGGCTCTCCGTCAAGGTCATGGTCCTTTACCGCCTGAAGCGCGGCCTTGCATTCGACGATCTCGAAACGGTTGGCGGGCACCAGAAGCGCCTTCGAGGGCGCATTGTAGCGATGGTTCGCCCGACCGATCCGCTGGACCAGCCGCTTGACGTTCTTGGGCGCGCCCACCTGGATCACAAGGTCCACATCGCCCCAGTCGATGCCCAGATCGAGACTGCCGGTGCAGACGATGGCGCGCAGATCGCCCGCGACCATCGCCACCTCGACCTTTTCGCGCTGCGCACGGTCGAGGCTGCCATGATGGATGCCAATGGGCAGGGCGTCTTCGTTGGCGAGCCACAGGTTGTGAAAGAAAAGCTCGGCCTGGGCGCGGGTGTTGTGAAAGATGAGCGTGGTCTTGTGCTGGCGCACCTGGTCGAGCACCGCCGGAATGGCATAGGCCGCGCCGCCCCCGGCCCAGGGCGGGGCCTCGTCGGTGGTCAGCATACGGATGTCGGGGTCCGGCCCCGGGTCGGCTTCCACGATCTCGCAGGGGTCGGGATGGCGGGCCAGCAGGCGGGCGATGGCTGCGGGATCCTCGACCGTGGCCGAAAGCCCCACGCGGCGCAGGCCGGGGCAAAGCGTGTCGAGCCGGGCCAGCGCTAGCATCAGCTGATCGCCGCGCTTTGACTCGGCCAGCGCGTGGATCTCGTCGATCACGATCCGCTTGAGCCCCGCGAACATGTGCGGCGCATCCTCGTAAGAGGTTAGCAGCGCAAGGCTTTCAGGCGTCGTCAGCAGGACATGGGGCGGATCGGCGCGCTGGCGTTTCTTCTGCGTGGCGCTGGTGTCGCCGGTGCGGTCCTCGACCCGGATGGGCAGGCCCATCTCGTCGATGGGGGTGCGCAGGTTTCGCTTGATGTCGGCGGCCAGCGCCTTGAGCGGTGAGACATAGAGCGTGTGGATCCCGTCGCGGGGGGTGGCCTCCAGATCGACCAGGGTGGGCAGGAACCCCGCCATGGTCTTGCCCCCGCCCGTGGGCGCGATCAATAGCGTCGCGGGTGCCGCGGCCCGTTCCAGCATCTCGTGCTGATGGGGATGGACCTGCCAGCCGCGCGCGGTGAACCAGTTGGAGATGACAGGGGGCAGGGCGCTCATGCCCCCTATCTAGGGGAGGGACCAAAACTTTTCCCGGGAAAGTTTTGGCAAAATCCTCGGTCGAGGATTTTGGCCGACGGGTCTATTTCACGATCACTTCCTGTTTGACGAACATGTTCGCCCAGGCCCGGTCAATCAGCTCGGGCGTCATCTGGTAGGGGATGCCCTCGAATTCGCAGATCGCGATCATCTGGTCGATCAGGAACACCGGCTGGTAGTTGGCATAGACGTTGTCGATGGTCGGATACTTTTCGTTCAGCAAGTGGATCAGCGCGGCCTCGTCCAGCGGCATGCCCTTCTTGCGCGCGACAAGCGCGAAGATCTTCAGGAAGTTCTCCTGGTTCGGGCCATCGATCTTGATCTTGAAAAAGATCCGGCGCAGGGCCGCGTTGTCGAAGATCTCGTTGGGGTGAAAATTCGTGGAGAAGATCACGAGCGTGTCGAAGGGCACCTCGAACTTCTCGCCCGATTGCAGGGCCAGAATATCCTTGGATTCTTCAAGTGGCACGATCCAGCGGTTGACCAGCGCCTGGGGCGGTTCGGCCTGGCGGCCAAGGTCGTCGACGATGAAAATGCCGCCGGTGGATTTCAGCTGAAGAGGCGCCTGATAAGTGCGGGCCGTGGGGTTGTAGACAAGGTCGAGCATCGACAGGGACAATTCGCCACCCGTGATCACCGTGGGCCGCTCGCATCGCACGTAGCGCGTGTCAAAGGTGCGGCGGCGGCGCAGGCTGTTCGGGTCGTCCTCTTCGGCTTCGGCGGCAGAATGCAAGATCGGGTCGTAGACTGTGATGACCTGGCCGGAATACTCGATCGCGCGCGGCACGAAGATCTTGTCGCCCATCGCGTCGCGGATCCCGTTCGAGATCGAGGATTTGCCGTTACCCGGGGGGCCGTACATCAGGATCGATCGGCCCGCGCTGACGGCCGGGCCCAGGTGGTCCAGCAATTCGTTGGGCAGGATCAGGTGGCCCATGGCCGCGGTCAGCTGGTCGCGGGTGATCTGGATGTTACGGATCGACTGGCGCTTGACCTGCTCGCGATAGACATCCAACGGCACGGGCATCGCACCGAAATACTCGGACTGACTGAGCGCGTCGAGCGTGCGGGACTTGCCGGCATCGGTCAACTGATACCCCATCTCGTTGCCCGAATTTGCGTTCAGGGTTCCCGTCGCCTCGACCAGTTTCTGGCCACGCGCGATATCGACGATTTCCTGCGTGACCGGCACCGGCAGGCAGATCGCGGCGGCGATCTCGGACACGGTGTCGATAATCTTGCGGAACATGGTCTTGAGCAGGATGTCCCGCATTATCACCACCGGCAGGCCCATCTCGTTTAGGCGCCTGGGTGGCGGAGGCGGGGTCACGCCCGCATGTTGCGGTGTTGGCATGTTCATGGCGGCACAGCCCTTTTTTTGCCGGAACCTCGGGGTCGATCCCAAGACTACCTGCCAATCATGGTAGAGCTGTGGTCAGAAACGGCGAAACGATGGGCCTTTCGCGATCGCGGCAGTGTCAGTGTCAGGTGCCGTAGGCCACGCCGAGCAGCAGGTGGAGCGCCAGCGTTCCCCCAAGCGACAGGCCCATGGGAAAGTCGCCCTTGATCTCCCAGCTGTCCCAATGGGGCGCGAGCCGGCGCATGGGTGTCCACTTGGCCAGCAGGTTCGCCGCGAAAAGCGCGATCAGAAGCCGAAAGTCGCCCGGATCAATGAAGGGTGCGGCGGCAGCGGCGAATTTCGCGTCGCCCGCGCCCACAAGCCCACCGGCATTGAGGAAAATACCCACCACCAGCACCGCGACCAGCGTGGCCAGACGCCACGGATACTCTGCCAGGGGCAGGGCGATCAGGCCCAGCACCAGGAAGATCACCGCAAGGATCACCACCGCGTGGTTGGGGATGCGCATTTCGCGCATGTCGGTGAAGGCGACGTAAAAGCAGATCGGAAGGACGAAGGGCAGGAACCAAAGCGCCGTTGTCGCGGAAATGGCCATGGGATCAGTTCGTCACATTCGCTTCGAGCGCTCTGAGCGACCGAACGGCCGCCTCGAAATGCTGCGGATGGGTCTCGAGCGCCTCGCTCAACAGCCCCTTGCCGGTCTCGACATCGCCCTGCTTGACCGCCGACAGGCCCAGCGTGTGCAAAAGCTGGGCGCGTTCGATCTGGTCCATGGGAACGACGGGAAGGGTATATTTTCGTTGCGCCCCGCGGGCCAGCACCAGGTTGTTCTTGGCGGTGAACAGCGACGGGTCCTGGCGGATGGCATCGAAGAACAGACGCTCGGCCTCGGCGAAATCACCACGGGTCAGCTTGGAATAGCCCCAGTTGTTCATCACGCCCGCGGGGCGCGTGGTCAGGCCCACGGCGGTTTCGTAGAAACTGTCGGCCCGGTCCCATTCGCGGTTGCTGTCCGCGACCATCGCCTCGAGCCGGTAGCGCTTGTAGGTCTCGAATGTCGGCGGCACCGCGTCCAGCGTGCGTTCCGCCTCCTCCCAGCGATTGGCGCGGATCAACGCGTCGGCCAGGTCGACGCGGTCGTCATCCGTGGCCTCTTCGTGTTCGATCACGTTTTCCCAGGCCGGGACGGCCTCGGTCACGCGCTGGGCCTTGATCAGGGAGCTTGCAAGCCCGCGCAGCAGGTCGATGCGGTCGGGCTGATCGGCGGCGGCGCGCTGGAAATACGAGACCGCCTCGTTCGGGTCGGCGGCTGCGAGCATTACGTCGTTGAGATTCGATTCGTCGATGACATTCAGGTTCTGAAGCCTGCGGTCCACATCGGCGCCGCCGCTTTTGTCACCGCATGCGGACAGGGCCAGCACACCTGCCAGGCCCAGCACAAGAACTCTCGGTTGGCGCATCTGCCTGCGTCCTTTTACTGCTCGTCTTTTTTCAGGGCGTGCGTCGGATCAGGAAGTCGGACGACCCGCGCCGCACCAGTTTATAATCTTGTGCCTCTACGTTATCATACGCGGGATTTTCGTTTTTTGCGAGTACCAAGCGCAAATTATCGCGGATGGCGTCGCTGGCACCATTGTCCAGCGCGTAGGCGCGCCGGAACATCTGTTCGGCCTCGGGCCATTTGCCTTGTTCCATGAGCACGACGCCGAGGTTGTTCCAGTCCTCGGGCGCGGCGTCCTCGCTTTCGATGGCGCGGCGCAACAGGGTTTCTGCCTGGTTCAGCCGGCCCAGCCCAAGGTTCGCGGTGCCCATCCCGGACAACAGCTCGGCCGTCAGCCCCGCGTCGAGCGCGGCGCGGTTGAAGGCGCGCAGGGCCAGCTCGTATTCGCCCGCCGCGATCAGCCGGTGCCCCACCAGCGCGCCGTCCACCGCCTCTTCCCCGGGGGCCACCGGCGGCGCGTAGGGCGAGCCACCGGATGCGGAAAGGCCGCCCGACGAACAGGCGGCCAGGCTCAGGCACAAAGCCAAAGCGATCCCGGACCGGGCGATATGGGGCATGGATCAGCGTCCCAGGGTTTCGTTCATGTTCCCCAGCTCGGTGATGCCCACAACCGACGGTCCGACCAGGATGATCAGAAGTGGCGGCACGGTCAGCTTCATCGTCGCCAGCGTCATCTTGGTGGGCAGCTTATTCGCTTTTTCCTCGGCGCGCATCACCCGTTTGTCCCGCATTTCACCGGCATAGACGCGCAGCGCGTCGGCAATCGAGGTCCCGAAGGTGGACGACTGGATCAGCACGGTGACAAAGCTCGAGATATCGGTCACGTCGCAGCGGGTGGCCATGTCGCCCAGCACCAGCGCCTTGTCCTTGCCGGCCTTGATCTCGTAGCTGACGATCTGGAATTCGTCGGCCAGGTCCGGATAGGAGGGGCGGATTTCCTTGGCCACGCGGATGATTGCCTGGTCGAGCGACTGACCCGCCTCCACGCAGACCAGAAGCATGTCGAGCGCATCGGGAAAGCCGTTGGTCAGCGCTTCCTTGCGTTCCTCGATGCGGCGGGTGATCCAGTACTTGGGCAGGAAGTACCCCGCGCCGCCGGGGCCGAGGATATACAGCACCGGCTTCTGGGCATCGGGCTCTTCGCCCGCGAGACCGGAATAGACATAGACGACGCCCGCCGCGAGCAACAGAATCCCCAAAGCCATCTGCGCGAAATGAAACAGGCGTACCGCGTCCTTGGTCCGGTAGCCCGCCCGCATCAACTTGAGCCGGATCGCAGAATACTCTTCCTCGTTCTGGGGTTCGAGGAATTCCGAGAACTTCTCGAGCTGTTTTTGCCGGCTTTCCTGGCGCAGGCTCTGGCGCTTGCCGCCGCTGCCGGCCTGGCCGCCCTTGGTTTCCTTCAGCTTCTCCAGCGGGTCCTTCTTCCCGCCGATGAACACCGGGATAGAGGCCAGAAGCAGTAGCACGCCCAACCCGCCCGCCGCGATGACCGGGCCGAGAGGCCCCAGCATGCCGACCAGAAGATCATTCAACATTTGCATTTTTGCATAACTCCGGGTCGGTCAGACTTTGATATCGACGAGCATTCGCATGACGAACAGGTTGGCCGCGAGGAAGATCGCCACCACGATACAGGCGGGGATGAACATCGGGTGGTCCAGTACATCGTCGTAATAGGTCGGGTCGGACAGGTTGATCGCGATCAGGGCGATGATCGGGAAGCCCGACAGGAACTTGCCCGACCACTTGGCTTCGGCGGTGATCGCCTTGACCCGGCGGAACAGCCGGAACCGGGCGCGGATCACCTTGGCCAGGCCTTCGAGGATCTCGGCCAGGTTGCCGCCCGATTGCTGCTGGATGGTCACGGCCACCGCGAGAAAGCGCAGATCCTGCAGGCCGATCCGGTCGGCCATCTCGCCCAGCGCCTCGCCCATGTCGCGACCAAAGGCGGCTTCGTCGGCGATGATGCCGAACTCGGTCGCCAGCGGGTCCGAGATTTCCTTGGACACGATGGTGATCGCCGAAGAGAACGGATGCCCGACCCGCAACGACCGCACCATCAGTTCGACCGCGTCGGGCAGCTGTTCCTCAATCAGCGCGATGCGCTTGTTGGCCTTGGAGTTGATCCAGAAAAACACGCCGCCCACGCCGATCCCCACCGCCGCGACGGCGCGGATCACCACGTCGGTCTCGGTGCCCACGGTCAGGCCGATGAAGGCCAGCACCGAGACACCGCCCATGATCATGATCAGCTGTTCGGGCGTAAAGGCGATGGCCGCGGCCTGCGCCTTTTTCGACAGGAGCGAATAGATCGGGATGCCGCGCGCGCCGCCGTGCTGGTTCATCTCCTTGCGGAGCTTTTCCAGAACCTCCTCGCGGTTCGCGCTGCCCTTGGTCAGCAACTCGAGCCGGCGGTTGACCCGGCTGTTCAGGCTGATCGACTTGCCGAAGACGGTCAGGTACAGGCCCTCGACCAGGGCCAGCACGCCCACGAAGATCAGCACGTAGATGATCGGTTCCGCTGTCATGGTCATGGCGCTTACTCCGAAACCGGGTCAAAGATGGATGGCGGCAGGTCGTAGCCCCAAAGCTTGAACCGCTCCGAGTAATGCGACCGCACGCCGGTAGCGGTGAAATGGCCGAGTATCTTGTTCTCGGGCGTCAGGCCCACGCGCTGGAACTTGAAGATCTCCTGCATCGAGATGACCTCGCCTTCCATGCCGGTGATCTCGGTGATCGAGGTCATGCGGCGCGAGCCGTCCTGAAGGCGGCTGGCCTGCACGATGACGTTCACGGCGCTGGCGATCTGGGACCGCACCGCCTTGAGCGGCATTTCCACACCGGCCATGGCGATCATGTTCTCCAGACGGCTGATGCCGTCGCGGGCCCTGTTGGCGTGGATCGTGGTCATCGACCCGTCGTGGCCCGTGTTCATGGCCTGCAGCATGTCGATCACTTCTTCGCCGCGGGTCTCGCCCACGATGATGCGGTCGGGACGCATCCGCAGGGCGTTCTTCAGACAGTCGCGCGGGGTGACCGCGCCCTTGCCCTCGACGTTGGGCGGGCGGCTTTCCATCCGGCCCACATGGGTCTGCTGCAGCTGCAGTTCCGCCGTGTCCTCGATTGTCAGGATGCGTTCGTTGTCGTTGATGAACGATGACAGCGCGTTCAGCGTTGTCGTCTTGCCCGAACCGGTGCCGCCCGACACGATCACGTTCAGGCGGCAGGCCACGGCCGCCTGGAGATAGGCGGCCATTTCCTCGGAAAAGGCGCCGAAACTCACCAGGTCGTCGATGCCCAGCTTGTCCTTCTTGAACTTCCGGATCGAGACGAGCGATCCGTCCACCGCGATGGGGGGCACCATGGCGTTGAAACGCGAGCCGTCCTGCAAACGGGCGTCCACATAGGGGTTGGATTCATCGACCCGGCGGCCCACGGCCGACACGATCTTGTCGATGATCCGCAACAGGTGCTTTTCGTCCTTGAAGGTGACGTCGCTCAGTTCGAGCTTGCCGTTCCGTTCCACGAAGATCTGATGCGGGCCGTTGACCAGGATATCCGCGATCGTGTCGTCCTTGAGAAGCGACTCAAGCGGGCCCAACCCGCGCACTTCATCATACAGTTCCTGGATCAGGGTGCTGCGGTCCTCGCGATTGAGAACGATGCCCTGTTCTTGCAGGACCTCCGATGTGATTTCCGAGATCTCGTTGCGCAGATCGGCCTCGGTCGCGCTGTCCAGCGCCGCGAGGTTCAGGTTGTCCAACAACGCGCGGTGCAGTTCGAGCTTGATTTCGCCCAGGCGTTCCTTGCGTTTTTTCTCCTTGTCCTGGGACACGGGCGCGGCAGGGCGCGCGGGCGAGGGTTTGCGCAGGCTGACCGTTTCCGGCTTCGGCGCAGCCGCGGCCGTCTTGGCCGCCGCTGCGGGCGCTGCCTGGGCGGCGGCGGCAGGTTTATCGGCAGGCTTCTTGTAACGTGAAAACATCTACATTTCCCAAGTGTGTCAGGCAGCTTCGGAGTCGGTCGCGCCCAGTTCGTGCAGCGACGCGGCAAGCTTGGCGATTTCCTTGCGCAGCGGGTTCTTGGCGGCGGACAGGCCCAGGGGCGTGCCGTGATCGCCGCTTTGCGTGATCTGCTTGCCGCCATCGGGCAATTGGACGTCGATCGAGATATCCAGGCTTTCGGCCAGGCGCTTGACCCGGGCCTTGCCGTTCAGGTCGGTGAATTTCGGTGCCCGGTTCAGAAGGTAGCGCAGCTTTTCCAGAGGCAGGTCCTCGGATTGAAGCGCGCGTTTGAACCGCAGCGTGTTCTGGGCCGACCGCATGTCCAGCTCGATGGTCGCAAAATAGATATGCGCCGCGGTCAGGACGGTTTCGGTCCACTGCACCACGGTCGAGGGCATGTCGATGATGACGTAGTCGAAATGACGCGAAGCGGCCTCGATCAGGCGTGAAACGTCCTCGGGCGTGATCATGTCCAGCGGCAGGATATCGCCGGGTGCGGTCAGCACCTGCAGCTTGTCCTCATAGGACAAAAGCGCCTGGCCAAAGGCTTCGTCATCCATCGACTCGGTGTCGGACAACAGCTCGTAAACCGCGTCGCGGCGGGGCAGGTCCAGGTAGGTGGCCACCGTGCCGAACTGCATGCCGAAATCGATCAGGCAGACCTTGGGTCCGCCCTTCTTGTCGACGGTCGCCAGTTCCCATGCCAGGTTGACCGCAAAGGTCGTGGCGCCGGTGCCACCGGCCAGGCCCTGCACGGCAAAGATCGCCGCCTCCTTGTCGCCGCGGCCCGACAGCGCCGCCTTGCCCGTGGCCAGCGGCTCTCCGGGGGTGTGTTCGGGCGCGCGCAACCGGTCGATGGCGGCACTCAGCTCGCCCTCGGGCAGGGGGTAGGGGACGAATTCGTCGGCCCCCTGGCGCAACAGCTGGTGCAGGCTCGCGGGCGAGACATCCTCGGCGATCAGGATCACCTTGATCCCTTTGGCCTTGGCGCGGGTGATGACCGCGGAGACCTGGCCCAGGTTGCGTTCGTCGGTCTTGTCGATGGCCAGCGAAATGAATTCCAGGGCCGCACCCTCGTCCTGATCGAAAAAGGCGATGGCCTCGACAAAGCCCAGATCGCCCCAGGCCTCGCCCAGAGTGGTTTCCATGTCCTCGATCAGCAGGTCGAAATTCTGCACGTCCCGGCTGACCGTGCATGCCAGGATCGGGCTCGGGTCGGTTTGAAGCGTCGCGCCACTCGTCATATGCCTCACGTCCTTGTTCGACGGGCGCCATGACCGGTGCTGGCGATATGAATCGTGCGCACCGAACGGAATGGCGGCCCTGACCCGGCAGACTGCCGGGCATCAGACTTTCACTGAGGTGACACTCGCTTGGAATGTAGGCGACATTTGGACCAAAAAACCGAAATTGTGCGGTTTCGGAAAACGGTCCGCCCGGGCTATTCGCCCGCCGTGCTGCCGCTGCGCAGGTCGGTCACGCCGGTCGTCCGCGTCGCGCTTTGCACGTATTCGCGGTACACGATCTGGGCATATTTGCCGTCCATCACCGTGGGGTGCGACCCGACAAAGCCGGACACTTCGGTCACGGTCCGGCGGTTGCGGCGCTCGCGGCCCTGGGTGACGATCAGCGGCTGATCCTCGCCAAACGAGACCACGGCCTCGAGCCGGTCCCGCCCGATTCCCTGGCTGGCAAGAAATCCTACCACCGCCTGGGCGCGGTGCATGCCGAGATTGTGGTTGTACTGCGATGACCCCACAGCGTCGGTATGGCCATAGACCCGGAACCGGACCTCGGGGAACTGGCGGATCCAGGCCGCCTGTTCGCGCAGCGTATCCATCGCCCCGGCGTCCAGCGCGGCGGAATTGAACGCGAAATTGACGGTCGTCATGACCTCGTTGGCGAACCGGTTGGACAGGTCGATCGTGTATTGCTGCTCTCCATTCATGATGGAGACGTTGTTCATGGTGGCATTGCCGAAATGGCCCGTGTCGATCAGCGACCCGGCCTCGCGATGGAAGGCGGAGTAGACCGGGTCGGTCGTGTTGGCACAGCCTCCCAGCGCGATGAGCCCCAGCGGCACCAGTGTCTTGATCGTCAGCCCACGCATCCCTGCCTCAATCCATCACATAGCCGAAGGAGCCGTTGAAATCCTGCTTGGCCACTTCGCCCGCACCGCCCTCTTGCGGCACACGGGTGTCGCTGGCCACGCGCCCGAACAGGAACAGGTCCTTTTCCGAAGGCGGGCGCACGCGGTCGGTGGGCAGGGCCAGGGCCTCGCCTCGGGTCGGGGTGACCAGGTGCGGCGTCACGATGATGACCAGTTCGGACTGTTCGCGCTGGTAATCCGCAGAGCGAAAGAGTGCGCCCAGAACAGGCAAGTCGCCCAGCCATGGGATCTGCGCGCTCGCATCCACGAAATCGTCCTGCAGAAGACCCGCGATGGCGATGCTTTCCCCGTCGCGCAGCTCGACCGTGGTCGAGGCTTCGCGCCGGCGGAACGCGTCGATCCGGAAGCTGTTGAATTCGAAACCGCTGTTCGGGTCGATCGACGAGACCGCCGCGATCAGCTCGAGATTGATGACATTATCGTCCAGAACCCGGGGAACAAAGTTCAACTCGACCCCGAACCGTTTGAACTGGATGCCGATGCCCGCTTCATCCTGCGAGACCGGCACCGGGTATTCTCCGCCCGCAAGGAACGTGGCCTCTTGCCCCGACAACGCGGTCAGGTTCGGCTCGGCAAGGGTTCGGATCACGCCCTTGCTTTCCAACGCCTCGAGCAGGATGCCAACCTCGACCGCGCCGGCGTCGAACCCCAGGACCAGGGCGCCCTGATTGTCGCTGACGGCTGGAAGGGTGCCGGACAGGCCATTGCCCTGGCCGCCGCTATTCGCGCCGCGACCGCCGCCGCCCGAAACGCCCAGTTCGCCGTCGAACAGCGAGCCCGCCAGCGACAGCGACGAGCTCAGCGATTTCGAGACCGAGCGCTCCATCTCGGCGAAACGGACCTTGAGCATGACCTGCTGTACGCCGCCCACGCTCATCAGGTTCGACACGCGTTCGGGCGCGTAGCGTTCGGCCAGTTCAAGCGCGCGATCGAGCTTGCCCGCGCTCGACACCGTGCCGGACAGCACGATGCCGTCATTGGCATTGCGCACCTCGATCTCCTCGCCCGGCAGGATCTGGCGCAGGCGCTCCTTGAACTCGCTCAGGTCAGGCGCCACGCGGACATCCACGTTGGTGATGAGCCGCCCGGCATCGTCGAGAAAGGTTAGCGTCGTCGTGCCCGGGGCCTTGCCCAGCACATAGACCGTCCGCTCGGAGAGCGACGAGATGTCGGCGATCTGCGGATTCGCGATGCTGAGCTCGGCGAAGGGCACGTCGCTTTCGACCACGACGGCACGGTTCATCGGCACGTTCAGGGCCGAGGACGTGGCCGATCGGACAACCCGCACGGTCTCGGCAAATGCCGACTGGGCCAGCGGAAACGTGGCCAGCGACAGACCCAAAAGGGCCGTCTGGATACTGCGTCGAATGTACATGTGACCTGCCTTCTCGATCACGCCTCTGGTGCGGATCTTTCGCCCGCGTTGGGCATACTATGGGTCGTTTTTCGTTTTTTTGCAAGAATCAAAGACTTCTTGGCCAAAATGCATGTGGACAAGCCGCAACAGCGCTGAGGTCCGGGCATGCGAAGGGCCGCGGCGCTTGGGAAGCGGCGCGGCCCGGATGACGCGTGCAGGCGTCAGTTCGTGCAGGGAATCTCGATCTCCATCACTTCGGACCCGCGGCGCGTGCGCACCGTGCACTTGTCCTCTTCCTTTTCGATCACCGGTTCCGGATCGACGATAATGCCCAGAAGCGACCGCTGGTCGACCTCGACCACCTCGGCGATGGACTCGTCATCTGCGCCCACCAGCGCCAGCGACAGATCGCCGGTCGATTGTGCCTGGGCCAGCGCTGCTGCCTGTTGCGGCGTGACCGACACGGTCACGGTGCGGGCGATGGTGGCGCCCGTCGTCTCGTCGCTGGCGGTCTGGTCGACGGCAATCAGCGGCACGCTGGAATGGATCAGCTTGGTGACTTCCCCGGCGGTGGGACGGTTGTCCACGCTTGGGCCACGGCCGGTCCAGTACACATCGACCCGGTCGCCGGGACGCAGGAAACCCGACACGCCCGAGGCCACGTCGACCCGGATGGTGAAGGCGCGCATGCCCTTTTCAAGGCGCGAGATCAGGCCGCCATCCTCGCCCGGTTCGGTGACCTTCACCGCCAGGATCGGCTCGAAACGCTCCATCGTGCGCAGCACGGTGCGCGGCTCTTCGTTGCCTTCCGGCAAAAGCTCGTCTAAGGATGTGAACGCGCCGGCGGGGACCGCCTCCTTGGGCCATTTCACCTGGCGGACGGATTTGTCGGTCAGGATCGCCCCGTACTTCATGGTGTCGGCGGCCACGAAGATATCAACGGTCTCGATATTTTGCGCCTTGGTGCGTTGAAGCTCGGCTTGGTAGGCGTTGATGTAGTTCTGCGCCATCATCACGGCAAAGCCTGCAAGGCCGATGCCGGCCACCAGAACAAGTCCGAATAATAGTCGCATTTGGAGTCCTCTCTCACTGGCGCGCCATCGGCGCGTCCGTCTGCTCGGGGTCACCATGCCAGCCAAAGGTGGCAGAATCGTGGACAGGGCAAGGCCCGCAAACGGCAAAGGGCCCGCGTTGCGGACCCCTGTCGAGATGCCGGGCGATCAGGCGCGACGGGTTCAGTCGCCGTCGGTCTGACCCACTTGGAATGCGCCCATGAACGTGTCGAGGTTGCCGGTCAAGCCGTCCGTCGCATCCTCGGTCGCGGCGTAGGCCGACAGGCCCAACCCCACCACCGCGGCGGTCAGGACGACCCAATCGACGGTCACGGCACCGCGATCCTCCGCGCGGAAACGATCCATGAAACTCTGCATGCGCATCCTCCAGGTCAAGGCGCGGTGTGTCGGCATCAGCCATCGCGGACTTCTGCCGGTCTCAACCACAGGGTGCAGGGGGAAAACGGCGCAATTAAGGCGGTCTTTCCGGGAAACTCCCTGCGTTGGGAAACATTCGACTCGAATTGTTTGCGGCTGCGAAAAAATGAAAACGCCCCGGTCGAACCGGGGCGTTTCCAAATTGGTGACCGCCCGTCCGGGCGGCCCGGGGCGATATCAGTCGCCGTCGGTCTGGCCGACCTGGATCGCACCCATGAAGGTGTCGGTGTTGCCGGTCAGCGTTTCCGATGCGGTCTCGATCGACGAGTACGCGGCCAGGCCCAGGCCCACGACGGTTGCGGTCAGCACGACCCAGTCAACAGTCACGGCGCCGTTTTCGTCCTTGCGGAAGTTCTTGATGAAGCTGAGCATGTCTTGTCCTCCAGACAATTAAGTGTGCGGTTAAATGTGCGGTTTGGTCTTCGGTTCACAACCACGCGGCGTCTGGGGTCTGTTTTCTGTTCACCCGTTTGCCTTGCGGTATGGGCCTATAAAGCACCCGGAATCCGGCGGGCTTTTGTCAGGCCAGCGTCGTTTTTGGATTCATTAACCAATTTAGTGATTAACCTTTTAAGAATCTGATTTCATGGGATAAAAAACTTCGAAAAAATGCGCCTTCTCGTCCAGTTTCCGTGAATTTCGCCCATTTCGGCCAAGCCCCGTTTTCGAGCTCGGGTCAATCTCTGGCCGTGGCGTCGATTTCCTGCGATACTATCGACAATAAATAACCATCGGATCGGGCAGCTCCGAGATATGTGCAGACTTCTTCCGATCGTGCGGGCCACCGCGCGCTTTGCGGTTCTGGCCGCTTTCCTGGCCGGGGGCGATGCCGCGCGGGCCGATCCGCCGCCCTTTCCCGATTTCTCGGCAAAGCGCGTCAAGCCGCCCAAACCGGGCGTGTCGAACCGCATCACCGTCCAGATCGCCCCGCGTGATGCCCCGTCCCCGTCCCCCGGCGACGCGGCCCCGGCCGAAACTGCGGCCGTCGCGCCGCGGGCGGCGCGGCATGGCTGGTTCTGGTCCGAGATCCCGG
>PR_CR_10_Liq_1_inCRDRAFT_1000276_pt1 | contig 32689 bp, 24 predicted proteins | sample PRCRCaboRojoPR_3_FD_10241 | JGI IMG/M metagenome (IMG submission 10241)
TCTAATTAAAGGGGAGGTTACATACCCAGCCGCAATGGTAGGCTGGAGCCAAGCGGTAGAGATTCCACTGTTTCCATTAGCACAAAGGGCAAAGACCTCGTAAAGAGCGACTAACTGCTCCGCGCTTATGGCTGTTTTAGTTCAATACCAGTTTAATAGGTACTATAAAACTCATCCGTACCGGGCGCCCGCGCTGCCGGGCCGGTATCATTTGGGGCATACTTTTTACCACCCGCTCAGCCTCCTGGTCTAGCTTAGGGTCTAAACCGCGCACCACCTGCACTTGAGCGGTACGGCCATCTTTTTCTACAATAAACTGAACAAAAATACGGCCGCTAATATTGGCATCACGTGCACTTTGGTGGTACTCAAAATTTTCTAATACATAGCGCACTACATTTTCTTTGAAGCATTCGCGTTGGGCAGCATTCCCTACTTTGCTTTCACAACCAGGAAAAACCGGAGCGCTTTCTACCACGGCAAAGGCTAAGGGCTCTTCTACCTCTTCATACTCTTGCCCAATACTTTCCACTACACCCAGCTCATCGCTTTGCTGATAGACCTTATCGGTAATGGCCTCGTCTTCATCCGTTTCGGTAGTGGCAAACTCAAATTCATCCTCTACCTCCTGAGCGTCCTCAATAATCTCAATCTGTTCAGGCATTACTTTGGGTGCGCTAATTTTTTTAGGCGGTTCGCGCAGGGTAATGGGAATTACATCATCAGTGGCCTGCAATTGGTAGGTTTCCGTTTCAATGGGTACCACGGGGTCATCATAAAACTTAAAGTTGATGAGCCCTATAATAATCAGTAAGGTTACAATAAGGCCAATTAAGAAGAAATGCACGCGGTAGCGCTCCAAATCAATTATGGGATTCTTCTTACGTTTCATGCGGTAAATTTTCTACTAAGGTAGCGCCTATGCGCATCAGGTACTATGACAATTGTCATTCTCATGAGAAATAACAGCTGCTTAGTGTTCTGCTAGAATGGCCTTAATTTTAGCATAGATGGCCGTATTTTCATAAATACCGCTAAAACTATCGGCCCCTGGGCCATAGGCTAACACGGGCACCATAGTAGCCGAGTGCCCGCCAGAGGTGAAGCTAAAGCGCAAGGAATCATAATCTCTGCGGCTGCCCTGAAAAGGCACGTCAATTTCTTCACTCACCAAGGCAAAGCCTCCACACTCGTGATCTGCAGTAACTATTACCAGGGTGTTGCCGTCTTTTTCCGCATAATCTAAAGCCGCTCCAATGGCTTGGTCAAAATCCAGCATCTCAGTGGTTAGGTATTCGCCATCATTGGCGTGGCCGCCCCAGTCTACCTGAGAACCTTCTACCATTAAGAAAAATGGATCTTGCCCAAAGTTGTCAAAATAGGAGAAAGCCATTTGGGTGGCTGCGGTTAAAAAATCACCCCGGCCGTCTAGCATTCTGGGCATGCCTCCTTTGGCCAACAAATACCCGTACCGGTCTTTGCTGTTCCACTTCCGTGGATGTAAGGCGTTGGTGTCTATGCGCAAACGATAGGCCTCCGCTTCCTGCAAAAGGTTGCGTTCATCTAAGCGGTTGCTAAAGTAGCGGATGCCACCGCCTGCAAAAAAATGAACGGGAGCTGTTAAGAGTTGCTCCGCAATCTCAAACTCTTGTTTGCGCAGCTTTACGTGGGCATAAAAAGAAGCCGGGGTGGCGTGGGTAATACTTGAAGTAGCAATTAGCCCCGTGCGCCAGTTCTGTTGGGCCAAATCTTCCAGTAAAGTAGGAACAGCCGTAGAATCAGCGCCCATGCCAATAGCACCGTTGTAGGTTTTTGTGCCGGCCGAAAAAGCCGTAGCCCCGGCTGCACTATCGGTAATTTTATGACTGCTGGACGAAGTCTTGGAAAGACCCACCACGGGAAAACGCTCATAATTGGGCGACTGCTCACCGTAAAAAAGCGCAGAACTCATTTGACTTAAGCCCATTCCATCACCAATAAGCAGAATAATATTGGGGGGCTTAACTTCTGAGTAATTATGCTTCGTAGGGCTTGTTTGGGTAGGCTCTTGGGCCGAAAGACTCACCTGTAAAAGTATAGCTAATAAACTGCTGATCCACATACCTTGATTTTAAAGACAAAGGTAGCTAAGCTTTAGCGGCAGGCCTATGGTAGGGTTTTAAAATAATGCAAATTTAACCGCGCATGCGCTGGCGTTTCAATAAATATTTTTGCAGAATTTGATGGTAGCCTTCCGCCACATCAACCGGTACCCAGTCAATTTTGTATTGCAGTAAACGGGTCTTCATTTCCTGCTCAAACTCGCGGGTTTTTTGGCGGTAGGCCTCGGCCAACTCATGCGGATTTAAACGAATCTTAGCGCCTGTTTCCATGTCTACAAAACGGTAGGGTCTGGCCTCAAAGTCAAAGTCTAACTCGGTGGCTTTATCCGTAGTCCAAAACAAGACTACCTCATGCTTTTGATGCTTTAGGTGTTGCAGTGCATCAAATAATTCATGGGGGTTTTCCAGGGCTTCAAATAAATCGGTGAAAACCAAAACCAACGAGCGCTTGTGAATTTTTTGGGCCATAAGGTGCAGCTGTTGGGTTAAACTAACCTTGGGAGCCTCTGGTGCTTGATATTGGTGTAGCACTTTAAACAGCTCGGTATTCATCATTTTTAAATGCTGGTAGGTGCTTTTGGCCTCGGTAATTAAATCTTGATTCCCAAAAAGGCTCAGGCCGATGGCATCGCGCTGCTTTCTAAAAAGATTGCTGAGAGCCAAAATGGCGATGCTGCTAAAGAGAATTTTGTTGGGTTTTTCAATCGAAGCCAAGCGCTCTTTAGGGTAAAACATGCTACCGGAAGTGTCTAGCACTAAATGGCAACGTAGGTTGGTTTCTTCTTCGTAGCGTTTGGTGTACAATCTGTCGGTACGGCCGTAGAGTTTCCAGTCAATGTTTCGCGTGCTTTCCCCAGGGTTGTAACTGCGGTGCTCAGCAAATTCAACTGAAAAACCGTGAAAGGGGCTTTTGTGCAAGCCGGTGATAAAACCTTCTACCACCTGCCGCGCGTAAAACTCCAGGCTTTCAAAATCGCGGTACTCTTGAACATCAAATTGAGGTGCTTGCGCCATAATTGCTAAGTAACAACATGCAGCCCTAGTCTGCAACCGCAAAGAACGCTATTTAAACGCCAATGATTTTCAGTTGACAAACTATGATTTTTTTAAGGTGTCGCTATTGCCAAGCCAGCGTCAGCTCTCCTGAATGATCTAATTGAAAGCCATAGTCGCGTAAAAGGCCCTCTATGTGGTCTCGGCAATTAAATTCATCATGAATTTCAATGGCCAGCATGCGCGTTTTGGTTAGCCAATTAAGATTCGCTTTTGGCCCAAACACGGCTGTTTCTCCGCCCTCAATATCTATTTTAAGAAAATCTATTTGCGGCCAAGCCTGCTCTTTCATTATAGCTGCAATGTCTTTTGTTTCCAGAGTTCCTTTTTCACCAGACTGAGCCTCACGAAGACGAAAGGAAGCATCTTGCCCCCCTCTAAAAGTATAATCTGCGCACAATTGGGTTGCGTGAGACCAAAGTCCCACAGGTTTCACTTTTACATTAGTTAGCTTATTACGAGTCAAATGGTGTTTTAGTAAACTTCTATTGCGCGCATTAGGCTCCAGGGCAACTACCTCCATATTGGGAAAAAATGCAGTTAAATAAATGCTTACCAAACCTATATTGGCTCCGGCATCAATCATACGCTCAGGCGAGAACCCTGCATTCTGGCACAACTTTACTAAAGCATGATATTCGGCTTCTAGAAATACTTGTTTAAAGATACCTGGGTCTGAAGAGTAAAGATCCAATTCAAAAGTGCGGTCTTGCCCATTAATTTCAGAAGTGAACTGAATTTGGCCATCCTTTATAGAAACGCCACAATTCTGACGCTGTAGGTCGCGCACTAAATCATAACTTCTACGCAGTGCTTTAGGTACCTTTTGTTGTAAGCGCTGGAGGTAATGGTAGTAGCTTAGTAATAACCTCTCTTTTAATGGAAATTTACTTAACAACGCTGCCATTAATCAGATTTGCAGAATTTGAAATAAAGGTTGAAACGCATACATACAATTCCAGTGCTTGTTAATCCAGGGGCAAGCTAATCATAAAGAACAATAGTCTGACCTTTACGGCAAATATGAGATAATTCCTTTGCTTTTTAACACTTATGCAAACACGAACAAGTCCCTTAACCTAAGTTCACCCAGAGCAAAAAATATAATAAATCAATTAGGCCCCTTTAAGAAGGCCAAGCGTTGCGCCTAGCTGCTCTGGAAGTATAGGCTTGGCGAAGGCATTCAGGTTTAGTGACCAAGACCAATAAGGGGCAATAAAAAAGGTCGCCCACGCGGGACAACCTTTTTAAATCTTATCTGAAATTGTTGCTTACAGTTGCGCGTCAATTTTTCCGGCTAAAGCCGCTTTAGCAGCTACACCTACCTGCTTATCTACTACTTCTCCGTTTTTGAAGACCAATAAAGTAGGGATGTTTCGGATGCCAAATTTGCCGCTGATTTCTGAGTTTTCATCAACGTTTACTTTGCCAATAACGGCCTTGCCGTCATACTCTGCAGCCAACTCTTCTACAATAGGGCCTACCATGCGACAAGGGCCGCACCATTCTGCCCAAAAGTCTACCAGCACGGGCTTGTCTGATTTTAAAACCAGTTCATCAAAATTAGCATCGGTTAATTCAAGTGCCATTGTTGTTGTTTTTATTTAAATGTATGTGCAAAATTACAATTAATAATGCTAGTAATCAGCCTAGCTCTAGGCTTTTGCCACCAGCTCCATCTTAGCAAAGGTTAATGCTTTAAAATCGTCCAGGGCCTCTTTACTAACGTTGATTCCCTGCCCCCCTTTCAGAGGCATTCCTACAGAAACCCGCTTTTTTTCAGGGTCAAAGATGCGAAGTTCCAGTCTCTTTTTACCCGTGTGCTTGGCAATGAGGGCATCAATGGTATCAATGTGATTGGGCAGTACCTCCGTTAAGGGAACTGTTAATTTTAGGCCTTTGCTCTGGGCTTCCAATACATCTGGCAAAAGACTGATGCTTCTAATTTTTGCATCAATGCGTTCCTGAGCGCCCTCCCAGCGGGGCGTGTAGCGATTTACAAAGCCCTTAATAAACAAGAGCATGTTATTTTCTAAAAAGGGTTTGAACTTCAGATAATCCTCACCAAAAAGTCTAAACTCAAAACTATCACTGTAGTCCTCCAAGGTAAAAATGCCAAAGGGCTTGCCTTGGCGGGATGTGAGATGTTTGGCTTCGATTATAATTCCGGCAATGGTAAACTCCGATACTTTAGTTAGGTCTTCTAGCGCCCGCAGCTCATGCGTACAGAGGTAATCTATTTCATATTTAAAATCATCCAGTGGGTGGCTGCTGATGTACATGCCATTCACTTCTTTTTCTTTACCCAGTTGCAGCATGCGTGGCCAGGTTTCTACCTTGGGTAAGTCCGGTTCGGGCAGAGTGGTTTCGGCACTACCCCCAAAGAGCGATTGTTGCGATGATTCTTTTTGTGCTTTAAGCTGCTGGGCGTATTTTATGGCTTGCTCTAGAAAAGTGCGCTCGTCACCACTCTGGTAGAAATACATGGCGCGATGTTCGTTTTCAAAGCCATCAAAAGCACCACCCAGGGCCAGGTTTTCTAAAGTTTTACGATTGGCAGAACGCAGGTCTATCCGCGAAAGCAGGTCAAAAATACTTTTGTAAGGACCATTCTCCTTGCGCTCTTCTACAATGTTGGCCACGGCATTATCACCTACCCCTTTCATCCCGCTAAGGCCAAAGCGAATTTCACCGTTCTGATTTACGGTAAAGGTGCGATCACTTTCATTCACATCTGGCCCCAGTACCGGAATGCCCATGCGCCTGCACTCTTCCATGTACTTGGTGAGTTCCTTGATGTCACTCATCTTATGGGTAAGCATGCTGGCCATATATTCGGCCGGGTAGTGCGCCTTAAGGTAGCCGGTATGAAAAGCTACCACGCTGTAGCAGGTACTGTGCGACTTGTTAAAAGCATAAGCTGCAAAGGCTTCCCAGTCTTTCCAAATTTTCTCCAGTTTCTCAGGGTCGTGACCGCGCTCTTTGCCCTGGTCAATAAACTGGGGCTTCATTTTATCCAGTACATCCCGCTTCTTTTTTCCCATGGCCTTTCGCAGGACATCGGCCTCCCCTTTGGTAAAGCCGGCCAGCTTTTGCGAGAGTAGCATCACCTGCTCTTGGTACACGGTAATTCCGTAGGTCTCCGCCAGATACTCCTCCATATCCGGGAGGTCATAGGAGATTTCTTCCATGCCGTGTTTCCGCGCCACAAAATTGGGAATGTACTCCATGGGGCCCGGGCGGTACAAAGCATTCATGGCAATCAGGTCGGCAAATTTATCAGGCTTCAAAGCCTTGAGGTGTTTTTGCATGCCGGGGCTTTCAAACTGAAAGGTGGCCAAGGTTTCACCACGGGCAAAAAGCTCCAGGGTTTTGGTATCGTCTAGCGGTATTTCATCTGGGTCTATTTCTACCCCATGGCGCTCCTTAATGAGGGTAATGGCATCTTTAATGATACTGAGGTTACGCAGGCCTAAAAAGTCCATTTTCAGCATGCCGGCATCTTCCACCACCGAGTTATCAAACTGGGTAACCAGCAGGTCGGCATCTTTGGCGGTGGCCACCGGAATGAATTTGGTGATGTCATCGGGCGTGATGATCACCCCACAAGCGTGAATACCGGTGTTACGCACCGACCCTTCCAGCACGCGGGCCTGAGTCACTACATCAGCTTCCTTGCCGGGTCTTTCGGCTAGTTCCAGCAGCTGCTTGCCCATTTGAAAAGAATCTCCTTTTAGCTGTTGGGCCAGCTCTTTTTCGCTCCAGCTAAAGAGTTTAGCCAACTTGGTATCAGGCACCAGCTTGGCCACCCGGTCGGTATCACTTAGGGGTAACTGCAACACCCGGCCGGCATCACGTATGGCTGATTTGGCCGCCATAGTGCCATAGGTAATAATTTGCGCCACCTGATTTTTGCCATACTTCTGCACCACCCAATCAATGATTTTCCCACGGCCTTCATCGTCAAAATCAATGTCAATATCCGGTAAGGAAACCCGCTCTGGGTTTAGGAATCTCTCAAAAAGTAAGTCGTACTTAATAGGGTCTACGTTGGTGATACCAATGCAGTAAGCCACCGCTGAGCCGGCCGCAGAACCCCTTCCGGGCCCCACCGAAACGCCCATTTTGCGCGCCTCACTGGTAAAATCCTGGACAATCAAAAAGTATCCGGGATACCCGGTATTGGCGATGGTTTCCAGCTCAAAATCCAGGCGCTGCTTAAGTTCTTCGGTAATTTCTCCGTAGCGCTTCTTGGCGCCTTCGTAAGTTAAATGCCGCAGGTAATTATTTTCGCCTCGCTTTTTGTTATCTACCTCATCTTGGGGGTCTTTAAACTGCTCGGGGATTTCAAAAGCCGGTAAAAGCACATCGCGTTTAAGCTCATAGCTTTCAATTTTTTCCACAATTTCATTTACGGTGGTAATGGCCTCGGGTAAGTCTTTAAAGAGGTCTTTCATTTCCTCGCCCGACTTGAAATAGTATTCGTCATTGGCAAAGCCAAAGCGGAAACCACGGCCCCGGCCTATGGGAGTCTCTTTGTATTCGTTCTCCTTAACGCAGAGTAAAATATCGTGGGCCTCAGCATTTTCCTGTTCCAGATAGTACACATCATTACTGGCAAAGTATTTCACCTGATGTTTTTGCGCAAACCGTAAAAGTGTTTCATTCACTACCCGTTCTTCTTCCAAGCCATGGCGCACCAGCTCTACGTAAAAGTCTTCCCCAAAATGCTCTTTGTACCACAAAAAAGCGGCTTCGGCCTGCTTTTCGCCTACGTTTAAAATTAAGCGCGGAATTTCACCGTAGAGGTTACCTGTAGTAATAATCAGGTTTTCTTTGTACTGCAGCAACAGCTCCTTATCAATGCGTGGAACGTAGTAAAAACCATCTACAAAAGCCAGGGAGCTGAGCTTGGCCAGGTTGTGATACCCTTCTTTATTTTTGGCCAGAGCCACAATTTGGTAGCCGTTGTCTTTAGCCGACCGGTCCGCATGATCACGGCACACATAAAACTCACAGCCTACAATGGGCTTTACCCCTTCGCGCAAAGCGGTTTGCACAAAGCTAAAGGCACCGTACAAGTTGGCGTGGTCGGTCATGGCTACGGCCGGCATGTTGTTTTTTTTTGCTTTCGCGATGAGTCCGGGAATATCGCAGGTGGCCTGTAAAATGGAAAACTGGGTGTGCACATGCAGATGGGCAAAAGCCGTTTCCTGGGCTTCTTCCTGCGCCTCTTCATCTATGGTAATCTTGGCTTCATCGGCCTCAGCCAATTGCCGGGCCAGCTCTTTAAAGCTTTGCACTTTAAGGCCAATGGGGGCTACCTGAGAAGGGTTGGCTTGCTCAAAAGCCTGGCGCTCCTGCGCTGACCAGTTTAGCTGTTCATTGGTGAAAATATTTTTCCGGACCGCCTCAAAAAAGCAACGTGCGGTAGCTTCTACATCCGCGGCAGCGTTATGCGCTTCGGCAAACTTTGCCCCAAAGAGAATTTCATGCAATTCTTCCAGTTTGGGCATTTTAAAGCCCGCCCCACGGCCTCCGGTAAGCTGGCAAAAATCACGGGTACCTTCTCCGGTGTCCAGCACAGGCTTGTCTTCCAGAATGTTTCCCTGCTCCAAACGAAGGTACTCACAGCCCAGAATATTATTGTCAAAAGCCAGATTATGCCCCACCAGAAATTGGGCTTTCTGCACCGCCTGACTGAAATCAGCAATGGCTTCGGCCAGGGGTACGCCATATTTTTGAGCTACTGCTGTGGTAATGCCATGAACCTGCGCAGCATTAAAAGGAATATCAAATCCTTCGGGTTGGATTACATGATTTTTGGCCTCTATTAATTGGCCTTTATCATCATGCAGTTGCCAAGCAATTTGCACTGCGCGAGGCCAATTGTCAAAATCCGTTAAAGGGGCATTATCACGTAAAGGAAGGCCGGTAGTCTCGGTATCAAATATTAAAAACACTGGTGCTGAGGGCTTTAAAAATTGCTGAATTCTTGGTGAAAATTAACCAATAAGACGGACGAAATGGGTCGGTGTTGATAAAAACTAGGACCTCAGCAGACCGCCTTACACAAAAGCCCTTTCAGTTAATGGTAAAACAATTGGTAATGAAAGTATAACAGCCGCATTTCGAAATCTAAACCAAATTCCGCTATAACTCATCCACCCCTGAAAAGCAGTGACTTATGTGGTAGCTTAGTTCTCCTATAACAAGGAAAAACTACGCCATGAAAAGATTTCTACTACTGTGTTTACTTTTTGCTGCCATTTCAATTAAAGCCAGCCACTTTACGGCCGGCTTTGTTACCTACCGCTATATTGGGGATTCTACCAATACTCCGGGTGAATATTTGGTAGAAGCCTACATCTACCGACATCAGTCTGATGTGGCTGTGGGAGGTAGCGCCTTTCCTGTACAAATAACCGGTTGTTCACTAAATACTTCATTGGCGCTACCAATAGTCCTTCCACCCGCAGCCCGTCAGCATCCAGTCTACAGTAATCTGTGGACAATAAACAGTGATTTGGCTTGTACCGACACCACTACATTAAACAGCATGGCTATTTACCGCGGAACCATCATTTTATCGCCCTGTGCCAATTATACCTTTACACTTTCGGCTCCTTGTTGCCGCAACCTAGTGGATAATTATCAGCATGTCTCCAGTAACAGTAATTTACTGGTCAGAGCTACCCTCAATAACAGCAGGCGCGAAAACAGCCTGCCCAAACCCATTCATTCCCGCTATTTCCCAGAGTTGTGTGTGAATCAAAATGTTTTTATTGGTGGGTTTCAACCCGATGAGGATCAAGACCCTAACTACGTTTTGCCAGATGTATTTACTACCGAAAATGGCCCAATGGCTTTTGACTCCGGATTTAGTCGGTACCAACCACTACCCACCAATCCTTCTGCACCATTTGGTTATTATGTAGATTCTACCACTGGAGTAACCCAAGTGAGGCCTTCCGCCACAGGAATCTACGGCCTGGCATTTAAGTATACCGAAAGGCCTTTTGATACCGCTCGGGGCATCTTTTACACTGTGGGTTCCTACGAGATTGATATCGTAGCTGAAGTATATAACTTCTGCAGCCCCCAAGATACCTTGGGCCTGGAACTACGTTTTGCAAACCAACAAAAGCAGCAAACCGATAGCTGTGGAATAACCAGCTCTATTCTAAAAACCAGTCAAGCCATGCAGCCAGGTAGCATAGAGCCCGGTGCCACTGATTTCTCCGTTTTCAGCTTGCGCAGGCAAGCGCCTGAACCGGTAAGAAATGCAGAAATGCTGGATGCCCACACCGTAAAAATCAATTACTTCTTTCCGCTTACCGCGAATGACACCATCCGCATTATTTCTAAAGTAGGTGCCGATGGCAACCGTGTGTTGAATGCCTGTGGCTTTGACCAAAGTGAAGGAGATACCCTCTATCAGATTGTGGATGGCTGTGCTAGCGTGGCTTTGCCAGAACATCAAGCTTTAAATATTAGCGTGTACCCTAACCCAAGCAGAGGATTTTTACAATTAGCTAATAACAGCAAACAGAGCATCATGCAGATTAAGGTTTACAACCTACAAGGAATACCGCTTCTGGAAATAAACAATCCCAAAAACAGGGTAGACCTTAGTGCACTAGCTTCTGGAAGCTATATTCTAAGCTTAACATTGGAGAATGGACGAAGGGTGCAGAAAAAAATTAGCCTGCTTTAGGCCCAGACAGATCAAAGTTAAGCGCGTCAGAAATTAGCCTTAAGGCACATAACTAAAGACGATCACTACAAACTTAAAAACCAGTATTTATGAGATCTATTTTCACCCTTTGTTTTTTAGTGGCCCTTAGCACTAGTCAGTTAGTGGCCAGTCACTGGGCTGGGGGCCATATCACCTACCGCTACATCGGTGATTCTACCAACGTTTCTGGAGAGTATTTGGTAGAGGTTACAATTTATCAGAGTGCTTGGGGCATTGGGCCAGTTTCCCTCAATAGCATTCCACTTACTATTGAGGGCTGCAATGAGAGCGTTCAGTTAAACCCCAACCTATCAATGCTTTTACCTCCAGCTAATCGGCAGTATTTCTTAGATTCAACTGCTTGGCAAGTAGACTCAAGTCTGCATTGTATCAATGGCATTTATGAATATGTCATGCACCGGTATAGAGGCACGGTTATTTTAAATACCAATTGCTCCGATTATCTTTTCTCCTTGGATTTTAGTTGCTGCGGTGACCGATTTGTAAATGGGGAAATTAGGAACCTGTACCTAGAAGCCCGTTTAGATAATCTACAGCGTGAAAATAGCTTACCTAAACCAAAGGATGAATTGTTTCTAGTTAGTAGGTGTACCAATAAGCTCACCAGCATAGGAGGGTTCCATGATGATGAAGATGGCGATTATAATTTGGTAACGGCAAAGCCTAACCCTAATATCTTCGCAGCACCATTTACTGCTTACAATCCTTTTGATAGTAATGCTATTCAGCCGTTTACTATTGACAGTATTACCGGTAGAACGGAGTTTGTTGCCACTGAGGCTGGAGAATATGCTTTATCCATAAGCTATACAGATTTCGAAAGAAATCCAAATACTAATTCGTTAGTAGAACAAGGGTCTTACTTGTTTCTTGTGCCGGTTAAAATTGGTGATACGTGCAAGAATAGCGTTAGTTATGGACCTGAACTCACTATGACCAACGGAAATAAAATGCAAACGGATAGCTGCGGTTTGAACTACACACTACTCCGGAGTAATTTAGGTATAGCCCAAGGGTCGGTAGACACCAATGCTACAGATTTCTCCGTATTCAGCTTTCGCAGGCAAGCCCCAGAGCCCGTGCGCAGCGTGGAGGTAGTAGACCCCTACACGCTTAAAATCAACTACTTCTTTCCGCTTACCGCGAATGACACCATCCGCATTATCTCCAAAATTGGTGCCGATGGCAACCGTGTGTTGAATGCCTGTGGTTTTGACCAAAGTGAAGGAGATACCCTTTATCAGATTGTGGCTGGCTGTGCTAACGTGGCTTTGCCAGAGCAGGACCCTTATATTCTAACACTCTACCCCAATCCCAGTAATGGCTGGGTGCAAGTGGAGGCCGGGGCGCAGCCTAATACCTTTGCCTTGGAAATCAGAAATAGCCAAGGGCAAAAGGTGCTGGTGCGCAATAACTATAAAGGTGAAAAACTGGATTTAAGCACGTTAAGCAGCGGGCTTTACTGGATTAGCGCCTACGGAACCAAAGGCCTAATGGGCACCCAAAAACTACTCCTACAGTCTAAATAAAGACCAAAGGCTTTACTCAGGCTTTTGAAAAAATTGTGGCCCCGGAAATGGTGATTTAATACTTTGTGTATTTTTAACACTTATTAAATCAACTATCCGCATGCCCAATTTCCCCAAGAACGGCCGCAGCCGAGTATTACTCTCTGAAATAAGCCCCCTTATAGACCATGGCCGCTATCCTGTAAAAAGGTTGGTGCAAGAACCTTTAGTGGTAAAAGCTTGCCTGGTGGCCGATGGTCACGATGTAATTCAAGGCGCCTTGGCCTATCGCCTTAAAGGCCAAAAAAAATGGAACTACACCCCCTTGAAAGCTATAGGAAACGACCGTTACCAAGCTCAATTTACCCCTAAAAAGGCAGGCGCTTACGAGTATAAAATTGAAGCTTGGATGGATTATGCGCTAACCTGGCACCACGGCTTGGTTAAAAAACAAGAAGACGGGCAAAATGTAGAAGTACAGCTGCAGGATGGCGCTCCTTTTTTTGAATACCTTCTAAAACAAAAAGTAAGCTGGGCCCAGGATTTCCTCAAGGCTTTGGAAAAAAAGAATTTTGATAAAGCACTGGCACTAGCCCTAAAGCCTGAAACCACCGAAGCCTTTAAAATACACCCCGCCAAAACCTTTAAAACGGAAAGCGCCATTTTCCCACTTTGGTGCGATGGCGCCAAGGCAGGTTTTAGCAGTTGGTACGAGTTTTTTCCGCGCTCAGCGGGCCGCAACGGCCAACACGGTACATTTAAGGATGTGGAGGCGCTTCTGCCCAGAGTGGCCCAATTGGGCTTTGATGTGCTCTACCTGCCGCCCGTGCATCCCATTGGCGAGGTAAATCGTAAGGGCAAAAATAACAGCACCACGGCTGCAGCTGATGACGTGGGCTCGCCCTGGGGCATTGGCTCTAAAAAAGGGGGGCACAAAAGCATTCATCCGCAGTTAGGCTCGCTGGCCGATTATAAAAAACTAATAAAAACCGCCCGAAAAGACTATTGTATTGAGCTGGCGTTGGATCTGGCCTTTCAATGCGCGCCTGACCACCCCTGGGTAAAAAAACACCCGCAATGGTTTAAATGGCGCAGTGATGGTACCGTGCAGTATGCCGAAAACCCACCCAAAAAATATCAGGATATTTTACCCATCTACTTTGAAACCGATGACTGGCAAAATCTGTGGAGTGAACTCTTAGCGGTGATTCAACACTGGGTAGATTGCGGCATTCAAATTTTTCGGGTAGACAACCCCCACACCAAGTCCATTAATTTTTGGGAGTGGGCTATTGCCGAAATTCATAAAAACCACCCGGAAGTAATCTTTTTGGCCGAGGCCTTTACCAAACCCGCTTTAATGCATCAATTGGCCAAAGCCGGTTTTAATCAAAGTTACACCTATTTCACCTGGCGCAATTTCCGCCACGAGCTGATGGAATACATGGAGGAACTTACAAACGGACCGGGAGCCGAATATTTCCGCCCTAATTTTTGGCCCAACACCCCTGATATCAATCCCTATGCTTTGCAAAGTGGCAACGAAAGCCTCTACCTCATCCGTTTATTTTTAGCCGCTACCCTAAGCAGCAATTACGGGGTGTATGGCCCGGTGTATGAGCTGCGCGATCACGCAGCCCTTCCTGGTAAGGAAGAATACGCTAATTCTGAAAAGTATGAGCTACGGCAATGGGATTGGGAAGCAGAGAACAAAATCACCTGGCTCATGAAGATTCTCAATCAAGCGCGGAAAGAAAATGCAGCCTTACAACAAACCAAAAACTACCAAAGCCTGGGCTTAGAAAACCAGGCCCTGTTTGCCTATCACAAGTGGCAGGGAGATAATCAGGTGTTGATGGTTTGCAGTCTGGATCCTTACCAAGAGCAAGAAGGTTGGGTGCAGCTACCCGAAAACTTACGTAGGCAAGCGCTCACCCTGCACGACTTGGTGAGCGGGGCCACCTACCACTGGCAGGAAGAATGGAATTACGTAAAATTGAATCCGGCTCTGCCTTTTCACCTTCTAAAAATTGAAGCTTAAGATGCCGGCCTTTCAAACCCACGAGAGCTGGACAGAGCTGGCTGAGCACAGTTCACTCTTTAAACATCTATGCGAAGAAGTACTGCCCGAGTATTTATTTCAATGCCGTTGGTTTGGCGGTAAGGCCGGACACATTTTGCAAGTAAGTATTGAAGATGTGGTACACCTGCAAGATGATTTCAGGCATTACTACCTTTTGGTGGTAGAGGTCTTTTTCAAAGAAAGTTTTGCGCACCACTACCTTCTACCCCTGGCCCTAAAGCCGGCTAAAGAGCCCGTGCCAGAGCACGCCCTACTGGTAAACCTTCAACTTCCTAATGGCCATTTCCAACTTATAGACGCGGTGTACGACCAAGGCTTTCACCGGGCGCTTTACCATCAATTTCACAGCAACAATCAGGTGAAAACAGGTGCCAATTGTCTGTATTTTAAAGCCCAGGAACCACTCTTACCTCAGGAAGAATTTCACTCTCAATTGCTGAACGCTGAGCAAAGCAACAGCACGCTTATTTTACAAGAAGCCTATTTTTTAAAGCTATTTCGTAGACTTTTCAGAGATAAGAACCCTGATTTTGAAATCAATGAGTTTTTAGCACAACAGTCAATTTTTAAAAACTACCCCACTTTGGCTGGCCTCATTTGGCTTCGTACCAGCAGTGGTTTTGAAATTTCGCTGGGGCTCATGCAAAAAAAGGTGCCCAACCAAGGCGATGCCTGGAATTGGATGCTAGGCGAGTTAAAAAGTTATTTTACCACTGCAGGCCATGAGGCTACTCAAGATTTTAACCCCGAAGATAGTTTTATTAAACCACTAAAGTTTGAGGCTTTACCCGCAGGCTTGCAACAGAATCCCGGGCAACGCTTTTTCAAACAAATCCAGAAACTAGCTCAACGCACAGCCGAAATGCATTTGGCCTTAGCCGCAGAAAGGCGTGATCGCAATTTTAATCCCATTGCCTACAACAGTGATTTTACGGTATGGCTTAAGAACCGTTTGATTTACCAATTTGAAGCGCGCTACAACCTCTTGGCTAAAAAGAAAGCCAGCCTGCCCCAGCAGGCTCAGGCTATGGCCGATGAAGTGATAGCGCAAAAAGATTTCATTATCAATTTCATCTTAGGCTTTGATGAGGAAACCCTTCAGAGCTCGCGCATTCGTATTCATGGCGATTACCACCTGGGCCAGATCTTAATACAGAATGATGACTTTTACATCCTGGATTTTGAAGGGGAGCCTGAAAGTACCATCCGCGATAGAAAGGTGAAACAAAGTCCTTTGAAAGACGTGGCCGGTCTTTTCCGGTCTTTCCATTATGCGCTGTTTGCCACCTTATTTAATGAACAAGAAGACTACCCAAATACCCAACAACTTAGTGAGGCTAAGGCCCTCTACCGCAGCATGGTGGGCGTGTTTATGCGACAGTACCGCCAAATTGCCTTTAACCACAATTTAGACATTGGCTACCACAAAGAAATCAATTATCTGCTGCATTACTTTTTATTGGAAAAGGCCATTTATGAATTGGGCTATGAGTTAAACGGCCGCCCCGGTTGGGCTATCATTCCCTTGCGGGGAATTATTGAAATCATCAAGGAAATAAAGGAACATGAGCAAGCATAAGGTACTAGCGCACAGCCTGCTAAGCAAAGAAGATATTTACCTTTTTAATGAAGGCAAGCACTACCAAATTCACCAAAAATTAGGCAGCCACCCCCTAAGCCTTAAGGGTGAAAGTGGGGTGTATTTTGCCGTGTATGCTCCGGCTGCCCAAAAGGTAGAACTGATTGGCAATTTTAATCACTGGCAAGGGGAAAACCATCCCTTAAACGTGCGTTGGGATGGCTCAGGCATTTGGGAAGGTTTTATTGCCGGGCTGGCTGTAGGCGATTTATACAAATACCGTATCACCAGCGCCCATCAAGAGCAAGTGTTGGAAAAAGCAGATCCCTACGCCCGGCAGGCGGAACATCCGCCAAAAACAGCCTCAGTGGTGAGTGAAGCAGCCTATCAATGGCAGGATGCGGCCTGGGAAAAGCATCGCCTTAAGGCTAATTCTTTGCAGGCGCCTTTAAGCGTGTATGAAATGCACCTTGGCTCCTGGCGTAAAAAAGATGGAGAATTTTTGAGCTACCGCCAACTCGCTAAAGAGCTAGTGCCGTATTTGCAAAAACTGGGCTTTACCCACGTAGAGTTTATGCCCATTATGGAATTCCCCTATGACCCCAGCTGGGGCTACCAAATTGTTAGTTACTTCGCACCAACCAGTCGTTTTGGCTCTCCGGCCGATTTCAAATATTTGGTTGATCAGCTACACCAAGCGGGCATTGGCGTTATTCTGGATTGGGTGCCTTCTCACTTTCCGGAAGATGCGCACGGTTTGGGCAATTTTGATGGCTCTTGTGTGTATGAGCACCCAGATAAACGGAGAGGCTACCACCCCGACTGGAAGAGCTTGATTTTCAATTACGGACGGCCCCAGGTCAAAAGCTTTTTAATTAGCAACGCCCTGTATTGGCTGGAAGAATTTCACATTGATGGTTTGCGCGTAGATGCCGTAGCCTCCATGCTGTACTTAGATTATTCACGCAATGAGGGAGAGTGGGAACCCAATCAATACGGAGGTAACGAAAACCTGGAGGCCATTGCGTTTATTAAAGATTTTAACGCGGCCGTGCACCAGTACCACCCGCATGTGCTCACCATAGCCGAAGAGTCTACTAGCTTTAATGGCGTTACCCGGCCGGTACAAGAAGGTGGCCTGGGTTTTCACTTAAAGTGGATGATGGGTTGGATGAACGATAATCTGGAGTATTTCAAGAGAAACCCCATTTACCGTCAGCACCACCACAATGAAATTACCTTTAGCCTGGCCTACGCCTTTACCGAGCGGTTTATGCTGCCGCTTTCGCACGATGAAGTGGTGTACGGCAAAAAATCGCTTTTAGAGAGAATGCCCGGTGACGACTGGCAGACCTTTGCCAATTTACGGCTTCTCTACAGTTGGATGTTCCTGCACCCGGGCGCTAAGCTCATTTTTATGGGCGGAGAATTTGGGCAGCGGGCCGAATGGGATTTTGCCGGCCAACTAAACTGGGAAGAGTCTGGCTATGAGGCCCACCAGGGCATTGCAAAAACCTTAACGCAGCTCAACGCGCTGTATCGGCAGGAGCCCGCGCTGCATGCGCGCAATTATGAAAATGAGGGTTTTGAATGGATTGAGTTGAACGATGCTCAAAACTCCGTGATTTCTTTCATCCGCCAAAGCGAAAAAGAAGAATTGGTGTGTGTGCTTAATTTAACGCCCGTGCCACATGAAAAATTTGCAGTAGGGGTTAATCAGCCCGGGAGCTATCAAGAGATTTTTAATTCAGACCACACCGAGTTTTGGGGCAGCGGTCTTATAAACACCCAGAACCTAAAAACGGAGACTCAAACTTTACATGGCCGAATGCAAACTTTAAGTATTTCGGTTCCGCCTTTAGGTGCTGTAGTGTTTAAAAAGTTATAGCTGTACTACGCTGTTTTCGGTGCTAAAACTGTTGGGAACATAGGCATCGGCTTCTGTGTCATTAAGCCACTCTTGCCCATTTACGCAATATCTGAACTCATGCGCGGCACCGGTTTCTAAATCTACCGTGCGGGTAAAACCGTCTTTTACTTTGCGCATAGCAATGGGCTCCCAATTGTTAAAACTGCCCACTAGCTCTACCTTCTTGGCTTTAGCCGCCATGGGGCCAGGCACTTGAAAGCTTACTTTACAAATGGGCTTAGACTTTAGGAACTTCTTTTTTAAGGCCATTATTTTTTGAATGATTTGGGTCAAAACTACAATAAAAATACTAAGTGTAAAAATTACACGAAGTGCAAATAAAATGGTAATTTCGGACCCTATCAATAGTCAGGCAATCAATTAACCTATATGCAACAATTACTTAACGAGCACTACCCTAACAACATCGTAAAATACCAAACCGGTAGTGATTTTGCGCTCTTTACCACCCGCAATGAAACCATGCTACGGGTAGAAGTGATTACCGACCACGTTATGCGTTTACGCTATACCGCCAAAGGCTATTTTGAAAATGATTTCTCCTATGCTTTGGCCGCCAATCACCGCAGCGGTTTCAGCAAATTTTCAATAGCCGAAAATGAAAAAGATTTTACGGTAAGTACGCCCAAGTTAAAAGCAGTGGTTCAGAAGCATAATTTAAGCGTGGCCCTTTTTGATGAACATGGTCAACTGCTGAATGAGGACGAAAAAGGGTTTCATTGGGAAGAAAACACCCAGCAAGGCGGCAACATTGTAAAAATGAGCAAGCGCTCTTTAAACGGAGAGAATTACTACGGCCTGGGCGATAAACCCACCAATCTGAACCTTCGCGATAAGCGCTTTCAGAACTGGGGTACGGATGAATACGGCTTTGCTAAAGACACCGACCCACTCTACCGTAACATTCCTTTCTATTACGGTTTACACAAAAATGGGGTCTACGGAATTTTCTTTGACAATAGCTTCCGCACCTTTTTTGACTTTGCCAGTGAGCGTAAAAACGTCACCAGCTTTTGGGCCGAAGGAGGTGAAATGAACTACTATTTTATTGCCGGCTCCAGCCTCATGAATATTGCCCAGCGCTATGCACGCCTTACCGGAAAACCTGAGCTGCCGCCACTTTGGACCCTGGGCTACCATCAATGTAAATGGAGCTACCCCACGGAGCAAGAGGTAACCAGCATTACCGCCAAAATGCGCGAGCTTAAAATCCCCTGTGACGCCATTTATTTAGACATTGATTATATGGATGGCTTTCGTTGTTTTACCTGGAACACCGAGAGTTTCCCAGACCCCAAGGGCATGGTAGACCGGCTCAAGGCCGATGGCTTTAAAACCGTTGCCATTATTGATCCCGGCATTAAGGTAGATATGGACTACGAGGTGTGCAAAGAAGGTTTTGAAAAAGGCTATTTCTGCACCTATGCCGATGGACCTTTGTACAAAGGCAAGGTTTGGCCAGGCGATTGTTATTTCCCGGATTTCACCAACCCGGAGGTGCGCGAATGGTGGAGCGGTCTTTTTAAAGGCTTAATAGCCGATGTGGGCTTAGCCGGCATTTGGAATGACATGAATGAACCCGCCATTATGGAAGTGCCTACCAAAACCTTTCCGCTGGAAATTAGGCATGACTATGACGGCAACCCCTGCAGCCACCGCAAAGGGCACAATGTGTACGGTATGCAAATGAGCCGCGCCAGCTATGAGGGCGTAAAAAAGTTTGCTTTTCCCAACCGCCCCTTTTTAATTACCCGTTCTACTTTTTCAGGCGGGCAGCGCTACAGCTCGGTTTGGACGGGCGATAACGTAGCCACCTGGGAACACCTTTGGGTGGCCAATGTACAGTGCCAAAGGCTTAGCGTAAGCGGCTTTTCTTTTGTTGGTACTGATATTGGAGGCTTCACGGAGCATCCTGATATGGAGTTGTACGTGCGCTGGCTGCAATTAGCCGTTTATCACCCGCTTATGCGTACCCACTCCAGCGGAGACCACGGTGATCAAGAGCCCTGGAGTTTTGGTGAGGAAGCTACCGACCTGGCCCGCAAGGCCATAGAACTGCGTTACCAACTGCTCCCTTACCACTACAGCACTTTCCAGCAATTGGTAGAAAATGGTACGCCTGTTATACGTCCCCTGGCCTTTGTCTACCATCAAGATGTAAACACCTGGTACCGCCAGGATGAATTCCTTTTTGGCGACCACCTTTTGGTGTGCCCTGTTTTAGAGCCTAACCGCAACGGCCGTAGAATGTATTTCCCCGAAGGCACCTGGTACCACTACTATACCGATGCCGAGGTAGAAGGCGGCAAAGAAGAGTTTGTAGAAACACCCTTGGATCAAATCCCCACTTTTGTGCGGGCCGGAGCCATTATTCCGCACTACCCCATTCAGCAGTACGTAGGTGAAAAAGCACTGGAAAGCATTGACTTACACGTGTACAAAGGCACTGAAAACACTGAAAGTTATTTGTATGAAGATGCCGGAGATGGCTATGGTTACCAACAAGATATGTATGCGGCCAAAAGCTTTGTAGCCATGGCCAATGGCGGCAAGAAATACCGTATCACCCAGCATCGCAAAGGGCGCTTTGGTCCAGAATACAGTGAGTACCGTCTGGTTTTTCATGGCTTTGAAACCCTGCCTGATACTTTGGAATTGAATGGTGAGGCGCTGGAACCATCGGCTTTAAGCCAAACTGGCAATACCTTTAGCTGTAGGGTACCTGAAGATTTTTACCAGCTTACCTTACGGTGGAAGTGACACAGCTTTTTACCTTAGCTGAAAATTGATGCGATGAATACAAGCTCCAAACCAAAAGTAAAACTGGTGTTGGCCAGTGGTGGAGCACGCGGCATGGCGCATATTGGCGTAATTGAACGCCTGGAGCAAGAAGGTTTTGAAATTGTGGAAGTAGTGGGCTGCTCTATGGGTGCGGTAGTGGGTGGCCTGTACGCCAGCGGTGAGCTCAAGGCCTATAAAGATTGGCTGCTCACCTTAAAACGAGCGGATATTTTTAAGCTCATGGATTTTACCTTGGCCAAGCACGGTTTTGTAAAAGGTGAAAAAGTTTTTAGCACCATTTTACAAATGATTGGGCCCCGTAAAATTGAGGATTTGCCTATAAATTTTACCGCAGTGGCCACCGATATGCACACGGGTAAAGAAATTGTGTTTAAAGAAGGAGACCTTTTTCAGGCCTTGCGTGCCTCTATTTCCATACCCGGTATTTTCACCCCAGTGAAGTATGCCCAAACTCATTTAATTGATGGCGGTGTAATTAACCCGCTCCCCTTAAACTTAGTGAAGCCTGAGGGCGATGAAATTGTAGTGGCTGTAGACATTAACGCGCCCAATCCGGTGGAAGCAATTCAGGAAACGCCCGCTGAGGAAACCACGAAAGACCGCAAAAACTGGCTCTCTTTAAACTGGCCCTTTTTACACAAAGATGAGAAAGCAGGCCCCATTGATCCCAATCTGGTAGATGTCTTACAAACCAGTTACGACCACATGCAAAATCGACTCATTCAACTGATGGTTAAGGCCTACCCGCCAAATGTGCTGGTTAAAATACCCCGCAACACCTGCGGCATGTTTGATTTTCATAAGGCCCGGGAAGTCATAGAGTTAGGGGCCAGGGAGTATGATAGAGCGGTTGAAAAGTCGGTGGTGTAAGGGGCTATTAAATTCTTTAACCTAATTCCGATTATACCAAAAATAAAAAGTAATTTTGCGCTCCTTTTAAATTAATTAACCGAGACAGAGGTCTCTTTTAAAATTATTAATGTATGGCAACTCGTATTAGATTGCAACGTCACGGCCGCAAAGGTCACCCCATCTTTCAAATTGTAGTAGCAGACTCTCGCGTTAAGCGTGACGGTAAAGTTATTGAGCGTTTAGGGCAATACAATCCCAACGTAAATCCTGCGGTGATTGACATCAACTTTGACCGCGCCCTTGATTGGGTTATGAAAGGCGCCCAGCCCAGTGATACCGCCCGTGCTATCCTTAAGTACAAAGGCGTAATGATGAAGAAACACCTTTTAGAAGGCGTGAAAAAGGGTGCATTTGATGAGGCAGAAGCTGAAAAGCGCTTTGACAAATGGATGGAAGAGAAAATCCAAAAAATTGAAGGCAAACGGGAAGGCTTAACCAAGGCACAAGAAGAGGCCCGCGCCAAAGCCTTAGAGGCCGAGCGTAAGAAAAATGAAGAGCGCGCAGCTGCTATTGCGGAAGCTAATAAGCCTGAAGAAGCAGAGGCTCCAGCAGAAGAAGCTGAGGAAACTGAAGCTAGCGCTGAAAGCGAAGCTCCTGCCGAAGAAGAAACTAAAAAAGAAGATTAATTACGCTTAGGTGCAAAAGGCCGATTGCTTTCAATTAGGCTTCATTAGCCGGCTGCACGGAGTTAAAGGAGAGTTGGTAGCGGTATTTGATACCGATCAACCCCAACGTTATAAAAATTTGGAATCAGTTTTCGTGGACATCCGCGGGGAACTGGTTCCTTTTTTTATTGAAGAAATTGCTCAAAATAGTAAAGGCCACTTTATTGTAAGGCTGGAAGATGTAGACAGTGAAGAGGCGCAAACCTTAGTAGATCGAGAGCTTTTTCTCCCTTTAGAGTTGCTTCCGCCTTTGAGCGGTAAAAGTTTTTATTACCATGAGGTAGTAGGCTTTGCCATGGAAGATCTTGAAAATGGAGCCTTAGGCCATTGCACCAAAATACTGGAAAATGGTGCCCAGCCTGTCTTTTTTATTGAAGGCCTTAAAGGCGAAGAAATACTGGTTCCGGCAGTAGATGCCTTTATCGAAAAAATTGACCGGGAACAGAGACAAATAATCCTGAGCCTGCCCCCCGGCCTTTTAGATCTTTACCAGTAAACGCTAAGCGCCCAAGCTTTTTAGTAATTCATATACTAAAAAAGCGGGCCAAACTAGTGCTTTTAAAAAGCCTACCACACCCGGCCAAAAACCCGATGCCGAACTGATGTAATAAACAGCCGCACCGATGAATCCTAAACCGTAAACGGTTCCTCCGGCTGCACCAGAACCTTTTACTGATTTCTTTTTGTCTTGCATTTTCTGTTAAATTGATGAGAGAAATTAAATCCAATTAAAGTTACCACAAAGACCTTAAATCCTTATTGCCAGCTTGAGAAAAAACACCAGAGATAACCCGAAGCCTTTCCGCTTTAAGCAGTTTCACGTACACCACCACCTTTGCGCCCATAAGGTAGGCACTGATGGGGTGCTGCTGGGCGCTTGGGCCAGCCATCCTCAACCACAGCGAATATTAGACGTGGGCTGTGGGAGCGGCCTCATTGGCTTCATGTTAGCACAGCGCTATCCGCAAGCCACTTTTGTGGGAGTGGACCAGCATGCGCCTTCCATTAAGCAAGCCCGCCAAAGCCTGGAAGAAGGCCCTTTTAAAGAAAGAGGCGAATTTGTACATGCCAATTTTCTAAAATGGGAACCCAGAGAAAAATTCGACCTGATTGTTTCCAATCCGCCTTTTTTTGAGAAAGCACAGCAAACGAGCCGAGCGGAACGCGATGCCGCCCGCAGGCAGTTCAGTTTGCCACATGAAAAAATGCTGGAGAAAATGGCCTCATTGCTAAAAGCAGGTGGGACCATAGCCTTGGTTTTACCAACTAATCAAGCGCAAATATTAATGCCTGTGGCTCATGAATTGAACCTTAAAGTAAATGCTCAAATAGAAGTGAGCTCCTTTCCGGGTACCAAGGTTATACGGCTTTTAGTGGCTTTTAGTCCTGCTGCTCAAGATCCAGTTAGCCAGAAACTGGCCATTAGAGACCACTCCAGTGTTTGGAGTCCAGCCTATCAAGCGTTGACCCAAGAATTTTACCTTTAATACCCCCTATACTCCACTTCCTTCTCCGTAAAGGTGATGTCATTTTCGGCCAACTCAGCTAGCATGGGTTGGTATATTTCTGGGGTGATGGGGATTTGCACGCCTGGGGTGGTGATGTTGCCATTCAAGATGTTTTTGGTGGCTATCCCTACCGGCAAACCTACGGTGCGCGCCATGGCGGTCTCATTTTTATCGCGACCTTTAGTTACCATGCTGCTCTCCAGCATTTTCAATTCACCGTTTAACTCGTAGCCAAATTTGTGGTACATCACAATCATGTCTTTTTCATCTTCGCCTAAGGCCCACTTTTTTTCCAAAATTCTTTGCAGCACTTGAGCGGGCGTGGCATTTTTCAAGCCAATGGGCGTATTCTCAAAAAGGCCCAACCAGCTCAATTTGTCCATCAACTCACTGTCTTGAGGGATATTTAAATAATGCATCAGCTTAAGCTCAACCGAGTCATGCGGATTGTAGGCCAAAAACAGATTGGTAAACTCCCGAAAGGTCATGGTTTCGCTTTCTTCCAGGGTATAGCTGTCATCGGTCATGCCCAGCTTTACAAATACATCCCAGGCTCGGCAAAAGCCTGGCCTGCGCAAGGTTCCTCGGTAAATGGTAGGGATTTTTTCCAGACCGTACACGCTGCGGTATTTTAAAGAATCGCGGTTGGCATAACCTTCAAATCGGCCGTAGCCATCAATACTTATTAATTCAGTGCGTCTAAAAAGCTGATGGTAGGGGATAAACTTGTACTGCCCTTCTTGAATAAACTTTACGGCTCCTCCGGCTCCGGCCAAAACCACGTTTCTGGGGTTCCAGGTAAACTTGTAATTCCAGGGGTTGTCGTCATTTTCGGGGGCCACCAGCCCACCGGTAAAACTCTCAAACAACTTAATTTTCCCACCTGCGCTTTTAATTTCATCCAATACTTTCATGGCACTGAGGTGGTCAATGCCTGGGTCTACCCCGATTTCATTAATGAGAATCACTCCCGCTTGCTTAGCGCGATCATCAAGCGCCTTCATCTCTTCACTGATGTAGGAAGCCGTAACCATGTGTTTACCCAGGGCAATGCAATCGGTAGCTACCGGTACGTGCATATGGGCAGGCAGCATACTAATTACCAAATCGGCATTGGAAATGGCTGAACCCCGGTTAATCTCATCTTTCACGTTGAGGGTAATGGCACTACAGCGTTGATTATCAGTGGCTCTGCGTTGGGCCAACTCTAAATCGAGGTCTCCAATGGTTAGGTGCCAATCTTCCTGAACGGCATGCTTTTTCAAATATTCAATTAAGCTGTAAGTAGAGCGTCCGGCCCCTATGATGAGTATTTTTTTCATGAAATATTTTGGCTTTGCGGCAAATTTAAAATTAAAGCAATGCCCTTACCTTTGAAACCTAATTTTTAATCATGCAGCAACTTTTTTGGGCCCTAATCTTTAGCCTCGGATGGTTAGGCACTTCTGCACAAATTTCCATTTACATAGAAGATAAAACCCAAAACGGCTTTAAATTGGTGGCTAACGGCTATTTACAAAACGCAGTAAGCAGCCCCAANCTTTACTTNAAAAANCTGCCTACTNAATCAGAGGTCTTTCTGCATTTTATAATGAATACCCGGCCAGAAAAAGAATTTGGTCGCCCTCTTANGCTCAAGGCCGATGGCATTTACCATTACGTAATAATGACCAATTTTAAAGGGAAAACGCAGCTGCGCTACCGCGGAAGAATCAATCAAGTACCCGAAGGGTTGGAGTCTACCAACTTCAAAAAGCTGATAGCCTACGCACCGGCCTTACAAAAGCTCAATCAAAAGCCGGCAAAAGAACCTCATGCTACCGCTCAGGCACCCGTGAATCCTACCGCAACAACCCCATCGGAAAAACAACCGGCAGAAGCTACCCCCCAAGCAAAACCTGCGTCTTTTGAGCAAAGCTTCACACAGTTTAAGCAAATAGAATTTGAGTTTGAGAAATTGCGCTTCGCCAAAGAATCACTCTTAAACTTTAAGCTAAACATAGAGCAGGCCGTACAAGTCATGAAAGGCTTTAAATACGATCAAACCCGCATGCAGTTTTTAGAGGCACTGTTAAAAAAACAGCCTGGACTGCGCTTTTCAGGCGATTTATTGAAGGCCACTTTTGAATATGAACTTTCCAGGCAACAGGCCAGTAACCTTTTAAAATAAGCAGATGAATAGCAAAAGCATTTTAGGCATTGCCGCATTTATGGCCTTTACAGCCGTAATTTTAGGCGCCTTAGGCGCCCATGCCCTAAAAGATAGTTTAAGTGCAGATGCCTTGGACTCCTTTAAAACGGGCGTGCGCTACCAGGCATGGCATGCGTTGGCCCTACTCTTTTTAGGCTTTTTGGCGCACCTAAAGCTGGTTAAAGGAGCATCGGCTGTAGCTTGGTTATTTACCCTGGGGGTGGTCCTTTTTTCTTTAAGTATTTACGGCTTAAGTACCCAAAGCCTCACGCACTTATCACTGGGTTGGTTAGGCCCCGTTACTCCCTTAGGAGGGTTATTTTTAATTGCCGGTTGGGCTTTGCTTTTTATTAAGATACTGCGCTCTAACCGGCTCTAAGTGTACATTTTACACTTAGTTAAAAGGTGAATTTATCCATCATTTTTCAATGGGGGTGCAGGGATAAAAACTATTTTTGTGGCCTCTAAAAGTGAATAAAATAAGAGAATTATGACTTTCACCCAGATTAAACCTAGCGATGCCTCTTTAGACAAATATGGAATTAAAGATGCGCACGCAAACTGGAACCTGGCCCCCGCAGCACTTGAAGAAATTGCCATTGAAAAAGGAATGGCTGAACGCTCTGCTTCTGGCGCCATAGCCATTGACACTGGCGAATTTACCGGGCGGTCTCCCAAGGACCGCTTTATTGTTAAAGATGACATCACCAAAGATGCGGTGTGGTGGAGCGACATAAACATACCCTTTGAGCCCAAGCATTTTGACAACCTCAACCACAAAATTACCGATTACCTTTCTGGTAAAGAACTTTACGTAAGAGATGTGTACGCTTGCGCGGATGAGCGTTACCGCTTGAAAATACGCGTGATTACCGAATTACCTTGGAGTAATATGTTTGCCTACAACATGTTTCTGCGTCCGTCAGAAGAAGAACTTAAAGATTTTGAACCCGACTGGGTGGTAATTAACGCGCCCGGCTTTACAGCCGACCCTGCGGTAGACCACACCCGCCAGCACAACTTTGCCATTTTAAGCTTTACCAAACAAATGGCCATTGTGGGTGGCACTGGTTACACCGGAGAAATTAAAAAAGGCATCTTCTCGGCCTTAAACTTCATTTTACCCCACCAAAAGAATGTGCTGAGCATGCACTGCTCAGCCAACGTTGGCGAAGAAGGAGACACGGCCTTATTCTTTGGCCTCTCCGGCACCGGAAAAACTACCTTAAGTGCTGACCCTAATCGTAAGCTTATTGGCGATGATGAGCATGGCTGGACTCAAGACAATGTAATTTTCAACTTTGAGGGCGGCTGCTACGCCAAAGCCATAGACCTTAGTGAAGATAAAGAACCCGATATTTTTCACGCCATTAAGCAAGGCGCACTTTTGGAAAACATTGAGTTCAAAGAAGGAACCAAGGAGGTAGATTACCACAGCAGTGCCAAAACTGAAAATACTCGGGTAAGCTACCCTATTCATCACATAAATAACATTCAGTTACCCAGTAAGGCTGAGAATCCTAAAAATGTATTCTTTCTTACCTGTGATGCCTATGGCGTGCTACCTCCCATTTCTAAGCTTACGCCCGGACAGGCGGCCTTCCATTTTATCAGCGGTTACACGGCCAAGGTTGCTGGTACAGAGGCCGGCATTACCGAGCCCGTAGTGGCCTTTTCGGCTTGCTTTGGCGCTCCTTTTATGCCCTTGCACCCTACCGTGTATGCCGATATGCTGAGCCAGAAAATGCACGATTCACATGTAAATGTTTGGTTGGTGAACACCGGTTGGTCTGGTGGCGCCTATGGCACTGGTAAGCGTATGAAACTAAAGCTGACCCGCGCCATGATTACCGCGGCCCTTAATGGGGATTTAAATGATGTGGAGTACCAAGAGCATGAGGTTTTTGGCCTCAACATGCCTACTACCTGCCCCAACGTACCCGATGAAGTTTTAAGCCCTCGCAATACCTGGGCAGATAAAGTAGCTTATGACAAAGCGGCTAATGAGCTAGCCGTGAAATTTAACAGCAACTTTAAGAAGTTCGCCAGCAACGCCAGTGAAGAAATTCTGGCGGGCGCACCCAAAGTTTCGCAGAAGGTATAAGCTTCAATAGCTATTTTACTTTTAAGCCGGCTCCACAAATGGAGCCGGTTTTTTTGTGGTCCATTCTAGCGGGCAATTGCTATTTTGGGCCATCTAGTTATTAGCAGGTCAAAAACAGCCAAAAGCATTCGGTTTGCAGGATGGGTAATTGCCCTAGACGGATTGATCTTCATAGCTTTTCCTGAACAAACCACACTGATTTTCTGGAAAGACAACGCCCCCTCATTTTGGCTGCGTAGCTTAGGTTTCTTTATGGTTTTTGAAGGCCTTATTAATTACAAATGTGCCGAGTATGAAGTGATGAGCCTCTACCGGTGGATCATGAATTTCAGGCTATTCCAACCCATATTTTTCACGGTTCTCCTGCTGGTAGATTTTGCCAATCCCGGCCTCATGCTGTACTCTACCTTAGAACTTCTGCTGGGCGTGGCAACTTTCTTCGCCTACAAGGCCGAGAATTAAAGTAATTCATTGGCCAAATTGGCCAACTCAGAGCGCTCTCCTTTCTCCAGAGTTATGTGGGCAAATAAGTTGTTTCCCTTGATTTTGTCAATCAAATAGCTTAAGCCATTGGATTGCTCATCCAGGTAAGGGGTGTCAATTTGGTGCACATCACCGGTAAAAATAAACTTGGCGTTTTCACCGGCCCGGGTAATTATGGTTTTCACCTCGTGAGGCGTAAGGTTCTGCGCCTCATCAACAATAAAAATTACATTGCTTAAGCTACGCCCCCTAATGTAGGCCAGCGGTGTTACCAGGAGTTTCTCAGAATTCACCATTTCATCAATCTGCTTGTACTCCTTATCCTGCTCTCTAAATTGATTTTTTATGTACTTGAGATTGTCCCAAAGCGGCTGCATGTAAGGATTAATCTTGGCTTTCATATCGCCTGGTAAAAAGCCAATGTCTTTGTTACTCAGGGGCACAATGGGCCTGGAAAGGTAAATCTGCTTGACGTCTCTGCGCTGCTCTAGGCTTCCCGCCAAGGCCAAAAGAGTTTTACCGGTACCGGCTACCCCACTGAGGGTAACCAGTTTAATGTTGGGATTAGCCACCGCATGCAGGGCAAAAGCCTGCTCGGCATTGCGCGGTTTAATGCCGTAATAGCTCTTTTTTTCAATTTGCTCCAACACGTCTAAATGCGCGTTGTAGCAACTAAGCGTGCTGCTTTTGGTACCCTTTAAAATGTAAAAGTGATTAATGAGCGGGGCAAAATCCTTTTGCTTTTTTTGTACGCTTTCCAGCGGAAGCTGCTTCTTTTTATACAACTGGTCAATTACGCCTTGGTCAAAGGCCTCCAGAGTTGATTTCCCGGAATAAAGCGCATCTACATCTTTCACCTTGCCGGTTTCATAGTCTTCACTGGCCAGGCCTAAGGCTTTGGCTTTAAGCCGAAGGTTGATGTCTTTAGTCACCAAAATGACCTTGCGCCTGGCCTCTTCCCTGGCAATTCTCAAAGCGGCATTAATGATGCGGTGGTCATTTTTAGGACCAAAAATTTTCAGCGCGTCATCTTCAGCGTTGGCCTCCTCCATAATAACTTTAAAATGACCCTTGCTGCCTCCGTTCAAAGAAATCCAGTCGTTTAAATTGGCTTCGCCCGCTTTGCGGTCTAAATAGCGGATGAACTGCCGGGCCTCGTAATTTTTGGTATCGGAGCCTTTTTTAAACTCGTCTAACTCTTCCAATACCGTAATGGGTATAGCCACATCATGCTCATCAAAATTGATGATGGCATTGTGGTCATACAAAATCACCGAAGTGTCCAGGACAAAAATTTTACGTTTAGAAGAGGCGGTTTTGGCTTTGGAAGTCTTTTTGGTTTTAGAGGCTGAAGCAGCTGCCGGCATAAAATGAAGTTTTTGTCTAGTCTAAAATAGCATTTACCCTCTGCGCTAAGCGACTGAGAAAGCTCAAGATTTGCACAAAATTGGTTTTGGCTGTTAATAAAAATTAGCCTTTACCAAAAGGTTATGCTTGGGTTAGGTTTGGGCTAACGATGGTAAATTGAGTCCAACATCTTTCCCCACTCTTTTAGGCAAGCGATACAAAGCAGGTGTTTCGCTTCCCTGAGAACAACCAAAAACAGGCAGGTACATAATGTCTGATGTCTGAAAACTAAAAAACCGCCTCCGCAATCTTTTGCACATTGTCCACTTTACCCATGCTGTAAAAGTGAATGGCCGGCACCCCGGCTTCTTTCAATTCTCTGCATTGCTGAATGCCCCATTCTATGCCCACCTGCCGTACGGCCTTATTGTCTTTGCAGGCAGCTATGGCCGAGATCAACTCATCAGGCATGTCTACGTGAAAAAAGTGCGGCAATACCGAAAGATGCCTCTTGGTAGCCACCGGCTTTATCCCGGGAATAATAGGCACCGTTATACCGGCCGCCCGCGCCCGATCTACAAAATCAAAGTATTTCTGATTGTCAAAAAACAATTGGGTGGTTACGTAATCCGCTCCTGCTTCTACTTTCTCCTTGAGCCGTTGCATGTCGTTGTTTAAGCTAGGCGCCTCAAAATGCTTTTCAGGGTAACCCGCTACGCCAATGGAAAAATTAGTGGGGGTTTTATTCTGCAATTCTTCATCCAGGTAAATGCCCTCATTCATGTCTTTGATTTGCTTTACCAAATCCTTAGCATAAGTGTGGCCCTGCTTTTCAGGCACAAAATAGGTCTCTCCCTTGAGGCTGTCTCCGCGTAAGGCCAATACGTTTTCAATACCCAAAAAAGCCAGGTCAATTAAGGCATTCTCGGTGTCTTCTTTGCTAAATCCCCCGCACAAAATATGGGGCACCGCATCTATTTTATACTTGTTTTGAATGGCCGCGCAAATACCCACCGTGCCCGGCCGCTTCTTCACTACCTTTTGCTCTAAAAGGCCGTTGTCCAGCCTTTTGTACACCACCTCTTCACGGTGGTAGGTTACGTTTACAAAGGGCGGATTAAAATCCAGCAGGGGGTCTATGGAATTAAAAATATGCTCAATATTCTGCCCTTTTAAAGGCGGTAAAATCTCAAAAGAGAAGATGGTTTCTTTCGCATTCGTGAGGTGGTCTATCACTTTCATAGTTCGTAATTTAAGTTGGGGTTTAACCATTTTTCGGCTTGAGCCAATTCTTGCCCCTTGCGCTGGGCGTAATCTTGCACCTGGTCTTTGGCAATTTTGCCCAGGCCAAAGTATTTGCTTTGCGGGTGCGCAAAATAATAGCCGCTTACCGCTGCCGCGGGATACATGGCCAGGCTTTCGGTGAGTTTCAGACCAATGCGCTCTGCCTGGAGGATCTCAAAAATGGTAGGCTTTTCCTGATGATCGGGGCAGGCGGGATAGCCCGGTGCGGGGCGTATGCCACGGTATTTCTCTTTAATGAGCTCATCATTGCTCAGGTTTTCTTCTTTTTCATAGCCCCAGTATTTTTTGCGCACTTGCTCATGGAGCCATTCCGCGCAAGCTTCGGCCAGGCGGTCGGCCAGGGCCTTGGCTAAAATGGAGTTGTAGTCATCATGGGCCGCCTCGTAGGCTTCGGTGATTTTTTCTAAACCGATGCCGGCCGTAACGGCAAAGCACCCCACGTAATCTTGCACGCCACTTTCAGCGGGCGCAATAAAATCGGCCAAAGCCAAATTGGGCGCCTGCTTGGCCTTTTTGCCTTGCTGGCGCAGGGTTCTAAAGGTAAACTCCTGTCCATCTGGGGTTTCCCCGATAATGTCATCCGCCCCCGAGCGCTGGGCCTTAAAAAGCCCGAATACGGCTTTGGCAGTTAGCTTACGGTTTACCACGATGTCTTCCAGCATGGCCTGGGCATCTTCAAAAAGCTTGGTGGCTTCCTCGCCAACCACCTTATCTTCCAAAATGCGGGGGAATTTGCCGTGCAACTGCCAGGTTTGGAAGAAGGGCGTCCAGTCAATGTAGTTACGCAATTCGGCCAGATCAACCTCTTCTAAAATTTGCACCCCTAGCTGGGCAGGCGCTTGTACCGTTGCCGGGCTGAACTCCAGTTTCAGAGCGTTGGCCCTGGCCTGTTCCAGGCTTAGGTATTCCTTTTTAGAACCTTTATTCAAATAGCCCTCACGTAGCTTGGTGTACTCTTCCTTCACCTTTTCAGCCAAAGCGGCCCGGGCATTTTTGGAAGCCAAAGTTTGGGCTACGGGCACACTGCGGCTGGCATCATTTACGTGTACCACCAGCCCACTGTACTCGGGGAAAATTTTTACTGCAGTATGGGCGCGAGAAGTGGTGGCTCCGCCAATCATTAGCGGCAGACGAATGTTCTGGCGCTCCATTTCCTGTGCTACAAAAATCATTTCGTCCAAAGAGGGTGTAATTAAACCGCTCAGGCCAATCACGTCTACCTCTTCTTTTACCGCTGTTTCCAGAATTTTTTCAGGTGGCACCATTACGCCCAGGTCAACAATGTCAAAATTGTTGCAGGCCAACACTACGCCCACAATGTTTTTCCCAATGTCGTGCACGTCACCTTTTACAGTGGC
>PR_CR_10_Liq_1_inCRDRAFT_1000277_pt1 | contig 32674 bp, 27 predicted proteins | sample PRCRCaboRojoPR_3_FD_10241 | JGI IMG/M metagenome (IMG submission 10241)
AAATTTCCTATGCCCGGAGCTCTGGCTTATTTGCTGCACTACGGGGTAGTAAACAATGAGAGTCGTGCGGTGGAACACGTGGAGAACACTCTGGAAAAAATGGCCTTTGGAGGGATTTATGATCAGGCCGGGGGCGGCTTTGCCCGTTACAGTACCGACATTTTTTGGAAGGTGCCACACTTTGAAAAAATGCTTTACGACAATGCCCAGCTGGTCAGTCTCTACAGCTCCGCCTACCGGCACAATCCGCTTCCTCTGTACAAGCTAGTGGTGCAAGAAACCCTGCACTTTTTACAGCGTGAAATGCAGCACTCAGCAGGCCCGTACTACTCGGCTTTAGATGCAGATTCAGAAGGGGAAGAAGGCAAATTTTATGTTTGGACACTGGAAGAATTGCAAGAATTAATACCGCCTGAAGACTGGCAGCAGTTTAAAAAATACTATCAAATTGGCACCAAGAGTTTATGGGAGGGTAAGCACATTTTAACTCGCGGCACCACTAATTTAGCCTATGCTCAAGAGTGGGGCCTTTCGGCTGATGAACTGGAAGCCAAAGTAAACCATTGGAAAGAACTGCTGCTGGAGGCTCGTGCGCAACGTATCCGGCCAGGTTTAGATACTAAAGCTCTAACCAGCTGGAATGCGCTGTTGTTGGAGGCCTATGTGGAGGCCTATAAGTCTTTTCAAGATCCCACATTTTTAGAACAAGCAAAAAAACTAGCGCAATGGATTGCATCGGCTCAAAGCCAAAAGGACGGTAGCCTTTGGCATTGCTGGAAGGATGGTGAGGCCTACCAAACCGGTTTATTGGAAGACTACGCTTTTGCCTCGCAAGCATTTTTAGCCCTTTTTGAAGTTACCGGCCAAGAAGAGTATTTGCGGCAAGCGGAAGCGTATGTAAACTACGCCCAGGAAAATTTCATGGATGCCGCCAGCCAACTATTCTTTACCCAAAGTAAAAGTAGCACTCCACTTATAGCACAGAGCCAGGAAATAGCTGATAACGTGATACCCAGCGCCAATGCGGTAATGGCCCTAAACCTTTTTAAGCTTGGGCACTACACCGGCAAAAGAGCTTATAAAACGCAAAGCGAACATATGCTACATCCGGTGAAAGACCGCTTTTTAGAGCACGGTGAAAGCTATTACCAGTGGGGCCGTTTGTATCTGCACTTAACCGCTCCTTTTTATGAGGTGGCTGTTTCTGGACCCCAGGCTTTCGAAAAATTAGAGCAATTGCATAAGGCGTACTTACCGCAGACCGTGAGTGTGGCCAGCATAAGAGAGAGCGCGTTACCACTTTTGCAAAACCGGTATAACAAAGAGAATACCCTAATTTTTGTGTGCCAAGAGGGCGCCTGCCAACTGCCGGTGCAAGATGTGGAAAAAGCTCTTAGCCAAATTACCTACTAATTTGCTTACAAGTTTTGCAACTTTTTCTGGGGCTGACCAGGCTTTTTTGGAAACAATTGCTGACGCGTGAAAACCCGCTCACCCTTATTTTTAATGGTGACCTGGAGCGTGTCTGAACTTCTAAACTCACGCACTACCTGGCAGTAAACGTCATGGTTGGCTTTTTCTAAACTCAAATCATTCACTTTGACAATGGTATCTCCTAACTCAGGCTGGGGCTCTGGGCCTGGTCCTAAGAGTGAAGGAGACACCACTCCCACCGTAATTACCGAATCTTGTAAAAAAGGGGATATCCCAAAACGGGTTACTTTATGAGCCTGAAAAGGACGTAGCCTTTCTAAGTATATTTTTTGACTTTCCCAGTTGAGTATAGTTCTGTAATGTTTGAGATAGCCCATGCCTAAAAGCATTTTAGAACCTGGATGGTCTATTTCTAAAGGCAAATCTGGCAAACTATCATGGCCAAACCCAAAGCGAAATTGCCTTTGATAGGTACTGTCTAGCCTACTGCCAAATAAACCACCCGAATGGTAACCTACGGAAAAAACGGAAAGCGAATCGTCATAGCCTTCCTCTACTTTTTTAGAGGGGATACTAAGCACCCCCGCAGAGCCTGTGTCAAAGGTAACGTAGGGCAGAGTTGTGCCATTTAAGCGCACATTCACAACGGGCGTGCGCGTAGATTTAATACGAAAAGGCACCACGCTGGAAAGACCGTCTAAACTTATGCGCTCAAAATCATTGGTAAAGCGTAGGGTTGAATCTCTGGGGTTGATTTCCCAAAAACCCAATTTCATGAAATTGGCACCAATAATACCATCCAGGTTAAGGCAGTAGATTCCAGGGGTGCTTTTTAAGTCAGCTTCAATAGCAACCACATTTTGGGCCTCCAAACCAGCCAGTTTAAAAGGGGGCATTTTCACGTAATCCAGGCGTTTTATTTTACCCTGTGAATCGCCTACCTGCTTTTGGGTGATGGTTTTCATGGCAAATTTTTCACGTAAGGCTTTATCCACTACCATAGGCGACCCCGTATCAAACAAAAAGCGGTAATCTTTGCCTTCTATTTGTAAGGTTACAATCATTAAATTACCTTGAATGTGAACGGGAATGGTGAGGTCAAAAACATCCTTCTGCTTTAGCTTACCTTTGCTAAAGAGGTATTTAGAACTCTTACAGCCAAGTAAAAAAACTGCTATGAGGGCCATGGATACTATTCTTTTCACCGTATAAAATGCTTGAATTCAGCACATGAAAATAGTCTTTTACCATGAAGCCTTTGGTAACTTTCCTAATGCCGGTGAAAAATGCCGCTCCTTTTTTAGCCCAAACCCTGGCCTCCTTAAAAGCGCAAAGCTACACCAACTGGGAACTGATAGCCATTGACGATCACAGCCAAGATTCATCCCAAACCATTTTGGATAATGCTTCCCAAAAAGACCCCCGAGTAAAGGTTTTCAAAAATAAGGGTGCCGGTATTATTCCTGCACTTGAGCAGGCCCGGCAAGCCGCCCAGGGCACTTACCTGGGGCGGCTAGATGCCGATGATCTTTTTCCCCCGCAACGCCTCAAAATTATGGTATCGGCTTTAAGCCGAAGCAAAAAGCGCACGGTGGTTACCGGCCAGGTGCGTTATTTTGGTGAGCCCGAAATAAGCCCCGGTTACCGCAAGTATGAAAAGTGGCTCAACGCCAATTTGACCGATGCAAATCCCTGGAAACAGGTGTACCGTGAGTGTGTGGTGGCCTCCCCCAACTGGCTAATGCGCAGCCGTGAATTAGAGGAAATGGGAGGCTTTAAAGACTTGCAGTATCCTGAAGACTACGATCTGGTTTTTAAATGGTATGCAGCCGGCTATGCGCTGCACAGCCTGCCTGAGGTGACCTTGTTATGGCGGGAGCACCCTTTGCGCACATCGCGCCAGAGCGAACACTATCAGCAGAAAGCTTTTTTCACCCTTAAGCTACAGCGCTTTTTAGAAATAGAGTCCCCAACCCATAATTTAGTGCTGTGGGGAGAGGGCGCTAAAGCCCGCTTGAGTGCTAAGTTTTTTAAGGATAAAGGACAGCCTTTTCACTGGCTAAGTTTAAGCCCTAAAAAAGCCACTCCCCAGCGGCAAGCCCTAGAACATTATTCCATATTGGAGACCTACCCCAAACCCAAAGTTTTGGTGGCGGTGTACCCACCCAAAGCGCATCGGCTAAAAATGGAAAACTATTTTAGAAACTTAGGCCTGGTGGAAGGCCAGGATTGGTGGTATCTGTAACCTAAAAGAAAGGATTCTTGGGTTTAAGCGCTATAAAATCTTTGAGGTAAAAAGGCTCAAAGTAAGCTACATCTTCGGTTTGGCCCTGAGCTAGCTTTTGAGAAGCTACCAAAGCCAGATCCCAGGCATTGAGCCGTATTCCTGAATGCACCTTAACCAAAGAATCCTGAGCAAACCAGTCTGTAAATTTATCGGCCCCATCACCAAAAAGGTGAACACGCTGGTAGCGTTCTGCGTAAGATTCAAAAGAATCTTGCGCTACCACTGATGCCTTTATTTCCTCCACCAAACCCTTATGATTGTAAACGGCCTGGTATACCTCATTTCTACGGGCATCAATCATTGGAATAAAGAGTTGCGCAGAAGCAGGCAATTTTGCTTCATAGGGTGCCTGTTGCATGAGTATCTCTGGTCCGTTAGCACTTACGAGTGGAATTTTTAAAGCATAACAAAGACCTTTAGCGGCCGATACGCCAATACGCAAACCCGTGTAAGAACCAGGGCCCTTACCCACCGCCACCGCGGTTAGCTCTGCCGGCTTTACAGCCGCTTGATCTAAAACTTCTCTAATAAAAATGTGCAACTTTTCAGAATGCACGTACTGGTCGCTCTCTAAGTGTTGTTGCGCCAATACTTTTCCCTGGGCATGCAAGGCCACTGAACAAGCTTTGGTAGAGGTCTCAAGCGCTAAAAGCATGGGCTAATCTTCATCTTTTAGGGCAGACTCCCCATCGGCCTCTTTAACTTTCATGCCCTTTTTAAGAGTCTTACTCACCAAACTGTAAGGCCCGGTTATGGCCGTTTCCCCTTGGGTTAAACCCGATTTAATCTCAATGTTTTCATCGTCTTGAATGCCAGTGGTCACCACCTTGGGTAAGGCTTCTCCGTTCTCCATTACAAAAACTACCTCAAAAACTTCGTCTTTTTCAGATTTTGACTCTGCCCGATCTTTATAAGCGCGGTAGTTGGCACTGGTATCCGTTCGGGTGGTTACGGCCTGTATGGGTACTACTAAAATGTCATTCTTACGGTTCGTAATTATTTCTACTGAGGCGGTCATGCCCGGCCTAAATGGCGTTTCGGTACTGTCTTTCATGAGCTTGCGGTACGATTCTTTTAAAACACGCACCTTCACCTCAAAATTGGTTACCTGATCAATGCTAGTACCCTCCAAACGGGCGGAATTGGCAATTTCGGTGACCACTCCTTTAAATTCCTCGCCTAAATAAGCATCTACTTCAATTAGGGCGGTGTCTCCCTTATTAACCCGAATAATGTCGTTTTCATTCACCTCTACCAATACTTCCATGCTTTGCAGGTTGGCCACCCGCAAAATTTCGGTACCCGCCATTTGTGCGGTTCCCACTACGCGTTCGCCCACTTCGGCATTAAGCCTACTAATGGTTCCATTTTGAGGAGCGTAAATGGTGGTACGGTCTAAATTATCACGGGCTTCTTTGAGGGTGGCTCTGGCACTTTGCAATTGAAATTTTGCACTTTCTACGCTCAACCGGGCTACTTCAAATGCACGCTTGGCGGCATCAAACTCGGCGTCACTAATTACTTTCTTTTTTTGCAGCTCCTGATTACGCTCATAATTTTTACGGGCCTCTACCAACTGGGCTTCTGCCGATGCCAAACCCGCCTTGGCCGTATTTAGGGCAGCTTGAGAGCGATTTACCGCAGCCTGAAAAAGATCAGGATTGATTTTCACCAACAGGTCGCCTTTTTGCACGCGAGCCCCTTCTTTAATGGGTAGCTCAATAATCTCCCCTGAGACCTCTGCACTAATATTCACCTCAACCTCAGGCTGTATTTTACCGCTGGCTATTACGGTCTCCACAATTGATGCTTTGCCTACCTGGGTTAGTTCTACGGGCTCAACATTATCAGAGCCCCACCATCCTTGCTTCTTACCCACCACCAGCACTACTAACAGAGCTACAACCGCAGCTATTAGTATTATTTTTCCCGTTTTACTCATACTTATTTTATTTGGTTTGTGAGATAAAATTCCAGCACCTTTATTCTAAAGATATAATCGTATTTGGCCTGTATCATTTGTGACTTCGCACTGATGAGGTTGTTTTTAGCTTGCTCAAAATCTACCTGATTAAGCGCGCCTACCTGAAAGCGGGCCTGGGCATAATCCAGAGCTTTCTGACTAGAAGTAGTTGATTTTTGCGCAGCCAAATAGGTGTTGTAGGAAGCCTTAGCATCGGCATGGGCCTGATAAATGGTTTGCCTTAAACTGTTTTTCTCTTGTTGTAAATCTAATTGTGCAATCTCTTGCTGAAGCTTGGCATTTTGCACAGAGTTTTTAACCGCCATTCTATTAAAGATGGGCACCGTTAAATTCACACCCACAAACTCATTCAGGTTATCAGTTACCTGATTGTTAAAAGGCTTTATCCCATCTACTTGTGGAAATTGCTGGGGCCTTAGCGTGTTTACCAAATTTCCGGTGCCTTGCACAACGCCTATGGGAACCACTTGCTCTTCTACACCTACCACATTAGGAATTTGATCGGAATAGTTGCTACCCACCTGCGCCACCAAAGAGAGTGTGGGCAAATAACCTGACTGATTTACGGCCACGGCCTTTTTACTGCTTTTCACCCGGATTTCAGCACCTTTTATACCCGGCTGGTTTTCTATGGCAGTGGCATAAATGGATTGGGCATCACGGGTAAGTAAAGCGGGCTGAGGCACTGCAATATCCAGCTCTGAAATATCAAATTCATCAGGGTTGGGAAGTTGCAGCAAATTTGCCAGCTGAATTTTACTAAGCAGCACATTGTTTTGAGCAGAAATAAGGTTCTGCTGGTCCCTGGCTTCTTGTGCTTCCAGCTGCAAAAGATCTCCTTCGGGCGAAACACCTGTTTCTACCCGGTCATTCATCCGGTCTACCTGTAGCTGAGTTATGCGTAGCTGCTCTTGGGCCACTGTAGCAATCTCCTTATTGAGCAGTATTTGCAAATAATTGTTGGCTACGTTAATACGAATGTCGTTGGCCAGATCTTCATACTCATAAACCGAGGCTAAATAGTTTAGATTAGACTGGCTTATGCTGTTGTACTTGCGACCACCATTGTATACCACCCAACTGGTGCGCACCTGTAAATTGGCAGTTTGGCGCGTCTCCTGACTGATTTGGTTGGTAACCGGGTCAATATTCAAACCAAAATTCCAACTGTAGTTAGTACTCAGCGAGAGATCTGGTGCGTAGTCCCAGCGGGCTGTTTGTAGATTATTACGATTGATATTGGATTGCACCTTAGACTGCGCAATCTGAATGTTATTTTCTACAGCGTGATCAATACAAGCGGTTAAGGTCCATGAAGTATTTTGCTGAGACCATAGAGCCATTGGACCTGCGCAGAGTAGTACCCAGGCCCATTTTTTAATTTCCATAATGAATTGGGTTAGAGCGCTCAAAGTAGCTCTGCAAATATAGAAGTATGTGGGAATAAGTAGCTACTAAGCCTTTTTAGCTTTTTTATGCTTGTACATGGCCAAGCCTACCGCCCCCATTAATAGATATGGGAAAAACATCAGATATACAATGCCGGAGTTGAGGCCATCTGCTATGCTGCTGCCACTCTGCTGGCTAGTTTCGGCTATAGCCTTGCACATGGCACATTGGGAAGATGCATCTAAGCTAAAAAGCACCATTAGGCTGAATAGTAAAAAAATTTTAAGGCCTTTCATAGAGCAAAATTAATAATACGGTTGCATGAAAAAATAGACGAGCACACCGGTAACGGCCACATAAAGCCAAATAGGGAAAGTATAGCGCACAATCTTTTTGTGCTTGGCATACTCTTGTGTGGTACCTCTGTAAATAGCAAACATGGCCAAAGGCAATACTGGCACGCTCAACGCAATGTGGCTTATTAAAATAAAAAAGTACAAACTGCGTAAAAATCCTTCTCCTCCGTAGGGGATGGGATCAGCGTTGATCTTACTTATTACATAACTCACTAAAAATACCGCTGAAAGNGAAAAAGCACTAACCATAACAGTGCGATGTGCGGTAACATTTTTTTTGGTAATAAAGTACAGCCCTAAAATTAGCAATAACGCGGTTGTTCCATTAATGATGGCATGGAAAGCGGGCAGGGTACCCCTATTTATGCCCAAGTCATAACTTAAGGCATCATCAAACAAAATGAGTGCTGCTACCGCCAGCGGAATTAAAATAGATAGCGCCACTATAATAGGAACTATTACTTTGTCTCTTTTATTTTTAGGGGCGGGCTTTAGGGTATGTAAATCCGTCATTTTCGCTCTTCTTTTGAAGCCCGGTATTCATCCATAGACTTCTTCTTTTCATACTCGGCTATTAAAACCTTGATATCATCTTTTAGTTTATTGATTTCGGTAAGACTGGTACCATTGTAGACACCTTTAAGGTTGCCTTGTTCATCTAAACGACTGCGTATGCGTCCTTCCCAATCTACTAAAACCAAATACTCAGAATGCAGAAAGCCACCGGGGGCCGTTTCATCTTCCTGAGCGTTTACCAGATAGCCCGCAGCTGTCTGGTAAATTTTCTCCTTATCACCCGTTAGAAAGTACCAAAGTCCTGGGATAGCTTCCATTTTTTGGGCATACTTTCTAAGAACTTTCGGTGTATCATATTCCGGATCTACCGAAAAGGAAACCACCTTAAAATAATCATATCCTTTGAAGCGATTCTGCACCTGCTTTACATGGTAATTCATGGCCGGACAAATGGTAGGGCAACTGGTGAAGAAAAAGTTGGCCACATAGATTTTACCCTTTAAATCGGTCTGGCTTAGGCTAGTATCATATTGGGTGGTAAAGGTAAATTCGGGTACTGTATACGGAACCGTATCCTTTACCATCTCCCCATCTTCAGTTAGCACCTTTTGAATTTGGGGAGGTCCCACATACTCCAGGGTTTTGAAAAAATTTTCTTTGCTGTTGTAAACCCAAATAAAATAAACTAAAAAAGGTAGTACCAATATCGCCATTAGCACCACCTTTTTTGATAAGCTTTTGTTTGCCATTACTGCGCCATCAGAACGTTCATATATCCACCTTCAGTTAGCAAAATAAATGCCAAATAGGGTATCAGTATTAGTACGGGAAGGGCAATAGTCCAGATTAAGTTACTGCGCTCAAACTTAAGGTGCATGAACTCCGCCACAATGTAAAATGCTTTTAAAAGTGTAAGCACAATGAATATGATGTTAAGCACACTGGTGCCCAAGAACTTACCCATTAGAATTTCGGGTTTAATAATCCCTAGGGCTACCTCAACGGTAGTTACAATTAGTAGAATCCAAAAAACTTTCCAAATCCAACCCGTTCCTTCAGGGCTCTCATGATGTTCGCTCGGTAAATTATGATTAGCCATTTTGTATATTTTCTGTGATTAAACCAAATAGAAGAAGGTAAATACGAACACCCATACCAGGTCTACAAAGTGCCAGTACAAGCCCACTTTTTCTACCATTTCATAGTGTCCTCTACGCTCATAGGTACCCATTAGCACATTAATGAAAATGATAATGTTCAATACCACACCAGAGAAAACGTGGGTACCGTGAAAGCCAGTTACAAAGTAGAAGAAGTCGGCAAAAAGAACGTTGCCGTACTCATTGGCCCTTAAACTGGCGCCCTGAATTACTTCGGCTGACGCCAATACATTTTCGGCTTCTTTACGGGAAAGAATTTTTACACCGTCCTTGTCTCCTTTACCAGGTAGCCTTAAAGTGGCACTGCCGTTGGCGGCAAAGGCATTACGCAATTGCTCAGTGGTGAATTCTGAATGATCGCCATGAGGCTTCTTCTCTCCAGTAACCAATTCAAAAACGCTTAAAATTTTGCCTTCGCTACCTGCTTCAGTGAGGTAATATACCGTGTTATCCTGGGCAATAACTGCGCCCTTATCGCCATGGATGAAGTGATACCACTCCCAGGCTTGTGAACCCAAGAAGGTGAAACCTCCAACAATGGTAAGCCCCAACCAAAGCACTACGCCTTTTTTATCGTTGTGGTGGCCTGCATTTACAGCCATTACCATGGTTACGGAACTCACAATGAGAATGAAGGTCATCAACGCAACGAATAAGAGCGGGTGCTCACCATGCAGAAACGGAAAGTGCGTAAACACGTTTTCGGCAATGGGCCATGTTTCTTCATATTTGAAGCGATACAGCCCCATGGCCGTTAAGAATCCTGAAAAAGTAAGGGCATCTGATAAGAGGAAAAACCACATCATTAGCTTACCATAGCTGGCGCCAAAGGGTTGGCGCCCACCACCCCACAAGGTGGATGTATTTTGCTCTATAACAGCTCCGTTAGCCATGCTTAAAATTTTTGCAAGTTTAGCGAATAAATGATAAAAACAGGAATAAATATAACCACAGGCCATCTAAAAAGTGCCAGTAAATGCCGCTTACCGCCATGCCCTGATATTGGTTGGACGAATATTTCTTTTGAGTGGCCTTAACCCATGTGTAGGCTAATACAGCAAGACCCGAGATTACATGGAGCCAATGCAGCGCAGTAATTACATACACCCAGCTAATAGCCGTGTTGCTGTTGGGGCCGGTGAAAAATAAGCCCCGGTTTAAGAGATCTTGCCAGCCTAATAATTGTAAAACCACAAAGCCCAAGCCCAATAAAAAGGTAAAGCCCAACATATTAGTGCCCAGCTGTATTTGGTTCTTCTTCACCCTATTTATGGCAAAAACCATAGTAAGGCTGCTAATTACTATTAAGCCTGTAGCGTAAGTGAACTGCTCTGGCAATGGAAATTGCAGCCAATTGTTATCGGCCAGCAAGGCTGAGCGGCTCACCACGTAGCCACTGGTAAGCCCTGCAAAGGTCATCACTATGCTGGCCAGGCCAATCCACAAAAGTGGTTTCTGTACTTTCTTTCTTTGTGCTGCGGTTAACTCTGCCACCTATCCTATAAATTTATCAACTACATAAATCAACTGCACTACTGGCAAATACACCACGCTGTAAAGCATAAGCTTACGTGCATCAGGCACCTTAAAGCTTACGGCCAGTTTAAAGGCGAAGTATAAAAAGATCAACCCTAAAATGGTAATTAACGCCATGGCTGTGGCCGATAGCGTTAAAGTACCGGTTATGCCAAAGTAGGGTAAAATGGAAACGGGCACTAAGAAAAGGGTGTAAATGAGTATTTGCGCAATGCTTTTAGAGTCTCGCTTACCCGAAGGGAGTAAAGAATAGCCCGCTTTTTTGTAATCGTCATCTGCTATCCAGGCAATGGCCCAAAAGTGCGAAAATTGCCATAAAAACTGAATAGCAAATAAAGTACCGGGTTCAATATCAAAATCATTGGTAGCGGCTACCCAACCCAACAAAGCCGGAATAGCTCCCGGCAAGGCGCCCACAAAAACCGCTATAGACCCTTTGGCCTTTAATGGAGTATAAATTAATACGTAAACAAATAAGGCAAAAGCTCCAAAAATTACCGTAAGCGGATTAATTAAAAATAAGAGGAATAATCCTAAAAGGGCCATCACCGTAGAGGCTACTAATGCTTCCATTACGCTCAAGCGTCCCTCAGGCAATGGACGAGATGCGGTGCGATTCATTAAGGCATCTCTATCTTTCTCTATGATTTGATTGAAACCATTGGCGGCACCAACCACCAGATATCCGCCTACCGCAAGCATTAGAATCACCAAGCCGGAAATTTCCTGAGCGCCTAAAAAATAGCCTGCCAAAGCCGAATAGACTACGCTTAGATTTAAGCGTGCCTTGGTGAGTTCAGCCACTGCCTTGAGTTTCTGAACCAAGCTTAAAGCGTTAATATGAACCTCTTTTGAATGACTCAATTTTCCTTAAGAATTTGGGTGCAAAAGTACTACGGCTGCCACAGTTAGCCAAAGTAGAATGATTCTAACTTAGGCTTTTTGCTTAACAATAAACCACGGATTTAAAAGGTTGTCTTTGTTATACTGCAAAGGCTTTTCCAGGTCTTCCGCCTGATAGATTTCTAAACCCGCCTCTTTAGCGATGGCATGCCCGGCCGCTGTATCCCATTCCATAGTGGGAGCAAAACGCGGATACACATCAGCACTGCCCTCAGCTACCATGCATATTTTAAGACTACTGCCGCGCGACATCATTTCAATTTCAGGGTGTTGCTCGCGCATGTCTTCCACGTAAGCCACCGTTTCATCACTCATGTGCGAGCGGCTTCCTACAATGGTAAAGGGGCGCTCTTGCTTTTCAGGAAGCTTGGTGGAGCCGCCTATCAATTCTTCAAGAGTATCCGGCAAGGCACCATGGGCTGCCTGATCTTTGCGATAAGAACCCAAACCTTCACCGGCAAAGTACAGGGTTTCTTCCACCGGCACATAAATAACACCCAGGGTGGGTACCCCACGTTCGGCCAGGGCTATATTTACGGTAAACTCGCCATTTTGCTTGATGAATTCTTTCGTGCCGTCCAAAGGGTCTACAATCCAAAGGTCTCGCCACATGCTGCGCTCCCCGTAAGCGATGTCACGCCCTTCTTCACTAAGAATGGGAATACCCGTATCTTTTAATTTATGGGCAATAATGTTGTGGGCCTTTTTATCGGCAATGGTTAAGGGCGACTTGTCATCTTTATATTCTACTTCAAAAGTGCTTTCGTACACCTCTAAAATTTCTTTGCCTGCTTCTAAAGATGCCTCTATGGCATCCATTAGCAAAACTTTGATCTCTGTTTTGTCCATTTAAATCAATTTAGCGAGCCTATATAAAAAAGCCCCGCTATAAAAAGCAGGGCTAAAGACTCTATTTTTTAAAATCTTACTGGAGTTTAAGGTTAAAGGGCATAGTGTAAGCTACGCGTACCGGGCGACCCCTTTGCTTGGCGGGAGTGAACTTAGGTAAGTTTTTAATCACTCGCTTAGCTTCATCATCTAAAAGAGGATCTACGCCACGCACCACCTCCACGTTAGAAATAGTGCCGTTCTTTTCAATTACAAAACTCACGTATACTCTACCCTGTAATCCCATCTGGCGAGCCATTTCCGGGAACTCATAATTCTTAGCNACAAAACGCTGCATTTGTCTTTGAAAGCANAGNTTCTTGGCGTCATTGCTCGGCTCATCTTCACAGCCCGGGAAAACCGGCACTGATTCAATCACCGCAAAGNTCAGCACCTCATCAGATACCTCTTCTTCCATTTCAATNACCTCTACTTCTTCCATTTCGTCCGTTTCGGTTACTTGAATTTCCAGCTCTTCTTCCAGCTCCACGTCATCTTCTACCACCTCAATTACTTCAGGGGGTGGTGGGGGTGGGGGTGGTGGCGGGGCTAATTCACGCTGGGTAATGGGAATTACCTCATCGTCTACTTCTACGTCTAGCTCACCTAGGTCGGCTACAGACTCATCATATTTTTTATACTCAATGGCAAAAATGGTGATGAGCAGCGCCACAACCAGGCCAGTAAGCATAAAGAGGCCGCGGTAATTTTCTAAATCTGCTTTAGGTGCTTTTTTAGATTGCATGCTTTCAAATTTATGGGGCTAAGATAAATATTTTAAGTACTGCCAAGCAAAGGCTTTACACTTGCATTGTTAAATTATCGTAATTTAAAATTCACAGGGATTACCATGCGCATTTTTACAGGTCGGTTATGCTGGCTGGCCGGTACTAGGGTGGGGAAATTTTTCACTACCCTTTCCGCTTCTTCAGCCAAAGCTTCACTTTGTGCCCTTTTGGCTACAGCCGATTCTACGTTACCAAACTCATCTACCACAAACTCTACATAAATTTTTTCCTCTGCGTTAAAAGTACGCGCCATTTCTGGGTAGCGTAAATTTTTACTCAGGTGCTTTTGAATCCAGGCGTTTAAGCAAGCCAGCTGCTCTGACTGATCGTTTAAGTTTTCACACTCTTTAGGGCGGGCAATGCGCTGTACAAAAAACACGTCTATCGTTTTCACGTCAAAAAACTCCAAGGGATCTCCTTCATCAATAGCCTCTGCAGCTCCCAGGTTTAGTTTAGGCTTCGGCAAATCCAAATCCTTAGGATCGGGGTCCACTTCAGGTTCTGGTTTTTTGGTGTAATCAATTTTGGTTTTTGGTTTAGGTTTAGGCTTTTCAGGGGTATCCCTTACGGTGATGGGAATTTTAACGGTAAGCACGGAGGCCTCTTCTCGTTTTTGATCATCGGGCGAAGGCCCAAATATTGCGGTTTTGTGTTCCAATACTACCAAAACCAGACCGAGTACCAGGGCTACTGCGGTTAAAAAGAAAAGCGAGCGGTAACGCTCTAAATCTGACTTGGGGTTTTTCTTAGCAATCATACCTAGGGCTTTTAAAATCGCCTAGGTGTTTGACCGCGCTAATTTTTGAAAAGTTAAGAGCGCCAGTAAGGCCCCCAATCCATTAGCTACAAAATCCAGCCACTCACCATGGCGATTGGTTACAAAAAAATGTTGAAGCAATTCAATAAGACCACCGTACAACAAGCAAATGAAAAAGCTATTCCACAAAAACCTTGCGCTTAGCGGCCTACGTAAGTTATAACGTTGCCTTGCCAGATATATTAGACTGGCGGTAAAAAAATAGATGCCCAGGTGCAGCAATTTATCATTCATATTGAGCAGCTGCTGAGGCAAAGAAGCCCGTGGCATAAGGGTGTACACCGTCATAAAAATACCCCAGCCAAGGGCCGGGGTATAGTACAAGATATTTTTTGTTGGGGTAAGATTGGGCATCGGCTTTAAGCTAAAAACCAAGCAACGGTAAGTGCGGCCTGCGAGCTACTCTACTGTTTCCTGGTAGGCCGAAGCGTCCATTAAATCATCCAGTTCAGAGGAGTCACTCATTTTAATTTTAATAAGCCAACCGTCTCCGTAAGGATCTTCATTTACAATTTCAGGATTCTCTTCTACTTTTGGATTGAGCTCCAGCACCTCACCTGAAACAGGCATAAATAAATCGGATACGGTTTTTACTGCCTCTACTGAACCAAAGACTTCTTCTTTGTCTAGCTCCTCTCCTTCGGTTTCAATTTCTACAAATACAATGTCGCCTAACTCACTCTGAGCAAAGTCGGTGATACCTACAGTGGCGGTGTTGCCATCTACTTTCACCCATTCATGGTCTGGGGTGTATTTTAAGTCTTCTGGGAATTTCATAAGCAGCGTTATTTGCCGCAAATGTAATTAGTTTTATGAATTTACCTACCCAGGTTTAAGCGTACACTTATTCCAAATTGGTGGGTGGTGAGCGGAAAGGCGTTAGAGGTTTTAAAGACACTGCGGTTTAGGTCGTAAAAGAGTTTGGCCTGCACACGCTGACTAATTTGATAATCGGCTGAAACTTTCACCGTGGTGATAGTTTGGCCGGCCGTGGCCTGGGTAACATCCTCCACAATTCTTCTAATAAGGGTAACGTTGTCACGGATGCCTACATCGGCCCTGAGCTCTAAATTAGAGACAGGAGAAGTTTTACGGGCCCCCAGCTTTAAGAACTTGAGGCGTACATCCTGAATAATGTAACCCGCGCCAATGACCCACTCATTACCGCGGGTTTCGGTAATTTGGTTGTTGGTAAGGCTAAGCGCAATATTACGGTCTTGCTTGTACTCTACCCTAAGCGTGGTATTGTTTTTAAGCTTGGTGTTAAAGCCTATGAGGGGTGCAAACTGCTCACTGAGGGTTACTGCCGTTATTTGATTCTCAGGCAACAGATCTCCATTGTTGTCTAGAGGCAGCTCACCTGGAAAATCTTGCAATTCTTTTTGGCGCAGCAAGTTGGTAGAACTGTTGCCTATGGTATAGGTACTGCGGTAGCTGTGGCTTAAGGTAAAGCTGTTGAAGTACTTTTTGAAAAACTTCATTTTGCTTAAACCATCGTAATTTATTTGCCAGTTGGGTAAGGGCGTGCTGCGCTGCGGGCTCAGGCTTATATTTTCTGCATTGCTGCCAGAGTAAGCTGCTAAAAATGCAGGAATGAGCACCTCTTGAGAAGTAACACTGTAGTAGCGGTAACCAAAGTTGGCAGAATCTCGGTTGCCTACAATATCAGCACTGTAGCCCGGGTCTACTATGCCATCGCCCACCTGGCCGCCCCTACGCTCTAAATCCTGGGCTAGTCTGCGCGAAATAATCAGGCGGTTTTCTCTAAAACTATTGTAAATAGCTGAATTGTATTCCGGGGCATCTAAAGACTCAAAGGCGGTGCCAATCATGTTGTAGCTAATGCTGTAGGTTTGGGTGGCAAAGGTGTTTTGGCTTTCCCAATCGGCCAGGGTATCATTAAACCTGAAAAATTCATTTAAGCTATTAGTAGCATTCTTTTGCGCGGTTACCACTACCCGTAGTGAGTTTACCGGTTCAGCCGTAAGGCGGTAACTCAAACTTACATTCTCTGTTTGCGAATACTGGTTGTTAAGCAAGCTATTGCGCACCAGCCAAGCATTATTGGCAGCCTCAGAACGGATATCCGTTTGCCCGCCCAGGGTAAACCAAAAGCCCGGTGCATAATTGTTGTTGGAGTTGGTTACGCCCAGCAACTCTGGGTTAGGGTCAAAGCCGGGGAGCACCTGACCATCGGAACGGGTATAGGTAACCGAGCCGTTTTTCACCATGAGCAACACCTTGGTACTTTCCCGTAGAATCTTATCAAAAACGGTGGGTTCGTCTTCCTCTTCTTCCTCTTCTTTCTTGTTGTTTAGCTGGTTGTTATTCTCACCCGGTCTGCGCAGAATATCGGGCCGCCTGCGCCTGTTGCGGTTGGCTCCCCCCGGATTTAAAGCCTTTTTAAAATAAGGTACCTTGTTGTAAAGCGCGTTAAAATTGAAGTTGTTGTTCAACTGAATTTGCCGATTGTTCTGAATGATGTTCCCAAAATTCAGAGAGTCATTTTCGGGTCTGCCGCCCGATACGGCACCACCGCCTGCCCCGGTCAGCGATTGGGCTTGCCAGTCATAATCACCGGTGTAACTAGCCGTAACATTGGCAAAGTCCATAAATGGTAATTTATCTAAGGGCACTTGCCAGGTAAGTTTTGAGGTTTGGTGGTAATTGGTAGGCCGCCCAAATTCTAAAAGATTTTGCTCTACAAAAGCCCGGTTAGAATCTGTGCCGGGTGGGCCTAAAAGTTCGTCAATACGGGTCGCCATGCGGGCGTTGTAATCAAAACGCAAAGATTTACTTAAGTCAAAAAGCAGGCTGTACTGGCGGTTTAGGGTAAAGTTTTTATTGTAAGTGGGTTCAATCTCCCCAATTAAACCAGGCGGTATGTCACTGAGCAAAGCATCAGTATTGCGCATTTGCATACTGGTGTAGCTACGGTCAAAGTTTACAATGGCCGAGAAGCTATTGGGGTAGTAGTAAAAATTAAAATCGCGGATAAGCGCCAGGTAATCCGATTTGAGCCAGTCTACCTCTTTAAAAGGCTCTACCGGTTTAGGGGAAGTGCGGTAGGTATAATTCAGGTTTCCGCTGTGCCGCACCGTTCGGTCAAACACGGTATTAATATTACGCCTGAAGACTTCACTAAAAGAATAAGTGGCTGAGAGGTTCTCAATGTCATACACCTGGGCGGGCCTCTGCGCCTTTTTGCCTGTGCGCTCTTTGCGTACGTTGGTAAAGTTTAAGCTGGTTCTGCGGGTGTAATCCTGCGAAGCCTGCCGCAAGGAGTCCCGGTCTCCGGCATCTTCAATGTTATCTAAAGAGCGGTCAAATTCAATATCGGGGTCTAAGGGGTTAAAGCGTGGGTTAATCCATTGCTCGCTGGTAGAGTAAAACATGGGGATGCGCAGGCCTATGTCTTTATTGAAAAATTTCCCCAGCTCAAAATTAGACTGTAAATCGTAGGCGTAGACTTCTTCTTGCTGAAACTCAGAAACGCTTTGGTCTAAACTACCCCAGCCCACCGTACTGGTGCGGCCGCTCACGGTTACGTTGGCAAAATCGGCCAGTTTGGCGGCTACCCGGGCGTTGGCGGCCCAGCCCCCTTGCTGGTCAAACTCGGTCAGGCGCAGCTCATTTACCCAAACTTCGGTGCTCTTGGGCAAACCGTCATCGCCATCATTCAAAAGGCGTTTTTTAGGGTTGCGCACCCCAATCATCACCGTGCGCACGTTGCCCAAATTAGGCTGGCCCACAATGGTTACCTGCGCGTTTCCACGCGGTACTTCGTAAGGTACTGAAATGGGGTCGCCACTCTGGCGGTAAGCGCGGTCGCGTTCCAGCTTAGCTGATTTCAAGACATCCAAGGCAAAGTTGAATTCATTTTCAGCCGGCCAGATTATGTTTTTGTCATCTTGCCCCACCCCTTGATCTACCGGAGTTACTTTCATGGGTTTGGAGTACTCGTAGTAGTTTTGGTCGTAGTCCGCTCCCAGGCGGATGAACACATCCAAGTCATCATCATTAAGACCAGAAGGAGGGTCCACAAAGCCATCTTCAGCGTGCACAAACATGCGTAGCTTTTTATACAAACGCATGTCAAAGTCAATATTGCGGAAAACCGCCCGAGCGTCACCATCTTCCAAATTCAAGATGCGCAATGAAAGCGACTGCTCGTTCTGCTGGTTAGCAGCCGTGGTGCCAAAAATCACTTGGCGATCAATACCAGGTGGCACCACGTAAGGCACCGGATCACGGGTACCGTTTTGCTCTATGTTCACCGCATTCACTTCAAAAACGGTGTTCTCCTGATCATCCTGACTGAGACGATCTCGCGTACCGTCTAAGCTAAACTGATACCTACGCCACTCGCCCCGTACAAACTCCATCCGCGCCATACGCAGCACAATGGGTTCGCTAAAGCCTTTCATGTACATTCTTATAAAGCGAATGGAGCGGAAATCGCCAATGGGCCCCACCGTTCGGTCCGGGTCAAAAACGGGAATTTTAAATTGAATCCAGCGTGCATCCGGCTTGGTTCCATCTGGTTGCTCGTTAATTTGCGAGGGTAGCGGTTCATGAATGCTGGTGATGTAGTTTTGGCCCTCGTTCTGTAAATCCTGTCTGCGGATGCTAATCTTGTACTGGTAATAGGTTTCGGTCTTACTGAGGGTTTGGTCGCGATTAATATCTTCAATATCGGGCAGGTTGGTAGCAAAAGCGGTAACGCCTTGCACGGTGGCTGGGTCGCTATTGCCTTCCGGATTGTTCCAGCGCTTGTAACGCTCCAAAATAGTGGCATTGTTGGCATCCAGGTCATCCCCCCGGTAATACTGAAAGTTATCGGAGCTAGGGTCAATTTGTGCGGCTTGGTAGGCCGCACTAGCATTACTGTAGGCCGCTGCAATACGTTGTAGGTAATTGCCGTAGGTAGTGTCTCCACTCCAGGTTTGTTCCTGGGCATCGTTTAAAAGATCCAGCCCCACATCTTGTAAATCCCGGGCTGAGGGATCGTTATCAAAGGCCACCACCGGTGGACGCACCGTTGAGGCCAAACCCCAACGAGTAGTGTCTAGCCGGGTGAGATCGCCATTTACCGGAATACTGTTTTCTACCGCTTGCTGGCCGTCTTTTAGAATGTCTTCCGATACGCTCCCCAAGTTAATGTACAAGTCGCCTCCGTCAGAAGGAGCATCTGGGTTGCCGTAAAAAGGATTCAGCATCCAAATTTGAATAAACTCAATATTCTGTTGCTCAAAGTTGGTGCTGGTTACGTCTCGCATAATTCCGCCCCAGCGCGATTGCGGATCGCGTAAAGCGCCACTTTCTTCAATACCTGCGGATACAGCCGTAGCCTCTACGTCATAGTTGTAAGGCCCTCTTTCATCGGGGTAAAAAGCCAAGTCTAAAGTGGGAATATTACGCGGCTGGGAAGGGTCTGCATCCAAATTAGGAAAGACCTCAGTAAGGGTTACCTGACGTACGTCATTGGTACTTTGCAGTTCTGGATTATCGGCAATATTATCGGGGGTACGGGCTTCATTGCGGTGAAACAGGGGATCAATGGTATACCAGGCCAAACGTGCGCGGTTAAAACCATAGGCAATAGAGTTGAGATCCGTTTCCGGAAATAAATCAGGTTGACCCGCGGGCGTACTGGCCAAACGCCAGGCATTGGGGTTGCGAATATCAATGGTGGTTTGGCTACTTTCAAAATCATCTAAAAAGGTGGTGGCTTCGCCATTAATTTCAATACCGTCAGGAGTACCGGGAATTATGCGCGCCACTTCACCTTGTACCAAAATATTGGACTTTTCTTTGGTGTCTATAAAGGGAATGTTGTCTACAAAACGGGTGAGGTACGGGGCGTCTTTGGTAAAAGACCCGTTCAATCCTACAATGGTGTTGGAAATAGGCTCATCACCCAAATTCACTTTTTGGGTAAGGGGCCTTTCATTCAGGTGCACCAAAGTAGCGCCTAAGTTGGCGTTCTCATTAAATCGGTAATCAGCATTAATACCGGCAAACGTTCTGGTCTGAAAATTAAAGAGGGCGTTGTTCTCAAAATCTACTCGGATGGGCACCCCTGAATTTAAAATCCCCTCATTTAAAATACTCACCCGGCCCAGGTTGTAGTCTACCTTATAATCTGCACCCTCTACCAATCGGGTACCTCCGGCTGTGACCGATACTGAGCCTTGGGGAATATTGAAGGCATTGAGTTGAATTTCACTACTGGAAGAAGAGCTGAACTCCCCTTTAATCAGGTATTTATTGAGCCGGGTTTCATTCTGGGCCACAAAAAGCGTACTGTCATACAATTCATTAAAGACGTACTCCTCGCGCATTTCATCGGTGGCTAGCTTGCGCTCCAGGTTGCTACCGAAGGGTTCCAGCACTGGAAAGATAACCCGGCCGTTTTGCGGACGAATAGTAATGCCGGGAATGAAGTCAAAAAAACCATCGGGCTGGGGATCGTTATTCTGATTGAGTTTGTCGAGTTCCATTACGCGCAGTAGAAGCTGATCGCGCAAATTGGTTTCCGGTAAAAACGGAATGGGAGTACCCGTCTCATCATTGCGGTAAAGCACCTGTAAGCGGAAGTTTTCAGCACCCACCTGAAAAGCACCCAAGGAGTAGACGTTTTTCATCATGAGGTCCCACATGGGAATGCGCACATCTAAGATGGTACTCTTCAGCATTTTTACCACCAGGTTGTTGGGAGGTGCTACCCCATCGGTACTAAACTCACCCACCTGGTAGGTTCGCCCACCAGCGGTGTACTGGAAAGCCACGGCCAAAACCTCGTCTTGGTTAAGCGGGGTGCTTAAAGAAAGGTAACCCAACTGTGGGTTAAACTCATATTCGCTAGGGTTAAGTTTGCGAGCGTTGGCCAACTCAGTGTACTCAGTAGCCTCTTCAAAACCATTAGAGTTTAAGGTTTGTACCACTTGCGTGATGTCCCGCACCCCAGGGTACGTATTTTGTAGGTCATCGGGGTTTAATTGGTTAGAGCGGTTGTCTGGAAATTGGGAGGTGTTACCGCCCGGAAAAATATTGGGGCCAGTAGGTCGGTTCACCCGATAGGCGCTGTTCTGGCTCTCCCCTAAATCAGCCAAAGCAATAATATTGCGGGTATCCTGGGTATTCTGCCGGTTGTTGGTAACCCACACCTCAACTTTGGTAATTTGGACGGGCGAAGTAATTAAAGGAGCATCTCGCAAAAAGCGCTCGTAATTGTTTCTAAAGTAGTGCGCCAAAAAGTAATGGCGGTTTTGCTCGTATTGGTCGCCCCATATTTCAAATTCAGTGGTTGTGGCGCCCCCTTGAATGTTTACCGATGAGCTTTGGCTGCGCTGTTCTGAAAACACACCGGTTAGGGTAAGCTTGCCAAATTGGAATTGCCCTTTAACACCAAATAGGCTTTGCGCCCCATTGATAAGAGATGAGTTTAACGGTAGACTCACATTCCCCAGCTCAAACTTTTTTACAATGTCATCTTCATCACCGGAAAACTCTACCTTCACTTGGTTCTCAAAAGCAAAGGTGGCCTCTGTATCATAATTAGTGGTGAGCTTTAATTTCTCCCCCACACTGCCGGTGACATTCATTTGAATGCGCTGGTCAAAGTCAAAGGTGAAGGTATTGCGGTTCCGCTCTGGAATAATTGGATTGTCAATACGCTGAATACGGCCACTAAAGCGCAGTTCTGCATAACCTTGTGGGCGGATGTCAATGGTATTACTGCCAAAAATGCGTTCAAATAATTCGCTGTTTACGGTAATCTGAGGAATCAATCCGCCATCCGCATCCCGGCCTTCGGCTTTGGCAGCCTCCTCACTTTGGGTTTTTGCCTTCCAATAATCTTCTACCTGCTTTTTAGCGATGTAGTCCTGGTACTCCTCAGGCGTCATAATCATGGGTGGCTGAGCGTCTAAGTTTCCAATTTTGCGGTAGAGCAAGTAGTTGCCCGTGGTAGGATCAAATTCTACCTCTTCGGTAATGTTACTAGGTTCTTTGCCGTAAAGGCTGCCACTTTCATTTTCATCAAATGGGTAAGGCAACTTAGTGGTATCCGGGTCATTGGTATCGGCCACAGCCAAATTTTGCGCGCGCAAGCGATAGGTCACCCGAGAAGGCCTGCTGGCAGACGTTGAAATTACCGTGGCAGCAAAAACTACCATGGCCCAAAAACGGAACCCAATTTTTGGCATTATAACTTATTCAAAGCTTGTTTAATCAGACTTTCCAGTGATTGCTGTGGGTTTTCTTTTTGAAGGTTTAGGATCACTTTCTCCGTTTGACGGCTGTTGTATCCTAAAACTTCCAAAGCGGCTACCGCCTCTGATGCTATATTACTCATGCCTCCTTCAGCGCCAAGGGCTTCTACCCCACCTACTTTGTCTTTAAGGTCTACTATAATTCTTTGGGCAGTTTTAGCGCCAATACCTTTAACGGATTTTAGCAAGCCCACATTCTCAGAGGCAATGGCGTTAATGGCTTCATCGGCCGAAAGGCTGCTAAGAATTACCCGGGCGGTGTTTCCTCCTACCCCTGAGACCGATAAAAGCTTGCTGAAAATTTCACGTTCACGCTTATCGGCAAAGCCAAAAAGCGTTTGGGAGTCTTCTTTAAAAATAGGCAGGAGGTAAAGAAAGGCCTCCTTTAGCTTACTCAACTCTGAAAAAGTATTGAGGGTAATATTTACTTCATAGCCAATTCCAGCCGTTTCAATAATGACGTAGGCTGGATTTACCTCAGTGATTTTTCCCTTAATGTGATGAAACATAGGCTTTTGCGCAATTGGCCTTAATAGGTGTTTTCTCTGTTAGCTTAGAAAAACGGCAAAAGTATTGTTTTCATATACGTGGCTTAAAAAAAATTGGAATTTAAGTGCCTGGGGCATGAACATTTTGGTCAAAGCAAAAAAAGGCCGTCTCACTATTTGAGACAGCCTCTTCCATATCTTGAAAATAGTGGTTGCTTATTTGATAATGACCTTGCGGGTAAGAAGTGTTTCTCCTTGATTTTTCAATCGGTAAAAATACACGCCCGGGGTAAACTGACTTACGTTTACTTCTTTTTTGCTGGCCAGTCTATCTAGCTGAGTACTATAAACGGTCTTACCTACCACATTTACCAATTCAAAGTTTGCGGAATTGTTGTTCCCTAGATCATAGTTGATGGTAAATGAGGTGCTGGCTGGGTTTGGATAGACACTTAATTCCAGTGGCTCTTCTAATTCTGCTACGCTGAAATCTGGAGTCACTTCATAGGAAATGGTAAAAGCCACAGAGTCTTGCGGATCTTCCATATCAAAAAATACATAAGTGATATCACCGGTTGCATACTGTCCATCCAAGTCAGGGTATACGTGGGCAGAAAAATCGCCCAATTCCGACTCTTCGTCTGGTTGCAAGGTTCTAGCAAAAGCCACGGGACTTACTGAAATATCAGGCGTAAAACACAAACCCCAGCAGATGGCGTTTGAGTCAGTTAAATTGGTATAATTTCGATCTATGCGTTTCACCAAAATGGTTACGGGTACTGGAGAAATATTTTTTACTACAGCATCTGCCTTCAAATCATTGGTTGTGTAAGCATTACCCGTTACCTTAGTTTGCGATTTAGAAGTTACAATTTGCAAACTTTGGGCACTTAGAGTATAAGTAAACGCCAAAACAAGAGTTAATAAAAGTGTTTTCATATGGCACGATTCTATTCTACAAACGTACAAAAGTTTAAACAGAATTTAATTTTTCGGTAAATTCTAATAACTTAGCCTTTTACATTAAATGTTCTAATCAATTTCCTTATTACTATGAGCAAAATTTACAGATCCTTTGCCGCCCTCTTACTCTCCGTAAGTATAGGGTTTAGCCAATACTATTACATTCCGCAGACCTCTCCGGGTCAAAATCCGGGTGGTTTAAACACTTTAGATGAATTTCCCTTGGGTGGAGGTTTAAGTAACACCTGGACCTCTATTCTATCCGGTGGCAATTCTGCACCGGCTTGGTCTAGTGTAGAAACCATTCCATTTAGTTTTAGCTTTAATGGTAATGCCGTAACCAGTTACAAGGCTTCGTCTTCTGGTGTAGTTACTTTTTCTACCAGTGCAACCACCGCACCTTCGTACACTTCCAGCGCCCTTCCTTCAGCTTCCATTCCTAACAATTCAGTTTGTGTTTGGGGTATAGAAGGCACAGGAGGTAACGATAACATTGTTACCCAAACTTTTGGTACCGCTCCAAATCGTCAACATTGGATTTTCTTTGCTTCATACACCAAAGGCAATGCCTGGACCTACTGGTCAGTTGTGTTGGAAGAGACAACCAACAAAATTTACATAGTAGACCAGCGCCATGCTTCTACCGTAAATGGAATTTCGGCCGGTATTCAAATTGATGCTTCTACAGCATACACCGTGGCCGGTTCTCCAAACTTAGCCAGCGCAGCTGGTGGTGATGCCACCCCCACTGACAACGTTTATTATGAATTTATTCCTGGTACGCAGCCACAATACGATTTATCAGCTACTTCTCAAAGCGTGAGTGCTTTCTTGAACTTCTCCAATGCACCTTTTAACATTACTGGTGAGTTGACCAACTACGGTTCTGCAGCGGTCACCTCTTTTGATTTAAATTATACCGTAAACGGTGGAAGTCCTGTAACGGCCCCCATAACGGCTAACCTTGCCAGCTATGGTAGCTACAATTTCACCCACCCTACAGCATGGAACCCTAGTGCCACAGGAACCTACAACATTGAAGTATGGGCTACCAATATAAACGGCAATCCTGACGAAAATACGGCTAATGATCGCATAAATTTTACCGTAAACGTGGTGGATAATTTTGCCGTGCGTCAAACGCTCATGGAAGTATTCACTTCTTCAACTTGCCCTCCTTGCCGTCCCGGTAATGAGAATATGGATTTGAACGTGGTACCTAACATTACAGATTACACAATTGTAAAGTATCAGCAAGATTTTCCTGGAGCTGGTGACCCGTATGTAACTCCTGAAGCCGTAAATCGCAGAGGTTACTATGGCATTAATTCAATCCCAAGAATGGAAATAGATGGACAGTGGGATCAAAATGCCGCTTCTTTGACGGTACCCATTTTCAACCAATTTCAGGCGATACCTGCTTTCTTAGATTTCACTATTAACAAAGCCGAAGTAGCCAACAGTACTGTGGATATTGATTATGATGTCAACATTTTAGAAGATTATCCAGCCGGCAACTACCGCGTACAAACCGTAGTAGTAGAAAACAGAACTACCGGTAACGTAGCCAATAATGGCGAAACCGAATTCTTTTATGTGATGATGGATATGATGCCCGATGAAAATGGCAGCCCTATCAGTGGCCTTACCAAAGGCAATACTATTAACATCACGGAAACGGCTGACTTGGCCAGCTCTTTTGTTGAAGAGTTTTACGACTTGAAAGTGGTGGTTTGGGTTGAAAACACGCAAACCAAAGAGGTAATGAACTCAGCTTGGGCTACCATCGTGCAAACGGTGGGTACTGAAGAAAATGCTTTAGCAAGTGCTTCTATTTATCCAAACCCTGCTCAGGATTTCTTTACCATTGAGTTAGGCGACCGCAGCAACTTTACCGTGGAGGTTGTGAACACAACGGGTCAGCAAGTATTGGTTGCTGATTACCAAGAGACACAGTCGGCCACCATCAACACCAGCACTTTAAGCCCCGGTGTTTACATGGTAAACGTGATTTCTGGCAATGAAAAAACTACCCAACGGGTAGTAATTAGTCAGTAATTGGTTTTAATTAAATAGATAATTTTAGTTTAGCCACGCCTTCCAACGAAAGGCGTGGCTTTTTTTTAACCCTAAATTGTTCTTTATGAAAAATATAATCCTCCCCCTAATTACTTTGGTTCTAATCCTAAGTGTTCAGGCTAAAGGCCAGGATAAAATACCTTCTATACAGCTTAAAGACTTAAGTGGTAATATGGTGGATGCAGCTGCTTTGGAAAATGATGGCAAGCCCATCGTAATCAGTTTTTGGGCCACCTGGTGCAAGCCCTGCATTCGCGAACTAAATGCGGTGAACGACCAATACATAGATTGGCAAGAAGAAACGGGGGTTAAAGTTGTAGCTGTTTCTATAGACGATTCTAGAAATTCAGCGCGGGTACGCCCTTTCATTGCGGGTCAAGGATGGGAATATGAAGTGTACTTAGATGAAAATCAAGAGCTTAAAAGAGCCCTTAATGTAAATAACATTCCGCACACCTTTCTGGTAGACGGTAACGGGGAAATAGTATGGCAGCACAATGGCTATATTCCAGGCGATGAAGACCATCTATACGAGCTTATCACCCAATTAGCCAATGGCGGCTCTATTGATTAAAGCGCCTTTGGCGTAGCTCACTCAACCCTCCAAAGAATAAATACAGTGCAATGAAAAAAATAGCGTTGGTAATGGCGCTGTTGACCAATACCATATTAATAGCTCAAACTGATGAGCGAGATTACGGTCAACTGCATGGTAACTTTCAAACCAACCTACAGTACTATCTGCAAGACACCATTATTGACCCCACCGGTGAAGCCTTTCCGCCCGAGCGTATGCTTGCGGCTGGCTTCTTAAACCTTACCTACACCAAGGGTGATTTCATGGCTGGCGTACGGTATGAGAACTACCAAAATAATTTGGTGGGTTTACCCGAAGGCTTTCAGGGCGAGGGCATTCCCTATCGCTTTATTCGCTATAAAAAGTATGGCCTAGACGTAACGGCCGGTAATTTTTACGAGCAATTTGGTAGCGGTTTGGTATTCAGAGCTTATGAAGAAAGAGGTTTGGGTTTGGATAATGCCATGGATGGTTTACGTCTTATTTATGAGCTTACTCCGGGTATTACGGTTAAAGGTATTTTAGGCCGCCAGCGTATTTATTTTGAAACAGGAGACGGTATTGTGCGCGGAGCCGATTTTGAGGTAAACCTCAATGAGCTAAAGCAAGAATATGGCGGTACTAACTTAATTGTGGGGGGTAGCTTTGTAAGCCGTTACCAGCAAGCCCAAGATCCCATACTCAACTTACCCGAAAATGTAGCCAGTGGCGGCTTACGCGTAAACTTAATCTCAGGCCGTTTTAACTTTTATGCCGAAGGTGCTTATAAAAGTCAAGACCCTAACAGTAGCAATAACTTTATTTACAAACCAGGCTACGCATTGTACACCAATGCCAGCTACACTTTGGGCAACCTAGGAATTATCTTAGGCTACAAGTATTACGATAATTTCCTGTTTCGATCAGAAAGGGTGGGGAGCTTAACCGAACTTCTTATCAACTACCTCCCGCCTTTAGCCGAGTTACACACCTACACCCTACCCGCTTTGTATTCCTACAATATTCAAGCTAACGGAGAAACCGGCATGCAAGCCGAAGTTTCATACAAGTTTGACCGGGGCACGCTGCTAGGGGGCAAATACGGTACACTCATAAACATCAACTATAGTAATAGTTACGCGCTAGATAAAAATTTCACTTACCGTTACCGCGATTCAGCTCAAACGGATAGCACCATTTCCGGCACCGATGGCTACACCGTAGGCGGTTTCCCAGGGGTGGGCGATATCCGCTATTCGCAAGACTTTAATGTGGAGGTAAAGTCCAAGCTCAATCGCAAACTAAAAGGAACCTTTAGTTACTACAACTTTATTTACAACCGCTCCGCCCTGTTAGATGGGGTTGTTGACGACCGAATTGGCCCCAATACCAAAATTGAAATGGTGTATGTAAATGCCTTTATTGCCGATATTTTATGGAAAATTAAACCGCGGCACTCGCTACGTTTTGAAGGGCAGCTCATGCTTACGGAACAAGATCGCGGAAGTTGGGCCTCTTTGTTACTGGAGTATTCCATTGCTCCCAAATGGTTCTTTGCCGTGCAGAATTCCTACAATTATTCAAACCCTGATCCTGATTTAAGAGTACATTATCCTTTAGTATCTTTGGGTTATACCCGAGGTACCAATAAAATACAGCTTACCTATGGCAGACAACAAGAGGGTGTTTTCTGCGTTGGTGGTATTTGTAGGGTGGTGCCTGCTTCTAATGGATTTTCCATGCTGATAACCAGTAATTTCTAAGTCATGAAAAAATTTACTTTTCTTTCGCTCATTAGTCTATTCTTGCTAGTGTTGAGTTGTGATACCATTGATGATCCATTAAAAAACAATGATCTTACGGGCGGGGGTGGAAATGACACCAGTTCTACCGATACCGTGTTACAAAATGTATTATTGGAAGAATTTACCGGGGTAAAATGCAATAACTGCCCCGAAGCGGCTGAGGAAGCCAAACGTCTGGTAGCTGCCTACGGAGATCGTATTATTGTTTTAGCTATTCACGCGGGCAACTTGGCTCAAACCGACCCCGATCACCCACGCGCTTTCCGCACCCCTGAGGGAACCGCTTACTTTAATGATTTCAACCTCTTTGGTGTACCGGTAGGTTTTGTAAACCGAAAAGAGTACGAGCAAAATGCCATCATTAAACTTTTTCAGGATTGGAACACTGAAATAGTGGAGGAGATTAGCAAACCTGCAGTAGCTAAAATCAATTTGGTTGAACAGGGTTATAATAGTTCTTCCCGAGAGTTAGACATTAACGGCACTGTAGAGGTAATTGGTGATTTGCCAGATGCTGACATTTATTTGACCGTAATTTTAGCAGAGAGCAAAATTACCTCAGCGCAAACCATGCCCGATAAGAGTATAAACCCCAATTACGAGCATAATCATGTGCTAAGGGCAGCCTTTAATTCCGCTTATGGCGAGGCTATCGATTTGAGCAGTGATACCGCCAATTTTAATTACAGCATAACCTTAGACGCTGAAATAGTTAAAGAAAACGCAGAAGTGATCGCTTACATCTATAACCGAGACACCTATCAAGTCATTCAAGCCGCCAAAATTGAACTCTAGAGTTTTTCTTCTTTCGGCTTTAGCCTTGCTTTACAGCGGATGCCTGCTGGGCCAGCGTTTTGAAGGCGGCCTTTTTGCAGGCATGTCAACCAACCAAATCAATGGAGATCGATTATCAGGTTACAACCTGCCGGGTTTTCAGGGTGGTTTTTTCACCTATTTGCCGGTTTCAGAGAATGGTAGCGTACAGCTGGAAGTTTCATTCATTCAAAAAGGCAGCAGAGAGTTGCCTAGTGATTCGTCTATTTTTTACAAAGCCCGCCTGAATTACATTGCTATTCCCTTACTCTACCGTTATCGTTACGGTGATTTAGGTTTTGAGATTGGACCGGTATTGGATGTTTTGGTGAACAGTGAAGAGTCTGACCAAAGCGGAGTTTTTGAAAGCGACCCTCCTTTTAACACCTACAACCTTGCGGCTATTTTTGCCATTAACTACCATTTCTCAGAAAAGTGGTGGGTCTCCTTTCGCACCAATAACTCTCTAACCGCCATTCGCACGCCTGAAGTGAATCGCCCGGCCGCCATCAGTTACCCTGAGTTTGGCCAACGCAACATCAGCCTCACCTTTGGTATCTATTACTCCTTTTTTGGTGCGGATTGATGATCTCTTAAGAATTTGAGATTTCGGGTAAAACCCTTGTATTTGGCGCGCTTTACAGCGGATTTCTTAAAAATACGCTGAAACACTTCTTCGGTTATTTCATGCCATTCTTCGGCTTTCATTTCCAGGAAGCCCTCCTTCGGCTGNAAAGCCTCTTCTTGATGAGGCCTTGCAAAACGATTCCAGGGACAGACCTCCTGGCAAATGTCGCAGCCAAAGGCCCAGTTTTCCATATTGGGCCCAAATGACGCGTCTATTTCATCCCGGTATTCTATGGTTAAATAGGAAATGCATTTAGTAGCATCTACCACACCATGCGGCAGAATGGCCTCGGTGGGGCAAGCGTCCAGGCAGCGGGTGCAGCTGCCACAGTGATCGGTTACCGGCCCATCAGGCGTAAGCTCTAAATCTAAAATAAGCTCGCCAATAAAGTAGTAAGAGCCCGCTCCTTTAGTGAGTAACAAGCTGTGCTTGCCAATCCAACCCAAGCCTGAATTTTTGGCCCAAGCTCGGTCCATAACCGGGGCAGAGTCTACAAAGGCACGGCCTTGCACCTCTCCTATTTCAAGCTGTATAAAAGCCAGTAAATCTTTAAGCTTACGCTTGATTACGAAATGGTAATCTTCCCCATAGGCGTAGCGGGAAACTTTAGGGGCTTCAGGGTCTTTCTGCTCTTCTTCAGGGAAATAATTGAGCAAAACCGATACCACTGATTTAGCACCCGGCATAAGCTTGCGCGGATCCAAGCGCTTATCAAAATGGTTTTCCATCCAGCGCATCTCCCCATGGTAGCCCTTTTTAAGCCAATTTTCAAGGCCTGCTGCCTCTTCCTCCAAGAATCGGGCCTCAGATATGCCACAACTCATAAAACCCAGTTGTAGGGCCTTATTTTTTATTAACTGGGAAAATTGGTCTTGCTGATTATTCAAACAGTCCTCCTTGAGTTTGATTTCGGTTTCTACCCAAGTGTTTGTAGGCTAAGTCTGTAACCATGCGGCCCCTTTGCGTGCGGGCCAAAAAACCTTGCTGAATTAAATAGGGCTCGTACACCTCTTCAATGGTTCCGCCCTGCTCGCCCACCGCGGTGGCAATGGTATTAACGCCTACCGGACCACCTTTGAACTTATCCATGATAGTTAAAAGAATCTTGTTGTCCATTTCATCCAATCCAAAGGTGTCTACATTAAGTGCCTCTAAGCCAAAACGTGCTATTTTTTCGTCAATGGTGCCGTCTCCCTTAACCTGAGCAAAATCGCGCATCCTGCGCAGCAAGGCATTGGCAATACGCGGGGTGCCTCGGCTTCTGCGGGCAATCTCTACGGCTGCATCCGGTTTTATGGGCACCTCTAAAATATGTGCCGATCTTTCGATGATATTGGACAATAACTCTACCGAGTAATATTCCAAGCGGGAATTAATGCCAAAACGCGCTCTCAAAGGGCTGGTAAGCAAACCTGAACGTGTGGTGGCACCAATTAGGGTAAAAGGGCTTAAATTGATTTGTACACTTCGGGCGGCTGGTCCGGAGTCTATCATGATGTCAATTCGGTAATCTTCCATAGCTGAGTACAGGTATTCTTCTACCACAGGGCTCAATCTATGAATCTCATCTATGAAAAGTACATCTCGTTCCTCAAGGTTGGTAAGCAGCCCTGCTAATTCACCTGGTTTATCCAATACGGGTCCAGAGGTAATCTTTAGGCTCGAGCCTAATTCATGCGCTATTATATGGGCCAAGGTGGTTTTACCTAACCCCGGTGGACCGTGCAAAAGAGTATGATCCAGAGCTTCGGCCCGCAAATTGGCAGCCTCTACAAAGACCTTAAGATTTTCTAGTACTTTGTCCTGTCCGGCAAAGTCATCAAAGCTTAAAGGCCTTAATTTATTCTCTAACTCTATTTCATTGGGAGTGAAATCATCCTCCTCTCCATCCACCAGTCTAGACATCTTTTTGAAACGCTTTTAACAAAAGTATTGGAAATAAAAAAACCCCGCACCTGCGGGGTTCTTAATGTTCTAACAAAGGCGCTCTAGTGGCCTGTTTCCATTTCCTTTTCAGTCATGGGAACCGTTTGCGGTACAAAATCCTCTTCCATACCCGGTTTGCTGTAATCGTAAGGCCACCTGTGTACCTCAGGAATCTCACCTGGCCAGTTTCCGTGAATGTGTTCTACAGGTGTGGTCCACTCCAGAGTATTTGATTTCCAAGGGTTAGCGGTTGATTTTTTACCACGCACTGCACTGTAGAAGAAATTCCAGATAAATACAACCTGAGCAATACCACCTGCAATGGCAAAGTAGCTAATCAAAACATTAATATCAGCTAAATCGTCAAACATGGGGAAGGCAGTGTTAGTGTAGTAGCGTCTGGGTAAACCGGCCATTCCCAAGAAGTGCATGGGGAAGAAAACCCCATAAGCAGCAATGAAAGTCACCCAGAAATGCACGTAGCCCAGGTTTTTGTTCATTCTGCGGCCATACATTTTAGGGAACCAGTGATACACCCCGGCAAAGAGCCCAAAGATGGCTGACAATCCCATTACAATGTGGAAGTGGGCAACCACAAAATAGGTATCGTGCACATTAATATCCAAGGCACTGTCGCCCAAAATAAGGCCTGTTAAACCACCGGTAATGAAAGTAGATACCAAGCCGATGGAAAATAACATGGCTGGTGTAAGCCTTAAATTACCCTTCCAAAGGGTAGTAATGTAGTTGAAGGCTTTTACAGCCGATGGTATTGCAATTAGTAAGGTAGTGAACGTAAATACCGAGCCTAAAAATGGATTCATACCCGTTACAAACATGTGGTGACCCCACACAATAAAGGATAAGAAAGCAATAGCCATTATGGAACCTACCATGGCACGATACCCAAAGATGGGTTTACGAGCATTGGTAGATATCACTTCTGACGAAATACCTAAAGCTGGCAGTAAAATGATGTACACCTCAGGGTGACCTAAAAACCAGAATAAATGCTGGTATAAAATAGGACTACCACCTTGATTAGAAAGTAACTCACCCGCTACTAAAATATCTGATAAATA
>PR_CR_10_Liq_1_inCRDRAFT_1000278_pt1 | contig 32664 bp, 26 predicted proteins | sample PRCRCaboRojoPR_3_FD_10241 | JGI IMG/M metagenome (IMG submission 10241)
ACAGGCTACACGTCCTGCCCATTGGTCACGCGCAAAGGCGAGGCCATCCTGGTCGAGTTTGACTATGCGCTGGATATGGTTCCATCGTTTCCCTTCATTAACCCACATGAAAAGCACTGGTTCCCGTGGATGCTGAAAGACCGGATGCTGCACTCAGCTTACAACGCCATGCTGCGTGGCCGAGTCTAACCGCGATGCGCGAATGCATTTGATTGATTAGGAGATTGATATGGCTTTTTCCCTCGGGGGCATTCTGGCCGTGCTGCTGGAAACATTCCGCCCATTGCTTCCATTTTTTATTGGCCTGGTGGCCGTGGATGTGCTCGCCACTGCTTACGGCTTACACAGGGGCAGCTTTGGGCACGCCAAAGCGCGTCGGTGGGCTTTGATCATTGGGGTGGCCGCCATGGTCGTGGCGTTTGTCTCAGGCCCAATGCTGACCCAATCGACGTTTGCCGACTTCAGCCGCATCATTGACTGGGTATTGCTGGCGGGCATGTCACTGGGCGTCGGCGTTGCGGGCTTTATTCTGTCACTGCCCCTGGCAAGCTTGCTAAAATAGGTTTGTCATAAATCTGAAACATTAAGGACTCGAACGTGAAATTATCTCCCCGTCTCTCGGCCCCTATTTTTGGGGCCTTTTCTTTGCTTTGTGCGATGCCACTGCTGGCCCAATCGACCGATGATGGAAGTGAGTTCAGCCTCTTATTGCGCGTCCAACCCGAGTGGGTTTATGTCGATGGGAATGCGGCCGACGCTGCCGGCACCGACGGATTCGACATCACCGACGGCTGGGGCGCTGGCAAACCCAACACCCTCAATTGGGGCGGTCTCTTTATCAATGGCAGCCATCCAATTGGCGCGCAGACACGCGCCTTCGTCCACGTCGGATTTAATATTGACGCCGAGGGCCTCAAAGACGGGGACTCAAAAAATCGCCAGGTGTATGCCGGAATTGATACCGCCGTTGGTGAGTTTTCCGCCGGTCGGATCCAAACCGCCTACAAGGCTGCCGGCCTTGGGCTGGGATCCCCTCAACGCCACCTTCTTACAAGCACGTGGCAACGGCGGGCGATCCGGTGGTGCCCTGGGCCACGGCGCACAATTTGATCGCTCGGTGACTTATCGCCAAAACTTTGGCGGGGCCTCGATTCGAGTGATGGCCTCGCTGGACGATGAGGTCGCCTCGGATGCCACAGGCGATGATGACCACTTAACCTCCGCATCGATCCGGCTGCCGGCAGGCCCCATTGAGCTGATTGGGGCTTATTTGGATGCCAGTGGCTACGAGGGTGGTCCCGATGATCGAGACGCACTGAAACTGGGTGCGCGCTATAGCGAAGGCGCCTGGAGTGGCGCGCTCATGCATGAGCGTCGAGGCGAAGGGCTGGAAAACGGAAACTTCACTTTCCTCTCTGGGAGCTACAAACAAGGCGACTGGCGGTTCATGGCCAACTTGGGATTGTTCAGCGATGACAACAACGCCAATGATGGCGAGTACTTTGCCTTGGCTGCCCGCTATGAGTTACACAACATGGTCTCAGTGCATGGCGGTGTCAGGCAACTCGATCGAGACCGCACTGGCAAAGAGCGTGTGGCTGGATTGGGCTTGAGAATTCTGCTGAACTCGGGCAATCTATTGAACTAAGCACATGGCCAAGAGGTGGGGGATGGAACATCGACGCTTGGGTTTCACCACGGCACCGGCTCCGTGGCCCCTCATTCGAACGGTGTCCAAGGCCTTGTCATTGGTGGCGCTGGCGGTCCTGTTGACCGCCTGTGCGGCCACCCCGCCCAAGCAGCAAGATAACCTGTGCCAAATCTTTCGTCAGTACCCCAAATGGTATGACCACACTTTGGATTCTCAGCGACGCTGGGGCACGCCGATTTGGCTACAAATGGCGTTTGTTCAGCAGGAGTCCTCGTTTCGGGCCGGCGTCCGCCCAGAGCGCACACGGCTGTTGGGTTTTATACCGTGGCGACGCCCGTCTTCAGCCAAAGGTTATGCGCAGGCGCAAGACCCGGCCTGGCAAGACTACATGGATGCCACCAATCAGATGTTTGCCCGGCGGTCGAGCTTTTCAGATGCCGTGGATTTTATCGGTTGGTATAACGACGTCAGTCACCGGCGTTTAAAACTTAGAAAAGACGACGCCTACAACCTGTACCTGGCCTATCACGAAGGCCATGGCGGTTATCAACGAGGATCATGGCAGCGAAAGAGCACGCTCCAGGCCATCGCTCGAAAAGTTGAACGTCGAGCCGCACAATACCGCAGTCAATTACAAAGTTGCCAAGACGAATTCCACTGCAGACGCTGGTATCAGATCTGGCCGTTTTGCCGCTGAGTCAGCCAGAAGGCTGGCGTGCCAAAGGCATCGTCATACAGCGACACCCGCCCCCACCGCGACTTAACTCTGCGCCATCCATGGTCACCAGGATTTTTTCAGCTGGGTCAATGGGGCGTTCACCATTGATCACTTCACTGGCATGAGCCACATTGAAACCAGCCGCCTGCATGGCGGCGATGGTGTGCTCGTTGTGGGCATACCCCAGGACCTGACCCGGCGCGAATGTGAAAAAATTCGCCCCGCTGGCCCACTGCTCGCGCTCTTGATGAAAACGCTGGTCACCACCGCAGGGAATGGGATTCAAATCGATGCCCACGGCCCGAGCTGCCGCCAACACGTGGGGGTATTCAGTGATGGCATGGATCTCATCGAGATTGGAATCATCAAAAAAGCAGTGGTATGCCGGCGCTGAATGGGTGCCCTCAATCATGGGCGGGAAGACCACGCAGCGATCGAAATCGACCAGTGTGAACAACATATCGAGATGAATGGTCGCCCTGGATTGCGGAATTTCAACAACGATAAAGTGGCGAACAGGCCCCTGTTTAGCGATGGATTTCATTAAATGATCAATCGCGACCACGGAGGTGCGCTCGCTGTAGCCAATCAACACCACATCTTCTCGAACCACCAGCAGGTCCCACCCTCAATGGTGATTTTGGAATCTTGATGAACCGTGCCATCGAAATAAAACCCATTGGCTTCAATCTTCGGATGGTGGTTAAAAATAGACTTAAGCAGCAAGGACTCGGCCACGCGCGCCCGATACGCCATTGATCCAATAATGATGCGATCGTTAAGACACATTGTGGCATCGCGTGTAAAGAAGGTATTGGGCAACGGTGGGATCACATAGGGCGATGGATCCAAAAATCGCTCTAGACTGGTGGTCACCTTCGGGGTGCCCTCAATCAGCTGAGCGGCCAATAGGCTTGGGGCCAAAGGCATGAGGCGATCCAAATAATCGGGGCAGCGATACAACGCCACGATGTCCTCCAGCAGCGCCTGCTTGACCGTCGCGTCGGCCAGCACGTCAGTGAGGAGGGGCTTCAGCTCATAAACCTCAGCCACCTGACTCAAAACACCGGTCAATTGCGCGTGCTCTTTAGAGGCCAAAGGCAGACTCAGGATGTCGTCATACAAAACCTCGGGCGCGGAATCCGGGGTCATATTTTCCATCTCGATGCCAGGTGTGTGCACCAACACAGACCTTAGCCGATCAACTTCCGAATTCAATTGAATCTTCATATGTCTCGCTCAACCCAACGCCCGTTTGTTATTGAACGCCCGTTTGTTATTGGATGATCCGGACTTAGCGCGCCGCCGGGGTGATCATCAGCTCCAGCTCCTCACCTGATCGAATCACCACAAGACTCACGCCAACACCCACCTCCAGCTCACCTAAGATCGCTGTGTAGTCATACAAATCGCCAACGGCCTCGCCTGCAAGACCGACAATCACGTCATCGGCTTGGACCCCAGCACGCTGCGCAGGAGAGCCCTCTCGTACGCCACTTAATCGCACCCCGTCCCCCTCACTGGCATAATCGGGAATCGTGCCCAAGGTCACAGAAAAGCCGCGCCCTGCAGCCATCTGCGATGATGACATCGCCACGCTTTGAAATTCCACTGGCTCGGCCTGATGTAGGTCCGCCAACACCCCTTGACCAAACTCGGCAATGCGTGCCAACCCATCATAATTGAGATTATCAGGCTTGTCGCTGGGACGATGATAGTGGTCATGCAGCCCTGTAAAGAAAGCCAAGACTGGGATGTCGGCCAAGTAAAATGCCATGGCATCGGTCGGCACATAGGGGTCTTCTAGAAGCGTCAGATCAAATCCTGCCATCACATTGTTACGTTCTAAGTATCTGGCCCAATCGGTAGAAGAACCCAACCCCTGAACAATCAGGGCATTGTCTTCAAGCATGCCCACCATGTCGAAATTCAAATAAGCCGAAACGCTTGCATCTTCTAGCGCGTTTGAGTCAAGAAACGCAGATGAGCCAATCAAACCAAGCTCTTCGCCGCTCCAAAGGGCAAACACCAGGTTTGCGCCCAGGGTGCCGGGCGCATTCGCCTCCAATCGCGAAAAATACTCAGCCAGCTCGATCACCACCGCACTGCCCGAAGCATTGTCATCCGCACCCGGATGAATGCGATCGCGGCTCGCCCCGGTGGCCAAAGAGTTCGCCTCACCAAAGCCCAAGTGATCCAAGTGAGCTCCAATCACGATGGTCTTCGACGCATTCTGCGCCCTCACCTGACCCACCACATTGACATCGGACTGCTCAACTTTATTCAGATCAACGGCCAGTTCAGCGTCAATCCCCAGCGGTTTTGATGTTGATGCGTGAGGATTGTAGGCCACAAACTGATCCCGAATGGAGTCTAGGCCCTCCAGGCCCGAGCTCAAAATCCATTCATCGGCCACCGACGGTTGCACTCGCGCCGCCACAATGCCTGCCTGCTGGAGCATGGCTTCGCGCCCCAGTGTGGAATAGCCGTTGGGGCTTTGATCATCATCAATAAAGATGATGCCCGCTGCTCCCGCGCGCGCCGCACGGACCGCTTTGAACCGCGGCGTGGCGATCTGCGCCAGCGCCTGCTTGTCTTGTTCGCTTAAGTGTTCCGGTGTGCCAGTGAGGACCATCACAAGCTTGCCCTCAACATCAATGTTGGCGTAGTCATCAAACTGAACACTCAGCTCATCTGGCGCGGTCAAACCATGCCCTGCAAAAACCACTTCGGCCTGAACCGTCTCATTGGCACTGAAAGCCATGGGCATGTAGGCCTGTGCAACGGTGTAGTCGGTAACGCCCTGTTCTGTTTTAACGCTCAGTCGATTACCGTCCGATGAGGCGAGTTCAACCGAGCGAACAAAATCAAATGAGTGTCGGAAACCGGATTCACCGACAGGGGACAAACCTAAAGCCTGAAACCAGTCCACTGCCTGATCGGCGGCCATTTTTAGACCGTCACTGCCCGTCATCCGCCCTTCCAATGCGTCACTGGCAAAAAAGCGCACTTTCGCCTCAAGCTCATCGGCCGAAATCTCAACGCCACCCAAAGCGGGCGCGCTGATGGCCTGCTGAGCCAGCTCATCGGGCTCGGCAACCTCACGCTGAGGCGCCTGAGCGAGGAGCTCGAGGGCGGCTTGATGGTCCCACTGAGCAATAAATAGCTGCGATTGACCGGTGTTGGTGCGTGTGGATGTCCAAAGCAATCGCTCACCCTCGGGCGCGAAGACTGGCAAACCGTCAAAACCCTCCGTGGTGGTGACCCGTTGGGGTTCCTTGCGCCCATCTGCGTCAACAATGAACAGCTCAAAATTCGCAAACCCAAGCTTGTTGGTCGCGAAAATGATGTACTGGCCAGAGGGGTGGTAAAACGGGGCCCAACTCATTGCACCCAAGTCAGTGACCTGGCGCTGATCACTGCCGTCAATGTTCATGGTAAACACTTCAGCCGACAGCCCCTTTTCGTCAAAGCGCCGCCAAACGATGCGTTGGCCATCGGGGCTAAAGAACGGCCCGCCGTCATATCCTGGGGTATGGGTAAGCCGTTTCAGCTCAGAGCCATCGGCTTTCATGATGTAGATTTCACCGAAATAAGACACGTCGCGCTCAAGAATCGCTTCTTCTTGAGGACTCAAATCACCCTCATACGCCGAGCGCGTTGAGGCAAAGGCAATGTATTCGCCATTGGGTGAGAACGATCCCTCTGCATCGTAACCAAACGCATCGGTCAACTGGCGGACCTGACCCGATTGAGTGTTACGCACAAACAGGTGCATGTTCGGATCATAATCCCAGGCATATTTGCGACTCTGACCTGAGGCCCGGAAATCAATTTCGTCTTGCATTTTTTGTTGCGCCTGTGGGTCTTCATGCGTCGATGAGAAAAGGATTTCAGACTCATCGGCCCAATTGAAATAAGCGCACGTGGTCTTGCCGTCTCCGGGACTGATCAGCTCGATATCACCGGTGTTAAAGTCAAGCGTATAGATTTGATAAAACGGGTTGTCTGGTTCACGCTCACTTTGAAACACAATCTTATCGCCGGCCCGATTCCAGTAGCCTTCGCCTGAACGCTTGCCCTCAAAAATTAACTGACGGGTGCGGCTTAAGAGCACAGCCTCACGATCACCCTCCGTGATCACTGGACTTTGAGCATGCCCCTGCTCTATCGCATCAGGGACCGTCGCTGCCAAAAAGATGGCGAGTGCTGCGATACCTACGCCGCGCTTGAGCAAACGACCGGCGGGCACCTTGCCCGTCCATTTGTTTGTAGACCACACCGTTGTACTGATTCATTGCTTTCCCTAAACTCCGTTTGATTGGCCTGTCCAGACCTTGTCGTCGCGCATTGATACAGCGTTCCATTTTATCACCGCCATACCAGCGACTGAGCGGCTAAAACCCCCGTCATCATTCGAGATGGTAATGGTTTCGATAGCCGCAGCGAACGCCATCCCGCGGCGGCAAATGCCTTGTCGCCGGCTCCAGGCCCGGTTTTGAGTCATCAGAGCCGGAATTGACACGCGGTCACCATCCAGGCCATATTGGAGCCTCGAGGCCAGTCGGTGAGTGTTTTCAAACCCAACGCAGACCCGGTTGAGGCCCTCGTGTTGACTCGTTGCTGGGACCGACTGGAGACAGCCCATGTTACTGACACGCCACATCACCACCGTATTTGCCATTGCAATGGCTTCACTGATGACACCCGCTTTTGCCCATGGCGCCGCGTTGATGTCCTCAATCGAAGCGGATTATGACGAGTACTTAGAAGAGCTTTTCATTCATTTTCACGAAAATCCCGAACTGTCTTTTCTCGAGACCAAGACCGCTTCTCGAATGGCCGATGAACTTCGAGCCGCCGGTTTAGAGGTCACCGAAAACGTGGGCGGCACAGGCGTTGTTGGCATGGTTCAAAACGGTGACGGACCTTTAATTTTGCTTCGTGCCGATATGGATGGGCTGCCCATCGAGGAAAAATCGGGTCTCGACTATGCCTCAACCGCAACACAGGTTGGGCTAGATGGCGTCGAGTATCCGGTCATGCATGCTTGTGGTCATGATGTTCATATCACTTCTATGGTGGGCACCGCACGCCAATTGATGGCGATGCGTGACGCGTGGTCGGGCACCTTGATGTTTGTGGTTCAACCCGCTGAGGAGCGTGTCGGTGGCGCCAAGGCCATGCTCGAAGATGGGCTTTACGAGCGCTTCGGCACGCCTGACTATGCACTCGCGTTCCATGTGGCCTCAATGCTGCCGACCGGTGTGGTCACCGCATCGGAGGGCATTCAATACTCGAGCGCGGATTCGGTGGACATCTTGGTGCCGGGCGTTGGTGCACACGGTGCAAGTCCGCACACCGGACGCGATCCGGTCTACATCGGTTCACAGATCGTCACAGCGCTTCAGTCCATTGTCAGCCGTGAGGTGATGCCATTGTCCCCCAGTGTCATCACCGTCGGGGCTTTTCATGCCGGCTCCAAACACAACATCATTTCCGACCACGCCGATCTTCAATTGACCGTGCGCGCCAATGATGAGCGTGTCCGCGAGCAGGTGCTCGCCGCCATTGAACGTGTGGCGGTCAATGTGGGGCGTGCCCATGGCTTGTCTGAGGACAACCTGCCGAAGGTCACCGTCAGTGAGGGCACACCGGTGACTTACAACGACCCAGCACTGGCGCGCAGACTCAATGGTGTCATGCGGACAACTTTTGGTGAGGACGCCACACCCCCGTACGAGCAACGCGGCATGGGTGCAGAAGATTTTGCGTATTTCGTTTCTGAGGACACTGGTGTCCCAGGTTATTACTTTGCTGTGGGCGGGACGCCGCAGGCCGCCTTTGATGCGGCCGCGGAAGGCGGGCCGCCTGTTCCATCCCACCATTCGCCGCTGTTTAAGATTGCGCCCCGTGAAAGCATTACTGTCGGCACCCGCGCCATGATTGCGGCTGTGCTGGATCTTGCATCCAGCGAGTGAGGCCTTGAGACAATTGAGCTTGGGCGGTCAGCACTGCCGGCCGCCCAGGCGGCCAAAAAAAGATTTAAGAAAAGGCCACTCAAACATCTGATAAGTCATTGTTTATCCAGGGTTTAAAGCCCCACCTCAGGCCACGCACAGGCCGAACCGGGCGCGCAATGAATGGCCATTTGAAACAAGCCACCGTGGCGCAAGCCCAAGACCTCCTGCCATCAATGGTCAGATGGGCGCCATGCGGCCCATGCGAGCAGCCCCCATCCCACCATCAAGGTGATGCCGCCAAAAGGCGTGATATAGGTCAATGGCTCGAACCCGCTGGCAGCGGCAGCGTATATGCTGAAACTGAATAAAACGGTCCCCGCACTTAAAACCCACGCGGCGCGGGTGAGTCTGGTCGAGGGTTGCGCTGTCACCGACAGCGCCAGGCCAATCGCAGTGATGGTCACAGCGCCGATTTGATGGTATCGAATGGCGGTCATAACCCAGCGCCAGACCTCCTGGCTTACCTGATGCTGTAAAAGGTGCTCGGAGAGCGCCCCGATCACCACAGACAAAAACCCGAGAAAAGCGCCGACCAATAGGACTGGATTCATTCGGAGTGCTCCGTAAAAACCCAGAATGTATCAAACCTGGTGTCAGAAGCCTGCCAACGCTTCGGTCAACGCCGAGAGACGAGAGGCGTCCCAAATTGGGTTGGTGCCCGGGGCCGGAATCGAACCGGCACGAAGTTTCCTTCGAGGGATTTTAAGTCCCTTGCGTCTACCAGTTCCGCCACCCGGGCCAGTCAGTGGGTGTGGAGGCTAGACCCGGAATCGAACCGGGGTACACGGCTTTGCAGGCCGCTGCATCACCACTCTGCCATCTAGCCTTGGTGATTGAGCTGAAGCGCTCGTAAATTGTAACCCAACGTCTCCATACAGGGATTAAAGCCACGAGAGTCACTTACAAAAAAGCCCCGGCCGAGACCGAGGCTGAGTCAATCTGGAGCGGGAAACGAGACTCGAACTCGCGACCCCAACCTTGGCAAGGTTGTGCTCTACCAACTGAGCTATTCCCGCTTGAACATCCATGCTGCGTTCAGCCCTTCATTTTATCCCGACCGCCCATGATGTCAAGACCCCTCGCCACTGTCCGCCAATGGTCGCCCTGAGCGCGTTTGGCCCAGCCGACGCTGCAAGCAGTCAATCGCATGTCCTGCCAAACTGGATCCTGCCTCCTGCAGCGTCAGATAGGCCCGATCGGCGCCCGCCTGTCGGACTTGCTCGGCCTGCTCGGCATACATGGCGTGCGTGATGATTGGTCCGTCGAATCCTCGTTGTCTAAGCTTGCGGGTCGCAATCAGCTTTGCGTCAATATGATCCACCGCCAAAATGGCCGCCTCAAGCGAATCCAGCGCCACCGTAGACCAGAAATCAGCGTCTTCCGCGTCCGCTAACACCACGTGACGCCCCTCTGTTTGATGGCGCTCAACTTGATAGGGATCAGAGTCGATCCCCGCGATCTCAGGAACGCCACCGGCCAGCACATCATAGGCCGCCTGCCCAGTGCGTCCCATCCCAAAAACAACCACCCTCGCGTTCGACAGATCAGGTGAGATTTCATCGGGGTGGGTTTTTTTGGTCTGCCAGCGGCACAAGACCGACTCAAACCGCTCAAACAAAGTATGCGCTGATCGATTCAAAGGCGCGGCCACGACAAAAGACAAGGCAACAGTGAGGGCGAGCGGCACCAAGAACGCATCGAGCATGGGCACACCAGCGGCCACAATCAAACCAAACTCACTGTAGGCGGTCAGGCTTAAAGCGCCCAAAAATGCATTGCGCGCTCTGAGATGAAAGAGCGTCAAAATCGCATAAAAAAGCAATCCCTTGAGTGGCAGCAGGACAACAAAGAAGGCCGCGAACAGCCAATCCGATGCCGACGGCAAACCCGACATGCCGATTTGGAGAAAAAATCCGACCAAAAAGAGCTCTTTTAGCCCCCAAAGCGACTCCGATACCTCGCTTGAACGAGGGTGACTGGCCAGCATCATGCCCATTGCCAAAGCGCCCAATTCGGCCGACAGCCCCACGCTCGAAAAACCAAGCCCGCCAATGACCAACGCCAGCAACATGCCCATCAGCACCAACAGCTCATCGTGACCAGACACATCCAGCAGCCAGTAAAAGAGGGGCCGCAGAAGCGGTAAAAACAATACGCCCAGCGCGTAGACCGAGGGGGTTTGCCCACCCCATGTGCTCAATACCAACAGCGCCAACAAATCTTGAATGATCAAAATGCCGATGGCGGTTCGGCCATGAAATGAGGTCAATTCGCGCTTACTTTCCAGAATTTTGGCGGCCAATACCGTGCTGGAAAACGCCAATGCACACCCCAGCAAGATCGCTGTGGACCACTCAAGGGAGGCAAAAACCCTCAAACCCAACGAAAAGATCCCCACAGACACAGCGAAGTGAATCAGTCCGCCGCCGAGGACATGCGACTGGGTGATCTGGCCGAGACGAAGCTTCAAGCCCACACTAAACAGAAGCAGCAACACCCCCCAGTGGGCCGCATAGTGCAAGACCTCACCGGTGAATTCGGGCAAAATCCCAAATTCAGTGCCAATGTAGTTCAGTCCAAAGCCCGCCAGCAAGAACCCCACCAGGGGTGGCAAACCTACAGAGCGCACCAACAAGCCACCGATAAACGCCAACCCGATGGCCAAGCCCTCTAACACGATGATTGACCTTTTCGCTCGTCCACGAGCCTATTGTAGAGCGTTTACCCCGCCGGAGCGAAAGGAACGCCATCCAGGCTGGCCATCACGCGCCCGCGCAAACTGTGGCACAATAACGCCGTTTTAACACTTTCACCGACAGGGACGCTATGGCAAAGGACGATCATATTGAAATGGAAGGCAAGGTGCTCGACTCCCTGCCCAACACCATGTTCAGGGTCGAATTGGACAATGGACACACAATCACGGCGCACATCTCAGGCCGCATGCGAAAAAACTACATCCGCATTCTCACAGGCGACCGTGTCAAAGTCGAAATGACCCCTTATGACCTCACCAAAGGTCGCATCACCTACCGCATGAAGTAATGCCCGGCCGCAGACTCAGCCTGCGCCCCCTCACTTACGATTCGCCGTGTGCTGCCTCAGTCGAGGATGCATCGTCACCCACCGCAGAATCTGGCTTCGCATTGGGCTCAACCTCGATGCTCAAAGAGGACGCCTCGTCTTGGCGAGAGACACGAACCACCCCACCTCGGTCAGCCAACTCGCCAAACAGCAACGCATCGGCCAGCGGGCGCTTGATCCGGTCTTGAATGATGCGTTTCATGGGGCGCGCGCCCATTTGATCATCAAAGCCAATCTCGGCCAACCAATGCCGGGCTGAGGGCTCGACCTCCAAGGTCACGCCGCGATCCGCCAGCTGGTTCTCAAGTTCCAGCAAGAACTTGTCCACGACCTGCAATATGACCTCAAAGGGCAACGACTGAAACTGAATCACAGCGTCGAGTCGATTCCGAAACTCTGGCGTGAATTGACGGCGAATGGCCTCCATCATTTCAGGCCTTTGGTCGCCTGGCTTGAAGCCAATGCTGCGCTTATTCACTTGCGCGGCACCGGCGTTTGAAGTCATCACCAAGATCACGTTGCGAAAGTCCGCCGACCGGCCATTGGCATCAGTGAGTTTGCCGTGATCCATAATCTGCAACAGTATGTTGTAAACATCTGGGTGTGCTTTTTCGATCTCATCGAGCAAGATCACAGCGTGTGGGTTTTGCGAAACCGCCTCGGTCAATAACCCACCTCGATCAAACCCCACGTAGCCCGGTGGCGCCCCAACCAGCCGAGAGACCGTGTGCGCTTCCATGTACTCTGACATGTCGAATCGAACGAGCTCAATGCCCAGCGTCAGTGCCAACTGGCGCGTGACTTCCGTCTTACCCACACCGGTGGGGCCCGCGAACAAGAAACTGCCAATCGGTCGATCACGATCCCCCAAACCCGAGCGAGACATTTTAATTGCCGCGCTCAGCGTCTCAATGGCATCGTCTTGACCAAACACGACCATGCTCAAATCCCGATTCAAAGTTTTCAACGCGTCTCGATCAGAGCGCGAGACCTGCCTTGAAGGAATTTTGGCCATCTTCGCGATCACTTGCTCGATCTCGAGCTCGCCGATGACAGCGGACCGTTGGTCGGCCGGTTTCAAGCGCTCTTTCGCGCCGGCCTCATCAATCACATCAATGGCCTTGTCGGGCAGCTTACGGTCATTCAAGTGCCGCGCGGACAGCTCAGCAGCCGCCTGCAGGGCCTGCGCATCATAGGCAATGCCATGGTGGCTTTCAAAGCGGTGCTTCAAGCCATTGAGAATCTCCACGGTCTCCGCCACCGAGGGCTCATCAACATCGACTTTTTGGAACCGTCGAGCCAGTGCTCGATCCTTTTCGAAGACAGAGCGATACTCATCAAAAGTGGTGGATCCGATGCAACGGAGCTCGCCGTTGGCCAAGACCGGTTTGATCAAATTTGAGGCATCCATCACCCCGCCCGATGCGGCCCCTGCACCAATGATCGTGTGGATCTCATCAATGAACAGAACGGCTTTATCGTGTTTTTTAAGATCCTTCAGCACGCCTTTGAGCCGCTTCTCGAAATCCCCTCGGTATTTGGTGCCGGCCAACAACGCGCCCAGATCCAGTGAAAAAATGCGGGCGTCTTGCAAAATCTCGGGGACATCATTTTCAACAATCCGCCGGGCCAAGCCCTCAGCCAGCGCGGTCTTGCCAACGCCAGAATCTCCCACAAACAAAGGATTGTTCTTCCGTCGCCGGCACAAGATCTGGACCGTCCGCTCAATCTCATCGCCGCGTCCGATGAGGGGGTCAATGCGGTCTTGCTGGGCTCGCTCATTCAGGTCGATGGCAAACTGAGCCAGCGGTGAGCTTTCAGCCTCATCTCCCTTGGCCGATTCGGCAGGGGCCTCTTCATCAGATTGCTCATTGCGACGGAGCCCATGCGAGATGTAGTTCACCACATCCAATCGCACTATGTTTTGTTGAGCCAGCGCATAGACCGCCTGCGAGTCTTTCTCAGCGAAGATGGCCACCAGGACATTGGCGCCCAGCACCTCTCGGCGCTCAGCCGATTGAACGTGGTACAGCGCCCGCTGCAACACCCGTTGAAAGCCAATGGTGGGGTGAGTATCGCGCTGGTCACCCTCTGCCAAAATAGGCGTGGTCTCATCCAAAATGGCAGTGAGCTCGAAGCCCAACGCGCTGATGTCGGCATCCAGCGCATCCAGCACCTCCTTGGCTGAAGGATTGTCCAACAGCGCCAACAGCAGATGCTCAACGGTCAAAAACTCGTGCCGGCGGGTTCGCGCACTGTGGTATGCCTGCGAGATTGAGATTTCAAGCTCTTTAGAAAACATCACTCAGCCCTCCGCCGGCTCGAGCGTCGATTGCAAAGGATGCTCGTTCTCGCGCGCAAAATCATTCACCATCGACACTTTAGTCTCTGCAATTTCATGGGTATACACCCCTGCCACCCCACGCCCACGAGTATGAACATGCAGCATCACGCTGGTGGCTTGGTCTTCACTGAGCCCAAAGAAACGCTTCAACACATCGACAACGAAAGCCATCGGGGTGTAGTCATCGTTGAGAATGATCACCCGATACATCGACGGGCGCTTGAGCGCTGGGCCCTGCTCTTCAAGGGCCAAACCCTCATCTGAATCAATCTGTGGATCGTCCTGTGACCGATCGTCGCTCATCCGCATTCGGTAAATTCCCAGCCATTCAATTCCGTGCACAATGTCTAAGATTGTGGCACAACTGGGGTGATTTCAAGTGAGCGTCATGCCTTGAACTGATCTTCCTCGGTCGAGCCCGACAGCGCCGACAGCGATGACTCCCCGGCGCTAATGAGCTGGGTGATCTGATCAAAATACCCAGTGCCCACCTCTCTTTGGTGGCGCGTGGCCGTGTAGCCCTGACTCTCAGCCGCAAATTCAGCCTCTTGCAGCTCCACGTAGGCGGTCATTTGGTTTTGCTTGTAGCCGCGCGCCAGCTGAAACATCGAGTGGTTTAAGGCATGAAAGCCCGCCAACGTGATGAATTGAAATTTGTAGCCCATGGCGCCCAACTCATTTTGAAAACGCGCAATCTCAGCGTCAGTGAGGTTTTTGCGCCAGTTGAAGCTGGGTGAGCAGTTGTAAGCCAACAGTTTGTTTGGATATTGGGTGCGAATGGCCTCTGCAAAGGTCTTGGCCTGCTCAAGGTCCGGGGTGGCGGTCTCGCACCAAATCAGATCGGCCACCGGCGCGTACGCCAATCCCCTGGCAATGGCTTGGTCGAGGCCCGGGTTGACCCGATAAAAACCCTCCACCGTTCGCTCGCCGGTGACAAAAGCCTGATCACGGTCGTCGACATCTGAGGTCAGCAAATCGGCTGCCATGGCATCCGTGCGCGCCACAAGCAAAGTGGGCACCCCACAAATGTCGGCCGCCAGACGCGCCGCAACCAACTTCTGCACGGCCTCTTGGGTGGGCACCAGCACCTTCCCGCCCATGTGCCCGCATTTTTTGGCCGACGCCAACTGGTCTTCAAAATGCACGCCCGCAGCACCGGCTGCAATCATGTCTTTCATCAGCTCGTGCGCATTTAAAACGCCACCAAAGCCCGCCTCTGCATCCGCCACAATCGGCGCAAACCAATCCACTGAGCCTTGCCCCTCGACCGATTGGATCTGGTCTTGACGCATCAAGGCATTGTTAATGCGCCGAACCACCGCCGGGACTGAATCGGCCGGATAAAGACTTTGATCGGGGTACATTTGCCCGGCCAGATTGGCATCAGCGGCGACCTGCCAACCCGACAAATAAATGGCGTTCAACCCCGCCTTGACTTGCTGCATGGCCTGATTGCCCGTCAATGCGCCCAGAGCGTTGACATAATCCAGCTCGTGCATGGCCCGCCACAGCTTGTCTGCACCGCGCCTGGCCAGCGTGTACTCCACCTGCAGGCTGCCCCGAAGCTTGACCACTTCGGCCGCATCATAGGGCCGCTCCACACCCTGCCAGCGCGGGTTATCCAGCCAATCTTTCTCAATTTCGATGATGCCATTGACGTCGTTCATGCTTGTCTCCTTCCCCTCGTCAGTCGTTGTCAGCCAGCTGCCCATACCCCGGCAGTGTCAAAAACTCGATGAATTCATCAGAAAACACCACGTGCTCAATCAAAGCCGCCGCCTGGGCATGGCCCTGTGACTCAAACGCGGCCTCACCGTGGGTGGCCTTAATCTGGTCAATCTCCTCACCCAGCCACTGGCGAGCCAACGCCGCATCCAACACGCGGCCATCGTCCAAACGCGTGTCGCTGTGATGAATCCACTGCCACACCTGGGCGCGGGCAATCTCGGCCGTGGCCGCATCCTCCATCAAGTGATTGATCGGCACGCAGCCCTGGCCACGGAACCACGCCGCCATGTAACCCAGCGCCACCGCCAGATTGCCGCGAACCCCTGCTTCGGTGATCGTCCCCTCGCAAGGCGCCAGCAAATCTTCTTGCGACACATTCACATCTTCACGTAAAACACTGAGTTGATTGTCATTTTTGATTTTCTCATTAAAGACCTCGTAGGCCACCGCCATGAGCCCAGGGTGCGCGACCCAGGTCCCATCATGGCCCGCGTGCGCCTCGCGCTCTTTATCAAGACGCACCTTCTCAATCGCTTGAGCGTTCGCCTCGTCATCGCCCTTAATGGGGATTTGTGCGGCCATGCCACCCATTGCGAACGCGCCGCGCTGATGGCAGGTCTGAATGAGCAACTCTGAATACGCCTTAAGAAACGGCACGCCCATGGTCACTTGGGCGCGATCGGGCAAAATTCGATCGGGGTGGGATTGGAGGCATTTGATGTAGCTGAAAATGTAGTCCCAACGTCCACAGTTGAGCCCGACGATGCGGTTTTTCAGCGCATGCAAGATTTCGTGCATCTGAAACACCGCCGGCAAGGTCTCAATCAGCACGGTGACTTTGATGGTGCCGGGATCCAGCCCCAGGGCGGTTTCGATGTCGCTTAACACCGACGCCCACAGCTCAGCCTCACGCCAGGACTCGAGTTTGGGAAGATACAAATAAGGCCCCGCACCCCGCTCAATGAGCGCGTGTGCATTGTTATAGACATACACCGCGGCATCGAAAATCCCCGCCGGGACGGCTCGCCCACCCACGGTGACATGCGCCTCGTCCAAGTGCCAACCTCGTGGCCTGACGATGAGGGTGGCGACTTCATCATTCAGGCGGTAGTGCTTGCCCGCCTCTGTGGTCAGCTCAATGGTGCCATCCACGGCGTCTTTAAGGTTGACCTGCCCCTCAACCATGTTTGTCCAGGTGGGCGATGAGGAGTCTTCAAAGTCGGCCATGAACACGCGCGCGCCGGAGTTTAGGGCATTGATGATCATCTTGCGCTCCACAGGCCCGGTGATCTCCACACGTCGGTCCCGGAGTGGCGCAGGGATGGGGGCCACTTGCCATTGACCGTCCCGAATGGCTTGGGTGTCTGGATCAAAGTCGGGCAGCTCGCCGGCCCGCCACTTGGCCAGCTGCGCCTGGCGATCAGCCAGTCGCGCATCCACCGAGTCTCGGTAACGTGCTGTCAGGGTGGCCAGCAAACCCAGCAACGCACCCGGAAACAGGGCCTGGGCGTGTCTGGGCAAATCGGCCTGAAAAGCCACCTCAGATGGCGCATCGGTGGGCTGTCCGGGTTGCTCGTTTGATGTTGATGTCATGAGACCTCCCTTTTTTTGAGTGCTGCCTTGGATGCTGGCCTCAGACTAGCCTTGCCTTAGAGTATTTATCAAATTAAATCTTTTGATATTTACCATTGGTTTTTTAAATAATGATACAGTGACGGTGCCATGTATAAAGGCAACCTGCCCAAGCACCTGCGCGCCTTCATCCAAACCGCCCAGACCGGCAGCGTCTCGGCGGCGGCCCGGGCGCTGTATCTGAGTCAGCCATCGGTCAGCCAACAAATTCGCGCGCTTGAAGAGGCGCTGGACCAAACCCTGTTCGAGCGCAATGGACCGCAGCTTCGGCTGACCCCCGCCGGCCAAGCACTGCTTGAGCTCGGTCAGCCATTGCTCGAGCAGTTGGATGCCCTGCCCGATGAATTCAGCCGGTTGTATGGCTCATTGGAGACCGGCAGCGTCCGGATTGCCGCTGGTGAATCGACCATCATGCATCTGTTGCCGCCGCTTCTGACGCGATTTCGAAGGCTTCACCCTGGGATCGGCACGGACCTGCAGCACGTCAGCGGCACGGAGGGGTTGAACAGAATCCGGCAATCAGAAGTGGACTTTGCCGTGGGCTCGATGGTTGATGTGCCCCCCGACATCGACTACCGACCCATTTATCACTTCAAGCCTGTGTTGATCGCCGCCCCCGATCACCCGTTGGCCCGGCGGCAATCGATCGCACTGTCGGACATCAGCCCCCATGGGTTGATCCTTCCGCCCCGACGCCGCACCACCTACCAGCTCATTGACCTGGTGTTTCAGCGGCATAACTTGCCCTACCGAGTCAACTTAGAAATTGGCGGTTGGGAAGTCATCAAACGCTATGTGTCGTTGGGAATGGGGGTGTCCATCGTCACATCGATTTGCATCACCGATGCTGACCGTGAGCGACTCATTGTCCGAGACATGAGCACATTTTTCCCGGCCCGAAGCTACGGCGTGGTCATGCGAAAAGGCGCCTACCTGTCGCCCCAAGCGCAGCGGTTTGTCGATCTCATGAATCGCGACTTGTTTGGTGGCATCGACACGCCCATCCACGAGCCATCCGCTACACTACCGGCATGAGCGCTGAGACCATGGTTGCCCTCTCGGGGGGCGTTGATTCTGCGACAACGGCGTGGCTGTTGCAACGCCAAGGTGAGTCCGTTGCCGCCATGTTTATGAAAAACTGGGAAGGCGACGACCACGTCGATGGCTGCACCGCCGAGGCGGACGCGGCGGACGCTCGCGCGGTGGCCGAGCAGCTGGGAATTGACTTTTATGCCCGCAACTTCGCCACCGAATACTGGGAGAATGTCTTCGAGACTTTTTTGGCCGAACTCAAGGCAGGCCGAACCCCCAACCCAGACATCTTGTGTAACCGTGAAATCAAATTCAAGGCGTTTCTCGACCACGCCATAGAGTTGGGTGCCGCATGCATCGCCACCGGTCATTACGCCAGACGGCGAGTTTTGGATGATGGCAGTGTGGCGCTTTTCAAAGGCGTGGATCACAACAAAGACCAAAGTTATTTTTTGCATGCCCTTGATCAGGCTCAGCTTGAAAAAGCACGCTTCCCGCTGGGTGAGCTGACAAAAGACCAAGTCCGTCGCTGGGCAGAACAAGCCCAACTGCCGGTCGCCCACAAAAAAGACTCCACCGGCATCTGTTTTATTGGTGAGCGTCGATTCGATGCGTTCATTGATGACTACCTCACCGGTCAGCCCGGACCCATCGTTTGCGCTGACGATGGCTCCGTGGTGGGCACGCACACGGGCCTGATGCACTACACCCTCGGGCAGCGCAAAGGGCTGGCCATCGGCGGGCTCAAACATCACCCCGAAGCCCCTTGGTTTGTTGTTGAAAAAGACCTCCAACACAACACCCTGTATGCGGCCCAAGACAGCCATCACCCGATGCTCATGAGCACCCAACTTCAGGCGCATCAAGCCCACTGGATCGCCGCCACCCCACCTGCGCTGGGCAGGCCCTTAACCGCCAAAATTCGCTATCGGCAGGCCGATCAACCCTGCCAGATCACCGCCATCGACGGCGATGCCATCACGGTGAGATTTGATGCCCCTCAGCGTGCGGCCACACCCGGCCAATCCATCGTGTTTTATCGCGGCGAACAATGCCTCGGCGGCGCTGTGATCACCGAAACCAACGCGGTGAAACCTGAGCGCATGATCGAGGCGACCGCACAGGCATGACCCCACCGAATCGGCATCAGCATTCACTGAAAGAGCGCACGCTGGCGCTGGCAGGCGTGATGCAGTCGGCCGAGCTTGTCCATCAAATTTCGACCAACGGCCAGTGCAGTCAGCACGCCGCTCAGGCCAGTCTGGGCAGCGTCTTCGCCATGTCCCCTGGGGATACCGAGTCCATTTTTGGAGGCGTCACAGGGGTTCGCTTGGGGCTGTCGCTGTTGGCCGAGACCTTCGGTCCGAGCTCGCAAAGCGCCAACATTCGCACCCTGCACTACGCGCTGGCATTGCTGAAACTGGGCAGTCGAGTGATGCGCCAGCCCAAACGCCAGCGCGCGCTGGGTGAAGCCATCGCCTTGATCGAAACCGCCTGGACGCAGAGTGATGAGCCTTTGGATCCGTCGGTGACCGCGCAGCTGGCCGACGCCTATCAGCGCCACATCTCAACGCTGAGCTTCCGAATTCGTGTCCAAGGCAATCCAGCCATCTTAAAAAACGACGACAAGATCGCACTGATCCGCGCCCTGCTCTTGGCAGGCATTCGATCAGTGTTCTTGTGGCGTCAGCTGGGCGGCAATCAGTGGCGATTGCTGATCGATCGCAAAGCCATGGTGAATGAGGCTGAGCGACTGATTTGAATGAACCCAGCTGGGCCGTGATAAAATTCAAGCATCCGCACTACGCGATGTGAGCATACGGGAGACAACAACATGCGCGACGCCTTGGGCTGCTTCGACCACTTCCAAGTCAATGGCCAACAGTATGGGTTTTACAGCCTCAAAACCTTGGCCGCAAAGATTCCTCAAGTCGAGCGACTCCCTTACTCGCTCAAAATTCTCCTCGAAAACCAGCTGCGTCATGAAGACGGGGTCAACACCACCGCCAATGACATTGAAGCGCTGGCCAACTGGGACCCTCAGGCAGAGCCGTCTCAGGAAATCGGTTTCGTGCCCGCCCGGGTGGTGCTGCAGGATTTCACTGGGGTCCCCGCCATTGTCGACTTGGCCGCCATGCGCGATGCGATGAAACAGCTCGGGGGCGATGCCAATCGCATCAATCCGCTCTCACCTGCCGAGCTGGTGATCGACCACTCTGTCCAAGTCGACGCCTATGGGCGTGCTGAAGCACTCGATCTGAACAACCGCATCGAGTTTGAGCGCAACAAAGAACGCTACGCCTTCCTACGTTGGGGACAGGGCGCTTTGGATAATTTCAAAGTGGTGCCGCCGAACACGGGCATCGTCCACCAAGTGAACCTGGAGCATCTCTCACGGGTGGTTTTCGGAGACAGCTCAGCCGAAGGCGACAGCAACACATTGATGGCATGGCCAGATACCATCGTGGGCACGGACTCCCACACCACCATGATCAACGGCCTGGGCATCTTAGGTTGGGGCGTTGGGGGCATTGAAGCCGAAGCGGCGATGCTCGGCCAGCCCATCTCGATGTTGGTGCCACAAGTCATTGGATTCAAGCTCACCGGGCAGCTGCCCGAGGGCACCACCGCCACCGATTTGGTGCTGACCATCACCGACATCCTTCGGGATCGCGGAGTGGTCGGCAAGTTTGTCGAGTTCTTTGGCGATGGCTTAAGCAAATTGCCTTTGGCCGACCGCGCCACGATTGGCAATATGTCGCCGGAGTTTGGCTCAACGTGCGCCATTTTCCCAATCGATGCAGAAACCATTCGCTACCTTAAGCTGTCCGGCCGCGACGAGCAGCGACTGGGATTGGTGGAGGCCTATGCCAAAGCGCAAGGTCTGTGGCGCGAAGACGGCGATGCCGATCCGGTCTACACCGAAGTCATCGAACTGAGCCTGGATGAGGTTGTGCCCTCCATTGCCGGCCCCAAGCGTCCGCAAGATCGAGTCTTGCTGAGCCATGCGGCTGAAGAGTACACCCAGCATGCCAATGCCCTAATCGAAGAGCGCACCGGGTCTGAGGGCCGGGCCACGGTGGACTACAACGGGCAGCAATTCGACCTGTGCGACGGCGCCATCGTCATTGCCGCGATCACCAGCTGCACGAACACGTCTAACCCCGCGGTCATGCTCGGGGCTGGACTGCTCGCTCGAAATGCATTGGCCAAGGGCCTTCAGGTCAAGCCCTGGGTCAAAACTTCGCTGGCCCCTGGGTCAAAAGTGGTGACCGATTACTTGGAGTCTGCCGGGTTGCTTGATGATCTGGAGGGCTTGGGTTTTTACACCGTCGGTTATGGGTGCACGACCTGCATCGGAAACTCCGGCCCACTGCCCGAGCCGATTCAAACTGCTGTGCACAACAACGACTTGGTGGCAGTGTCTGTGCTGTCGGGCAATCGGAACTTTGAAGGCCGCATCCACCCCGAGGTCAAAATGAACTACTTGGCCTCCCCGCCTTTGGTGGTGGCTTACGCCATCGCCGGTCGCATGGATGCCGACTTGGTGAATGATCCACTGGGCCACGACCATGAAGGCAACGCCGTTTATCTAAAAGACATATGGCCGGATCCGATCGAGCTTCAACACTTCATTGAAGACAACGTCTCATCAGAGATGTTTAAGGACAACTACGCCAGCGTGTTTGAAGGCGACGAGCGGTGGAAAAGCATGGATACGCCCACCGGCGAAATGTTCGCGTGGGACGATGACTCCACTTATGTCCAGAACCCGCCCTATTTCGAGGGGATGGACATGACTCTGCCAGAGATTCAAGACATCGAAGGCGCGCGCGTCCTGGCAAAACTCGGTGATTCTGTGACCACGGATCACATTTCGCCGGCCGGCGCGATCGCGCCAGACTCGCCGGCGGGGCACTACTTGCAATCTCATGGCGTGAACCCATCGGATTTCAACTCGTACGGCTCGCGGCGCGGCAATCACGAGGTGATGATGCGAGGCACGTTCGCCAACGTGCGCATCCGCAACCAAATTGCCCCTGGGACCGAGGGGGGATTCACCACCTATTTCCCCACCAATGAAGTGATGCCCATTTACGATGCGGCCATGAAATATCAGGCCGACAATACGCCGCTGGTGGTGATCGCTGGCAAAGAATACGGGTCAGGATCGTCGCGTGATTGGGCGGCCAAAGGCACCCGACTGTTGGGCATTAAAGCAGTCATCACCGAGAGCTTTGAACGCATCCACCGCTCCAACTTGGTGGGCATGGGCGTGTTGCCGCTGAACTTTATGGCGGGGGATACCCCTGAGCGCTTGGGCCTTGATGGCACCGAGGCCTTTGATATTCATGGCTTGGACAATGGCCACGCAAAAACGGTGAGCGTCACCGCGACCCGTGCCGACGGCGAGCAAATTAAGTTCGAGGCGCGCGTTCGCTTGGATACCCCGAAAGAAGTGGAGTACTACCAGCACGGGGGCATCTTGCACTATGTGCTTCGCCAAATCGCAAGCCAAGGTCCGCGGCCAGGCGCGCAAGCAGCGGCCTGAGACATGCATTGACGAAAGTCCCGCACACGCTGGTCTTGCTCTTTGCCATGATGGTATTGGCTTGGGGCCTGACCTGGGTTGTGCCGCCGGGCACCTTTGATCGAGTCACCAACGACGCCGGCCGCGATGTTGTCGTGGCCGGGTCCTATCAGGCCATCGATGGGGTCGGTGCCCTGCCCATCACATCGGTATTGACGGTGGTCCCGCGCGCCATGGCAGATGCGCAGGGCATTATCTTTTTTGTTTTGATTATTGGTGGCGCGCTGGCGGTCATCCGTCACACCGGCGCCATTGACGCGGTTCTCCATCGCATTGTCGAGCGCTTTGGCAACCGACCGCAAGCGTTGATCGGTTTGGGCATGTTGAGCTTTGGGGTGGCTTCGGCCACCCTGGGCATGGCTGAGGAGTACATTCCCCTGGCCGCCATCTTGATCGCCATGTGCGTCGCAATGCGGATGGACGCGGTGACGGCGATCGGCATCATGGTGGTCGGTTATGGCATCGGCTATGGGGTCGCGATCATCAACCCTTTCACCCTTTTAATCGCGCAGGAAGTGGCGCAACTGCCTCCTGGGTCCGGCATGGCCTATCGAGTGGCGCTTTGGGCTCCTTTCTTCGCGATTGGCTTTCACCACGTCTGGCGGTATGCCCAAAAAGTGCAGGCCGATCCGACCCAAAGCCTCGTCTACGACGTGCGCCAGGCCGTCCCCCCAAGCCCAGATGAATCGCCACAACTGACCCGCGCGCACGTCGCCGTGCTCGGGGCGATGGCTTTGTCGCTGTCGATTTTGGTCTACGGCATCATCGCTCATCAGTGGTATCTGACCGAGCTTGGCGCGGTGTTCATCGCCTTGGCCATCATCGGCGGCATGATCGGTGGTTTGTCACTGGATTCGATTGCCCATCAATTTTCAAAAGGGGCCGCTGAGCTGGCTGGGACAGCCCTGCTGATTGGCTTTGCCCGCTCGATTGCGCTGTTGTTGGAGGATGGCCAAGTGCTGGATACAATCGTCATGGCACTGGCCAGCCCGTTATCCACATGGCCTGCCGAGCTCGCCGCCGTGGGCATGCTGGTCATTCAAAGCGTGCTCAATTTCTTTATTCCCTCAGGCAGTGGCCAAGCATTTGTCACCATGCCGCTCATGGCACCGATTGGAGACCTGGTGGGCGTCACGCGCCAGGTCAGCGTTCTGGCGTTTCAATTTGGGGATGGATTGATGAATATGCTCGTGCCCACCAACCCGGTGTTAATGGGGATCATTGGGCTGGCCGGCATCCCATATGATCGATGGTTTCGATTCATCGCGCCACTGATTATCAAGCTCTTGCTGGCCGGCGCCTTGGCCTTGGTGGGGGCAGTTTGGCTGGGCTACAGCTGACCGCGCCTGGCAGAGATTGAGGTCAGTCCACGTATAACGAGCTGACCGATTCGCCCTCTGACATCCTGCGGATGGTCTCGGCAAGCATTTGTGCCACCGACAGCTGCCGAACCCGGACGCAGTGCTTGGCCTCCTCGGTCAGCGGAATGGTGTCGGTGACCACGATTTCATCAAGGCTTGAGTTTTCAATATTTTCAATGGCCCGCCCTGACAAGATGGGGTGAACGCAGTAGGCCACTACGCGCTCGGCCCCCTTGGCTTTCAGCGCGTCGGCACCTGCTGCCAAAGTGCCCGCCGTGTCCACCATGTCATCCACCAAGACACAAACCTTACCTGACACATCACCGATGAGGTTCATCACGGTGGACTCGTTCGCCCGAGGCCTGCGCTTGTCGATAATGGCCAACTCCGTATCCAGACGCTTGGCAATGGCGCGGGCACGCACGACGCCGCCCACATCGGGGCTGACCACCACCACGTCGGCCATGTTGTAGTGCTTCCAAATGTCGGCCAGGATCAAGGGCGAGGCATACACGTTGTCAACAGGCACATCAAAAAAACCCTGGATCTGATCGGCATGCAGATCCAAAGTCACCACGCGGTCGGCCCCCATCAAGCTGATCATACGGGCAGCGACTTTGGCGGTGATTGGCACTCGTGAAGATCGAGAACGGCGGTCTTGTCGCGCATACCCAAAATACGGCATCACCGCCGTGATGCGCGCCACAGACGCCCGCTTGAGTGCGTCAATCATGACGATCAATTCCATGAAGTTTTCAGCTGCGGGGTGACAGGTGGGCTGGACCAAGTACACATCTTGGCCTCGCACGTTTTCGGTGATTTCAACCATGACCTCGCCGTCACTGAACCGGTCAACGGTTGCACTGCCCATGGGCACGCCCAGGCTGTGTGCGATTGACTCCGCCAACGGATGGTTGGCATTGCCCGAAAACAACATCAAAGAAGAGTTTGTCACACGCGGGCCCGTCAGTTAAGCGAACTGGGAAAGTGGCTGGGACGGCAGGACTCGAACCTGCGAATGCGGGGATCAAAACCCCGTGCCTTAACCAACTTGGCGACGTCCCAGTGACTCTGTAACGACGTAATTATAACGCCAAATTAACCATTGGGCCGGTTTTTTCCCCATTCCCATTGACCAAAGACCACCCGGATCCGGTGCGGTGGCCGATGGGCCTCGAACCGCTTGGGCAACAACACCGCCTGTCCCCCTTCATCCGTGACCCACTGCTGCTCGGTCACCTCAATCTGCCAGCCCGCATCCTCAATGACTCCGCCGCCCAGCGCGGATCCCGAACCCGCCTGCTCGCCCCCCAATCCGCGCACCCAATCGTGCATGGCGGTCACTGGGATCGGCCAGCCGGTGGCCTGAGCGATCAGCGCATCGGCGTCACGGGCGAATTGCGTGGGGCGATCGTGCGCACTCAACTCAGCCTCGGCATCGTTAAACCAAAGGCGCCACCAGCCGCCGCCCAACCGAGACCTCAGCACCACCTCCACGCGGTTGGCCCGATCGGCCCAGGTGAGGTTGAGCTGACCACCAGTCTCGCCGTTTGAGACGGCCACGCGTCCGCTCACCGACCAAACGGGGTGCTGCTCAAACCAGGCCTGGGGTGAAATGACATCCGCTCCTGTGGGCCGCTCCATCGGCGCCGCGCAGCCTGTCAGCGCGAGGACAACCATGACACGGCTGATCCAAGCAAGACCGCCGCGATTGAGCCGTTGCAGTGGACTCAACGCGTCGAGCCCATCTGATCGGCCTCAGCCATCAACGCCTCGGCCTTGGCCAGCTCACCACGCGCCTCCAGCACCTCGACCAAATGCGCCAAAATAACGGGATCTGGTTGCATGGCGTAGGCTTTGCGCAAAAAGCCGTGGGCAACATCCACGCGGCCCAGTTGATAATTGACCCACCCCATCGAATCCAAAATCTCGGGGCTGTTGGGCATCAATTGCCACGCCCGATGAATCAGCCGATACGCCTCGCGCAACCGAGGCTGTTCATCGATCAGCAAATACCCCAGCGCATTGAGCGCATCGGCGTTGTCTTGATCGAGCCGAATCAAGCGCCTGAGGTCTTGCTCGGCCAATTGAGACCGCTGCGCCTCAATGGCCACCATGGCGCGCGTGTACAGCAAAAATTCATCATCAGGTTGTTTAGACAGCGAGGCTGTGATCTTGGCAATGGCCTGCTCGGGCAATCCCGCCGCTTGAAGCAGAGCAATCTCCAAGGCCCATGCATGCTGTATGTCGTCCTCATCAAAAGTGCCGCGCCGCAAGGCCGACAGCGACGCTTGAACATTGTCCAAAGAACCCGCCAGCGTCTCCCAGCCCTGAGCACGACCAAACTCCAACAAAAGATGCCCGCGGGCCAACGCCGCCTCATGCAGCCAAGGGGTCTCTGTCACTCGCCCAAACCATGCAAAGGCTTGTCCGTAATTCCCCATCAGCTGAGCGGTGTGGCCGATGTAATAGGCGTCTTTTGAGGACAGATCTTGTCCTGTGGTTGGCATCTGCGCCCACACCCGATGGAGGCGATCGGCATCGCCCAGAATCTGAGCCAGCTCGGCCCGGCGAAACAGCACTTCGGGGGTGGCGGTGGTGCGGGTTAAAACATCCATGGCCGATTGATGATCCCCCATGGCCATCAGCAGCTCGGCGTGAGCCAGTCCAAATGCAGGCTGTGTTTGGGCGTCAATCGGCAACCGCTTGACCCACATCCGCGCGCGATCAAATGCCTTTTCTTGGGTGGCCAAATCCACAGCATAGGCCACACGCTTGGCGGAGACTTCGATGTCCAACGCCGCACCAATGGCCTTCAGCGCCTCGTTTGCTCGCCCCATTCGCTCAAGCACCTGAGCCCTTGCGGTGAGCCAGATGGCTCGCTGTCCCTCGAGCGTCAACTCCTCATCCAAACGATCAAGCAGCTCAAGGGCTCGTTGCTGCTCGGGAATGAAACGCAGCACTTTGCCCAGCCGCGCCCAGCCGGTCCAGGCCGCGGGCTGCTGATGGAGCAATCGAAGCAACGTGGCATAAGCTCTGTCCATTTCACCCAGACGGGTCCAGGCATCAAGCTCGATGGCGACCACTTCATTGATGCCGTGGAGCACTCGAAAGCGCGCGGCCGCGGCGCCGGCAATGGCCCAATCTTGCGCATAGCCCGCCATCACAGCCAGCTGCCGAAGCTTGGCCACATCGTCACCGGCCAAAACACGCTCGACATACGCCTCGTAGGCCTTGACATGTTCTTTTGCCTCACTCGGGTGGAGGTGACTGAGCCAGTCTGCGTCGGGATGGGCAGGGTCCATTTCAGATGACGCCAGACTCAACTGCCCCAAAACAAGCGCCATGACCCCCGCCATCGCCCCGGCCCTAACGATCCGCCACCGATGCACATGCCGCGCGGGCAATGCGAACCTATGAAGCTTTCTTTGCATTCAAATAGCCTATCATGAGGCCTATGAACACGCACCTTGGTTTACCCCCAAAATGAGCGGCGCGCTGGATCAAAGACTGACACAGCTCAAAGAGCGCTTTGAAGAGCTGACGCATTTGCTGGCCGACCCTGATGTGATTGGTGACAGGCAACAATTTCAGGCCTTGTCCAAGGAATACGCCGACCTTGATCCCATTATCCAAGCCTGGCAGACGCGCCAGGAGGCAGAGCAACGCCTCACTGAGGCCCAAGAGTTGACCCGTGATGATGACCCCGAACTGCGCGCGCTCGGTCAAGATGAGCTGCCCGCTGCCGAGCACGCTTATCAGGCCGCTGAGCGGGCGCTGCAAAAATGGCTGATGCCGAAAGACCCCAACGACGACAAAAATCTATTTCTTGAAATCCGCGCCGGCACCGGCGGTCAAGAGGCCGCACTGTTTGCGGGAGATTTGTTTCGCGCCTACACCCGATACGCCGAGCGGCACGGCTGGCGCGTGGAGATCTTGTCCGCACATGAGAGTGAATCGGGCGGGTTTAAAGAGGTGATCGCCCGAGTGATCGGACAAGGCGCATACTCTCATTTAAAATTTGAGTCAGGCACCCACCGAGTCCAGCGGGTGCCGGTCACTGAATCCCAAGGACGCATTCATACCTCTGCATGCACCGTGGCCATCCTGCCCGAAATTGATGAGATCAGCGAGGTCGACATCAACCCCAATGATCTCAAAATTGACACCTACCGCTCATCCGGCGCCGGCGGACAGCATGTCAACACCACCGACTCCGCCATCCGAATCACCCACCTGCCCTCGGGCATTGTTGTTGAGTGTCAAGATGAACGCTCACAACACAAGAACAAAGCGCGCGCGATGAGCTTGCTGTCGGCCAAACTCCTCCAGGCCGAGGTGGACTCACAGCAACTCGAGCTTGCCCATGAGCGCAAGCTCCAAGTGGGCTCCGGGGATCGATCAGAGCGCATCCGAACATACAACTTCCCCCAAGGCCGGGTGACCGATCACCGCATCAATCTGACCTTGTACGATTTGGATGCGGTGATTGACGGGCAACTGGATGCGCTGATCGAACCGCTGCAGCAAGCCCACCAAACCGACCTCCTGGCCCAGATCGCCCAAGAGCACTGACCCGCATCAGTCTGGACGTGTACAGCCCAATCCGCCCCATAAGCGGGCGTAATTTGGTATTATCTAATATAAGTCTGGCTGCACTCATTTGAGGTGTGTACATGGAACTTGATCCGCTGCTTTTATCCCGCATCCAATTCGCCTTTGTGGTGTCATTTCACGCCATCTTCCCGGTGTTCACCATTGGCTTGGCCTCATACATCGCCGTGCTCGAAGGGATTTATTACAAGACGCAAAACCCCGTCTATGCTCGCCTGTCGCAGTTTTGGATCAAGATTTTTGCGATCGTTTTCGGAATGGGGGTTGTCTCTGGCATTGTGATGGCGTTCCAATTTGGAACGAACTGGAGCGCGTTTTCTTTTAGCGCGTCTAATTTTCTTGGACCCATTTTAAGCTACGAGGTGGTCACGGCCTTCTTTCTGGAAGCCACTTTCTTGGGCGTTTTGCTGTTCGGCCGCTCCAAAGTGCCGCCGGGCATCCACCTCTTTGCGGCCTGCATGGTCGCCCTTGGCACATTCATTTCATCGTTTTGGATCTTGGCAGCCAACAGTTGGATGCAAACGCCGGGGGGGTCGAAATGCGCGAGGGCATGATTCACATGACCTCCTGGACCGAGGCCATTTTCAACTCATCTTTGCCCTATCGGTTCGCCCACATGGCGCTGGCTTCGTTCATCACCGGCGGATTTGTGGTGGCCGGCGTGAGCGCATACTACCTGCTCAAAGGTCGCCACCCCAACACCAGCAAAAAGGCACTGAAAATGTGCGTGTTGCTGTTGGCCGTCACCACGCCTTTACAGTTGGTGGTCGGTGACCTCCATGGCTTGAACAGCTTTGAGAACCAGCCCATGAAAGTGGCGGCGATGGAAGGCCACTGGGAAACCAAGCAAGGCGCACCGCTGATTTTATTTGCAATCCCGGATGCTGCCAACGAGACCAACCACTTTGAAATCGGCATTCCTTACTTGGGCAGCCTGATCCTCACCCACAGCATGGACGGTGAAGTGCCTGGCCTGTTGGAGGTGCCCCGAGAGGATCGACCGCCGGTTGGCCCCGTATTTTGGTCGTTCAGAATCATGGTCGGACTCGGGATCTTATTCATTGGACTGTCTTTGCTCAGCGCTTACCTGCTGTGGCGGGGGCGGCTTTATGAATCACCTAAGGTTTTACGCGCGTTGAGCTGGATGATCCCGATGCCGTTTGTGGCCGTACTGGCAGGATGGTTTGTGACCGAAATTGGGCGCCAGCCCTGGATCATCCATGGGCTGCTGCGCGCCAGCGAAGGCGTCACGCCATCGTTGAGCGGTGGCATGGCGCTGTCAACACTGATTGGCTATGTGGCTGTTTACGCGGTGGTGTTTGCAGCGGGCTTGCACTATCTGAGAATCGTGATCGGCAAAGGCCCCGTCGACACTGGCGAGCAAGCTGGGTTGGATCCGGTGGCGCGGCCCAAGCGACCTTGGTCTGCCATCAGTCATGATGAGCCACAGCCGCAGCAGTGAGGTGACAGACGATGGAATTGATTGATCTCACACTGGTCTGGGTCGGCATTATTGGCCTGGGCGTGTTTATGTACGTCTTAATGGACGGCTTTGATTTGGGCGTGGGCATTTTGTTTCCGTTTGCCCCCAATGACGATGCCCGCGACGAGATGATGAACTCTGTCGCGCCTGTCTGGGACGGCAACGAGACCTGGCTCATTCTCGGAGGCGCTGGCTTGCTGGCGGCCTTTCCATTGATCTATGCCGTCTTTTTGCCCGCGCTGTATATTGGCGTCTTTTTGTTGCTTGCCGGGCTCATCTTTCGCGGCATCGCCTTTGAGTTTCGTTTTAAGGCCAAAGCGGCTCGACATTGGTGGGATCGATCCTTTTTTATCGGCTCCACGCTGGCCTCATTTGCTCAAGGTGCTGTCGTTGGCGCGTATATCCAAGGCTTTAACGTCGTCAATTTTCAGTATGTCGGCGGCCCGTTTGACTGGCTCACGCCATTTACCGTCATGACTGGTCTGGGTGTTGTCACGGGCTACGCGCTGCTGGGGGTGACCTGGACCATCTTAAAAACAGAAGGCACCACGCAAGCCTGGGCCTACCGCCTTGCGCCCTGGTTGCTTCTTGGCGTGTTTGCATTTTTCGTCATCGTGAGCATCTGGACCCCTTTGGCAAGCGAACGCGCTGCCCAGCGGTGGTTCGACAAAATCGATTGGATCTGGGCCTTCCCAGCGGCAACCGTCGCCACGGGGTATTGGATACACACCCAACTCAAAAAACGCGCTGAAGCGCTTCCATTCGTGGGTTCGTTGGTGCTGTTTGCCCTGTTCTATATTGGCCTTTTAATCACTCAGTGGCCTTTGGCTGTGCCACCCGACCATACGTTTTGGGACGCGGCGTCCGATTCTGGGTCACAGCTGTTCTTGCTGATTGGCGTGCTCTTTTTGATTCCCATCATCCTGACCTACACGGCGTGGACGTACTGGGTATTCCGGGGCAAAGTAAAAGCAGGAGCAGGCTACGCTGGGCACTGATGAATCGCAGGCACCCCCGCTTGCACCCAAGCACTGGCTCAGTGCTTTAACGCCTCGCTGGCTGAGGCCTGTCTCGGCCGCCTTGGCCGGACTGGAAGCCTTGGCAGTGATTGCCCAGGCCTTCTGCCTGGCGACCATCCTCGATCGGGTTGTCTTACAGCAGGCCCTCCGACCGGAGGTGGGGCCCTGGCTTGCGGGACTGGCAGCGGCCCTTGTGATCAGAGCCTTGGCGGTCTCCACTCGCGGGGTTTACTGTGCGCACAGCTCAGCCCGTTTGAAGGCCAATCTGCGCCATCGCCTGTTCAGTCACGCCTTAACCGCCGGCCCTGCCCTTCGCATCGGTCATTCACTGGGTGGGCTATCCACGACGCTGGTTGAGAAAGTCGAGGCGCTTGAGCCGTATTTCGCGCGCTATCAACCTCAACTCATGAATGCGACGATCATTCCATTGGCCATCGGCTTGGCCATTGTCAGCGCGAACTGGCTGGCCGGGGCGTTGCTTGTTCTCAGTGCGCCTTTTATTCCGCTTTTTATGGCGCTCATTGGGATGGGGGCCCAACAGCTCAGCCAGCAGCAACAAAGTGCTCTCGACCGCCTCAGCGGCATTTTTTATGACCGTGTGCAAGGGTTAACCACCCTCACGCGATTGAGTGCGGGCGCTCAAGAACAAACGAAACTCCGCGCGTTCAGTGAAGCATTCAGACAGCGAACCATGCGCGTATTGCGCGTGGCGTTTTTGTCTTCTGCCGTTTTAGAGTTTTTTAGCGCCCTGGCCATTGCCGTGATGGCGATTTATATCGGCTTCTCTTTGCTCGGGTTCATCGCGTTGGGGCCCAGCGAAGACATCACGCTGCGCTGGGGTTTATTCATGCTGCTGTTGGCGCCTGAGTTTTATAACCCATTGAGAACGCTTGGCCAGTTCTGGCATGACCGCGCCAATGCTTTGGCGGCCGCTGACGCGCTCATGCGCCTTGAACGCGCCCCTCCTGGCCGGCCTGAACCCAGTGAGACACAGCCAGTCTCGACGGCAACGCTCACCGGCGCTCCCGCCATAACAGTCAAAGATTTGGGGGTGACAACGCCCACCGGCCGAACGCTGATTTCGGAGGTCAACCTCACCTGTGCCCCGGGGCGATGCCACTTGATCAGTGGTGCCAGCGGGTCAGGCAAAACCACGCTTCTTGGCATGCTGGCTGGGTTTCATCCGGTCCCAGCAGGACACATTCACTATCACCATGCCGACATCAACCACTTGACGCGTCATCAGCTTGCTCAGTGTCGGGCATGGCTCGGACAGCGGCCGCTGCTNATCGAAGGGAGCCTCCGGGACAATCTTACGCTTGTCGGTGAGGCCAATGACGACAAGCTGATGCAGGCACTCGAAGGCGCTGGGCTCTGGGCTTGG